>OGGH01001405.1_pt1 | contig 16049 bp, 11 predicted proteins | sample 1571161 | NCBI WGS metagenome assembly OGGH01 (sample SAMEA2582053, study PRJEB24529) | metagenome | biome: Human gut stool | place: China | collected 2011 | reverse complement strand
GCGAACTCAAGCACGGGCCGCTCGCGCTCGTTGACGCCGATATGCCGGTGGTGACAATCGCTCCCAATGACGAACTTCTTGAGAAACTCAAGAGCAATATGCAGGAGGTGCGAGCCCGTGGCGGAGAACTCTATGTCTTTGCCGACGGCGACAGCGTGATTGAAGACACCGAAGGCATGCATGTGATTCGTTTGGCAGAGAACTATGGCGACTTGTCGCCGATTCTGCACATCGTACCGCTGCAACTTTTAGCGTATCACACGGCTTTGGCTTGCGGTACAGATGTGGATAAACCAAGGAACCTAGCTAAGAGTGTGACAGTAGAATGACAGAAGCGACAGCGAGGTAGTCATTGTACAGGCAGAAATACAATTTACGTCGGATGGCTTCATGATTATGCGGAGGTTCGCAACACCGAGATTCGATAGATTAACAAGGATTAGAACAACACCCGGAGGAAATTAATCCTCCGTAATCAATTAAAACAGAAGCCTAGTGTTAGCAACAGGGGAGAAGGATAGTTATACTCGTTATAATCACTATCCTCTCCTTTTTTTTGAGTTAAAATGTTTAACTAATTTGTTTTAGGTATAAGATCTAAGTTACGGAGCAAAAGAAATTACTGTTTTGAATTGAGAGGAACGAGCCCTTTCAAAGGCTGTTTTTAACTCATTCTCATTATGTACAGAAGCAACTTCGGACAGGAGATATGATACTTTTTTTCGATTGGAATCTTTTTTTAAAAAATGATTAGCACGTATAAAATCTTCTCTAACTGATCTAGTCGTACCTTTTAATGTTAACCCGCGTTCTAGAATGCTTCTGGTATTAATCGCCGGTGGGTTCTCACTTACACCCGTAAGTAGAATTGTAGCCTTAGGCTCTGAGCTGGCAATCATATCCGCAATTGCATTTTGAGACCCATTTCCTCCCACACACTCAATCATTAAATCAAAAAGTTTTCCTGATCGATTAAAGATAGTTTCAACATGATCGACGAATGCAAATTTTTCTAATTTATCTTCATGTTTCCCGATAACTGTAATCTCTTTTTCGGGATACTCTTCTGATAAAACCAAAGAGAGCAGATATCCAAGGCTACCATCACCCCAAACGGCAATTGAACAAGATTTTTTTATCTCACTTTGAATTTGACGAATAGCTTGAAAACAAACACTCAATAATTCGCTAAAGACAAAAGGCATGGAATCCTCTTGTTTTGAAATTTTAATAATTTCTTCTTCTTCCAGTGATACTAACTCTTGACAAAAGCCATCTGCATTACTAGATCTAAAAAATGCATTAGGAGCGTAGTTTGAATCTATTGAAGCATTCACTCCGCAAGGGAGTAAAATAACCTTTGACCCAATTTCAAAATAAGGGCTTGATGACGAAACAATGGTTCCAATAGCCTCATGTATCAATACCATGGGCAGTTTTTTATTTAATATATTTCCCGGTCTCAATCCTAGATAATATCTTAAATCTGCTGCACATATTGAGAGAAAGTCCGGCTTCACAAGAATTTTGGAAGAGTCAGAATCTAAGATTCTAAAGTCTACCGCAAAAACACCAGGGCGAATTAGGGGAAACGACTTAATGATCATCCGTTCACCTGCTTTGTGTATTGATTAAGAACAGCATTAGCAAGCTGAAGATCAAACAGCGTTGTAATTTTCATGTTGGAAACGTCTCCACGGACTAAACCCACCTTTACACCATGGTCACATAGAATTTTTGCTGCATCTGTTACATTATCCAAGTATTCGTTTGACAATGTATCATAAACACTAATAAATTGGTTAATGTAGAACGTTTGAGGAGTCTGGCCTAAAAACATATTTTTCCTGATCGGAACGGAGGAAATTAAACATTGATTAGTTGACTCTACAACTGTATCTGAACTCGGTATAACGGTATCGGCTGCTCCATATTTCTTACATATTTCAATGTTTTCGTTAATAATTTCAATCGTAACAAAGGGGCGAGCCACATCGTGCGAAACTGCTATGTCGCTATCTGTTACTTCGAAAGATTCTCTTAGATGTTGCAATCCCCTATAGAGAGATTCTTGACGAGTTCTTCCCCCTAGACATATAGAAACCTGGCTAAATGAAAGTTTATCGAGAAGAGTACTGGACTGTTCATACCAATCTGCTGGAACAACAACGACAGTATGTTTAAGAAATGGACAGTTTGCAAATTTTTCAACAGAATGCTCTAGTAACGTCTTGTTTCCAATCTTTAAAAATTGTTTGGGAGTTGGGAGACCAAGTCGAGTTCCTTTCCCTCCGGCAAGCAAAATACCATAGTTCATTTTTAATCTCCTACATTAAAGTGACTTTATAAAGTCTACAATTCTATCACAAGCATGTCCGTCACATGCGCTCATAAATTCATTTTTTATCGTATTTGTGTTTTCTGTTTTGTTGTATAAAACCTTAATGATTAAATCATCAATAGTATGAGCAACAAACTCTGGCTGAAGATTTTCAGGATCAAAGTATAACCCTCTCTCCTTTAAGAATTCCTCTTTATCTTTTATATACCAAAAAATACGGCCGCCAAATAAACTAAAGTCAAATATAATAGAAGAGAAATCCGTAATAACAGTGCAACTATCGAGAATGCAATCCAATAGCTCTCTTTCTCCCCAATCTAGTGCTTGAAAATCAGGATTCCAACGCAGCGATGGATGAAGTCGAAGGGCTAGTCGTAACCCATTCTCTGATAGTTTTTTTTGCAGTTTATTTACTTCTTCTGCTGTTATTGGGCAATATCTTATCTTATTGCTATTAGTTCTAAATGTAGGAGCCCACAGAATAACATTCTTTGCACTCTGAGATCTTTGTCTTCCAATATACTGATCACTCCTTAAGAGGCCAAATGGTAGTACATTTTTTTGTGAAATATGAAAGGCGGAAGCGTAAATATATCTTAATTTGGAATCGCTAGTAATAATATAACTTGTATTGCCATGAATGCGTTTAATGCGCTTCAAGTCTTCTTCGCTCCCATTCCAAGCATCATATCCGATTTTTTTAAAAGCCCCGCCGGCATGCCAAACTTGAATTAGTTTAGATTCCTTTCTTAGGGTTATATTAGAAAGCAACGGCGTTGTTTGGTCGGTCAAAATCAAATGCGATTTGGCAATCTCATAAATATTCTTAATTGAAATATCCGCAGTTAATTTAACGAACGATATCCCTCGACGATAGAATTCGCGTTCTAAATAGCTAAGATTATTAAAGCTAACACTGCAACTGCTAAATATGATAGTTAATTGGTGAGGCTTAATCACTTTGCTCAGGACAAAATACTCTACCTTGGCTATAATCACAGTTACAATCTTTTTTAGACAGCTGTAGTTCATATAATAAATAACTCAATAGTGAGATTTTTTTCATCGAGCTTATGATCTTGAACAAAACCGTTCGTCTTGCTAAATTCATATTATATGATGATTCTGCATCATTCGATGATGCATTACCCTTTGTAGAATCATCCATATAAACAATGTCTCATAAGCTTCAAGATAAGTCTTAACAATCAATTTTCATCCTAGTACAAGTTGCTACGTTCTCAATGTGCTTACTTGTCACGAACTCGTACTAAAATGTTGGAGCGTATTTGTACATTTTTAGCATTTTAACAACGACTGTACCATATCCATTGGTTTTCGCCTCAAGAAAATTATGCGACGTAGTGTAGCAACAGCATGAGGTGAAAGTCATGTTTGACACTATACAAACGACACAAAATTTGTCAGCCGATGGCTTCAGACAGTCGTCTTGATGATGAGAGAAGTATATTGATGAGCTAAAGAAGCCCGGGAACCACTCTTGCAGAGGCTGTAAAGCATTTTGTGTCTCGTGAGATAACGCACAGCCCTTGACGTACTCCATCACTATGGTGCAAATGACGATTAGTTAAGGACACAATTCTCGCAAATCCACCACCGTACTTCCGCATCTGCTGAAGCTCGAACAAGCTATTGATGAGGCCGTAGACGCTGGGCTGTTCAAAGGTCAGGGAGGCGACAAATGCCTCGTGAAGATGTCTACAAACGGTTCGCAGTATCGGTGCAGCAAGACGAGATGTAGGCTCATTTGGACGGTGTTCCCGTTCAGAAGCAAGTCTCTGATGCCATTAATTCGAAAGATGATCTCGGCGAGCCGATTGGTACACTTAAGCAGGGCAACAAGCGCACCGTCACCAGCCGCAAGACACTCTACACGGTTGCCACCGATCTGGGAATCAGTATCCCTCGGGTCCGCCAGGGCTGCTTCGACCTGGTTCTTGTGCCCAAGCTCTCCCGCTACTTGGAGACCTCAACGAGAAGTTCATCGCAATGTATGCCCGCGGCATAAACACAAGTGATATCGGCGCCTCCCTGCAGGAACAGTATGATGTGGAGATTAGTCCAGAGTATGTGTGCACAATAACCTACAGCATCTTTGACGACATCCAGGCCTGATAGAGCCACTTGCTTGAGAGCATGTACCCGGTGGTTTTCTTCGACGCCCTGCGTGTCAAGATCAGCAGCGGTTGGTCGTTAAACCGATGGTAATGCACATTGCGCTCGGCATTGCCGTCGGCAGCAGCCGAGAGGTGCTGTGCATGTGAGTGGCTGAAAACGCATGCGCGAGCTTTTGGGCGACGGTCTACAATGTCTTGCAGGCACGCGGCCAGGGAAACATCCTGATCGCTGTCACAGATGGCCTTAAAGCCATGACACAGGCTCTGGAAACCGCGTGCCCGAAGACCGAGCCTCAGACGTGCATCGTGTACCTGATCCGAGCCTCCATCGCTTTCATCTCACAACGCGACCACAAGAGCGTTCGCAACGCCCTCAAACCGTTCTACCAGGCGGTAGACGCCGAGCAAGCGGAAAGGGCATTGCAGGCCTTTGAGATCTCGGAGCTTGGATAGCGTTATCCAGCTGTTACGCAGTTTGGTGCAATGCTTGGGCGCAGGTGGTGCCTTTCTTCCGGTTCCTGCCAGAGGTACGCACACTTATCTACACTACGAACTACATTGATGGCTTGAACCGCGACATCCGTATGGTGATCAAGACGCACACACGACTCACGACGGAAGACGCCGCCAAGAAGCTGATCTTTCTTGCCTTACGCAACTACACGGCCACCTGGAAGAGGCCAATGATAAGTAAGGCAAACGCAATGCCTCAGTTCGCCGTCATGTACGGTGAACGCTTTACGGGGGCAGTTGCGTAACGCTAAGAAAAAATCTTTAGCCTGCGGGAGAATAGAACACCTGCAAATAAGAACGGGCAGATTTCTTCCGCCCACCCTTGAAACTTCACTGGATACCAAAAGTCACACACTCCTCTCTTGCAAATGCAAATCTCCTTCACCCAAAAACTGCGGCTATCCTAGTCAAGGATGTACGGATCAATGTGTATTCAGATAAAAAGATCGTTGCAAAGGCTTGCCGATAGTGACATATGTTCCTGTAACCTCCAAGCGCTGTCTCTTTGCATTTCTCTTTCCTCCTCAGTCATGCAGATCACGTCGTAAAGGAGTCTTTGCTCACTGTCTTTTTATTGATCTTGTGCGCCCGAAATCCTGAATACATCGTGCGTTCTTCAAAGGCATCTGGCATTGAGAAATTGCACGCATTCGCACGATGCTTCTCAAACATGCGGACCTCAAAACCTCACGGTAAGCAGCCCAAAGCGTTCTTTCGCTTGAACTCGGTAAAGCAATCGCAAATATTCGACACAATTGTGTAGGTGGCAGGTGATTACACCTACCGCCCCCTCACACCACCATCGGTACCAGTCTGGTAGACGCCCTTTGCGGGACGTTTTACGCCGGTTTCCGTAGTTCTGGCCACCATACCCGTCAACGCGCATTCGCTCATCGAATTGTTTTTCGTGCGTACATCTGAGTGTCCTCAGCACCGCGTGCAAATTACCGTTTATTCTGACGATGATTCTCATGCATTCGGACAGTGATTTCGATGCCGATGCTTGGTGAAGCGTCGACGTTCCGAGTGTATCTTTTCTTTTAAGTCGTCTGCCTTTCTAACCCAGCCGGCGTTCGACCTGCCGCTCATGTCGTTAAACAATAGGCAGTAGGCAGGTCGGAGCGCCGGCTGGAGCATCCCGTGTAATCAGAGCGAGAGCATGCAGGCTGCCATAGCTATTCAGCCGCGCGGAGCGAATGCGGAGCGCGCCCCGAGTCACAGCTAATCAAACTCAAGATTCGAGAGATGCCGATCTGAAAGCCTTTCTCCTTAAGACTTCAGCTTCTTGCCATAGGGATCTTCATGTGCGCCGCAATCTGTTTGGCTCCGCATAGACGGTCCCTCCAACTTCAGGCGCCAAGCTCGATGAATGAGCCTGTCCAGAATGGAATCACTAAATGACACGTCCCAGATACAGTTCGCCCAGATATCTACCGGAAACACGCTTGTAACTATCAAGCTTTTGCCTCCTTCGCGCGTTCTCTCATTTATGATTTCCAACAAGTCAGCACGTTGGTTCACGGTTAAACCGCCTCGGCCGAATTCATCAATCATCAGCAGGTGATACCTGTTCAGTTGTTTCTTCTTACTCGCTCGCAATGTAGTATTGGAAGCGCTTTCGGCGTATTCGAGCAAAAGATCTGTGAAGCGGTAGTACTTTGCTCTGAATCCTGCTCGGATTGCGGCATTCATCAACGCGCTGGCCAACCAAGTTTTGCCGCTGCCGGTGGCGCCTGTGATGACACAGTGCTCGCCATTTCGGATCCAATCGCAACCGGCCAAACGCTCAATCAATCCGCGGTTCAGATTGCGGTCAGGCGCGTACAGAGTATTTTCAATACATGTATCCGGATAGAAGCATGCTGATTTTTTGATCCGTGTCGCAACCTTTCTCGTTTGCCTTCGAGTCGCTTCGCTCACGAGACATTCGTATAAGAACTCCCCCGGATCTAAGCTTTGATAATTCGCAAGCTTGACAAGTTCCATCGCTTTTATCATGACGCCGCCAGCGCACAGCTCAAGGCAAACCTTTTTAAGATCCATTACCGATCGACTCATCGTTCACCCCTCACCTGTAGTTGTTTCTGATATTGGCGTAAGCCGGAGACAAATAGTCGTCCGCGATCCTTTGAACGTTTCCAATGTTGGACTCCCGATTGTTTTCTTTGGCCCAAATGATCTGCTCACATCTTTTGCGCGTTTCATGATAGGTGACGTTGCCGTACTCAAGACGCGTACGCAGAGCCTGATAGATGATGGAGACGGGGAAAAGCTTGAAGAGCCTCATCAGGCCATTGCAAGCCCGGCCGCAAGGAAAGTTGGTTTTTCCTTTTTGTAGATGCCGCACCAGACGATCGGCAAAGGCTTCCGGCAATCCTGCCTTGACAAACTCGGCAACCCATTCGCGAGGTTGGCGTCAGTATTTTCTTTCAGCGTCAGTCAGGTGTTCCGGCAATAGGTGGGTCTTGTTGCCCTGTGGATTCTTGTATCTCTTGTGCTCGGCGATTTTTCCCCACGAATCCAGGTCATAGATCTAGATCTTGTCATCGGTAATCGTCACCGAAACGCGCTTGCCGGTGTACTCCGGCGGCGTGCTGTAGCGATGGTCGTCGCCTGAGATACGAACGCAATGGCCACGATCAATGACAAGGACGCGAATATCGGCTTGGAGCGGCAGACGGCCAAGGAACTCGCGTTCTTTATCCTCAAACATTTGCCTGCGGGTGTTAGACCTTTCTGTTGCAGTAAACGCCGCGTTGTTAAGCTCTTCGAGTTTCGCTTTTACCTTTTCGTTGAGGTGATCGAGATCGTGCGCCATCGGGGTACGCTCCAGCTTCATCGCAGCAATGATCCGTCGCTGTGCTAGCCCTACACCAGCTTCGACCTGGTTTTTCTGCTTGGGGTGCCGGAACTGATACGTCCATAGCTCGATGTCATAGTAATTGCACAGTGTTTGTACCGCTTGCCGTCGCTCGGAGTAGCGGCGACGAACGGAGGTGTAGGTGTTTGGACGTCGGATGACTTGTAGGCACCGTACGGCAATTATTGCGGGACTTTATGGCGGGCCGGCTTTTTATGAACTTCTACCCAGTCGGTTCTTGGTATGCCCTGGTAGTCGGAGGGTAAAAACCTCCAATAGCTGCGAGTCGTACAACTGGATCAATTCAGCCACTGTGGCGTCGCCGTGCGATAGCACCGTTTAAGATAGGAGACTCACAGAGAATTTGGAAATCTCCAATTTTCGCGTCCATTAAGGAGCAAGCGCGTGTCTGCCGAGCGGCATGGATACACTCAATCTGCTGTTCTACGCTCTCGTTCCCCGGCCTTTTGTATTAGTTCGTTTCGTCATGGTAGATGCTCGACAATGCCGCGCCTACTGCGCTTAGTAAGTCGAAGGTATCATGTGTCTGGATTTTGCCAGCAATGGCCTGCAGGCTTTCGCTTGTTGTTTTGAGCTGTCCGAGTTCTAGGATTGCCGCCAGCACCATGCGTCTCTAGTGAATGACTTAGATCTGATGCCGGCGAGGCATGTCCGTTGCATGTTCCTTGCCCATGATGGTTTTGTGCGGATAATGGCCGTCGGAAATCAACAGCGTCGGATCCCAATTGCCCATTGCTTCGGCGAGGACTTCTGAACTTCGTCCGTTCAGCCGCTGGTAGAGTGCTACCTGTTGCTTTTCGTGTGACAAACTGTTCAGCACCATTACATAACCCTGTTTGCTTTCGGACTCAACAACCTTGCGACTCTAGCTTTCGTAGTGCAGGATCTCCAACGGTGGCTTATTGACAATGCCGCCGGTTTGCCCGTGTAACGTCTCTTGCAGCTTAGCCAACATCGGTACCAACGTTTCTTGCTGCTTCATCCTGTGCGCATTGCGTTCGAGCTCATTCGAACCGATTTGTTCGTTACCCACACTCAACATAGTTTTCAGTCGATTCTCGGGGCTGCCCCTTGTCATGGCTACGCCAACTTCAATGGCCAGATCCACTGAGATCGTCGACTGCGGCGTTAGCGGAATCGGCATATTGTGCAGCATATGTAAGTGTCTTTGCCCCCACTCGCAAATGTTTAAGTTGTGGTTGGTATTGAGATTGCGCAGAAGTTCTGACGAGCTTTCATTGAGTGTACGCAGAATGTTTTTCTGTGTTCCCTCGTTGACGTCAGGAATCGCTCTTGCCACAATTCGGGCACGTCAATCCACCCGCGCCGATCAAACAAACCGTTGGCGCATCAAGCTTGGCTTTGACTGTCTGTCGGCCTATCATCTGCAATAAGTCATTCCTGCTAAGTGCTGTTTTAAGAGGTGCAGTTGCTTTGCAACCGACAGCAATGGCGTTACAGGTTTGCACAATGCTCTCCAGAGCATCGTCTCCTGCGCTACCAGTTTTGCTCCTTGCTTGGTGGTATCAAAGGTGTCGACCAATACTTTTTCTTGTTTGCCGACAGAGCGGATGTTGCCTTCGACGGCTCTCCACAATTCGTCAACTTTCTTGGGAAATGACCTTGTGTTTTCCCGCAACAATTTATTTGCTTTTTCCGAGCCCTTGTTCTTGAGATACGCAACAGCACCGAAATTTGTCCGGCGCCAGATACATCGAACTGCGTTTCGTGCAGGAGTTCTTTGAGTACGCGGAATCGCTCATGTGGCAAATCGACCAAGTTAGTCGGCAACAGCTTATCGATAGCTTTGCTAAGAAGCGACAACACAGTTGCAAGTGTTGTGTCGCCACTGTCGATGCGATTCTCGACACGCTTCACCTTCATGTCCGCTCTGACCAATTGTTCTTCGGCCTGCTAGCGTTATCTTGCTTAGCTCGCGTTTCTTTTGGCTTTGTCGAAGCAACTTTTCGAGCTGTTTGATTTTTTTGTCCAAAAGCATGCTCAATTGCCGAAAGAGTTGAATTAAGGTCGATTTAATCTGACAGAAGTCCTGAAATCACGATACAACTACAAACTTCAGAAATTTTTTGCCGCTTTGACTTGAAACAGCAAAGTGTCAGCATTTAAGCACTTGAGGTCGTTCGACGACCGGTTCGCCGTCAAGAAAACTCTCAAATTCAGCAGCTGTAAGCTTCTCAGCAGAATCGTTTGCCTTGAACTTGACGAGAAGCTACTCGAAGCGTCCCGTGTAGAGTTTTCGCGTGATCAGGCCTCTGCCTTTGTTGTTGCACCGAATCACCTTGCAGATCTGACGATGCTTGCCGATGAAGGTCACGAAGTGGTCGCCCTTCGCAACAGGAATTCCAAGTAGGAATTCGGCAATGGTGGCAAGACGCAAAAAGCCGGCACACAGATCAATAGGAGCAACGACGGTGGTGAGGTGCGCGTTGGAGAAATCCATTTTCATGATGTAGTTCCCAACACATAGTTCTTATTCATTGCACAACTGAGTTGTGCGATGAAAAAAGCAGGATTGTTGATTTGCGTCTCCAAGCGCAAACGACCGACCAAGCCACTGAACAACTCATAGCACTTGCTGAAACTTGAGTACGGGTGTTTTCCGCTTGGCCTGTAAGTAAGGCGAGTTGTTGCTCATTTATAGTAATGAGCAAAGTGTCGGGAAAAAGTTCTGTAGGTGGGGGGGGGTAACACTAGCGTGCGTCGATTCATTTTCGATGACGTCACAAGGCTCGGAGAATTGTTGTGCTTGGTCTTGATGACACTGCCCAATGAGTCTCATATACCTCGCCAGTTAAGAATACGACGGCAGTGAAGCTCGGGCGCAAAAACTTTGCAAAGGCAGTCCACGGAATTCCCGAAGGCTCTGGCCGGAGGCAACAAATCCGCAGGAAACACGATCCCAATCAATATCGATTTTTCTCATTTTGGTCTCCACGACAATTTTCCTGAAGTCATTGTTATCGATTTCTGAGGGTACATTTTGGCTGTAGGAAGCTCACCTCGAGATTTCTCACGTAACCGGCGTACACGTTAATGGGAGCAATAATCATCGTGATGCGGCCGACGCTGAAGTTTAAGTTCATGCAGCTCTCCGTGATGTCGCCACCATCGGTAAAGCCAGAGCCTCGGGATGCTCAGTATTAAATTCAATGACAGTGCCGTCCGGAAGACGCAAGCGGAAAACTTTCTTAACGATGTAACAAGGTTGAGCTTCGGCAGGCAAGGAGCCGGATACTTGCGTCATTCGGTTTTCTTATGAAGCTCATTGAGTACCTGCCTGTCGACCTCAGCAACACGGATGTCTTCCTGCACTTCGGTAACTTCGCCCCTGGGAAGGAGACCACTTTAACGAACGACGAAACTGAGGGCATTTTTTCGTTAAGTTTTTCCTCTTCGGAGGCCAGGAGGTCAAAGTTGCGATATAAGGTATTTTTGGCAGGAAGTGGCTTGTCACTTGGCCATAGGTTGGGCAAGCTCTTTTTTGTAAAAAGAGCTTCTTGATACCAGGCTTGCTTGCCCTTGACGATAAAGGCTCTCCCATAAGCGAACATTGCTGAAAAACATGGCGAGCATCGGAAAATTACATTGCTTTGCTCGTATTTTTCTACGTCCATGCACTCCTGTTGAAAAACTTGAGGAGCTTACTCCCATTTGTTAACAAAATATCACTCGATCAAGTCATTCATAAGTTAAAAAAGCCAAGACAAACGTCACAAAAACTTATCCTTAATTAGTTTAAATGTCTTTTGTTTTAATTTATTAAATTCAGCTCCGCTGGCTTGTTCATCTACCTTTTTAAATATTGCATATGTGTTGTCAGTCTTTTTATAGCAATATGAAGTAATTGAAGATAAGGTCTTAAAAAAAACATCCATGTCGGGACCAAATAGATCTCTATTTTCACAATGAAAGCATATTACGATGTTAGATGCGTTGCGATGAATTTGAATTTCATAGTGGATCCTTGAATCTATTTTTTCCAGTTTTAGACATATGTAATGTCTTTGCATCGATACCTCAGAAGGTAAAATTAACTCAGATGTATCGATGCTGCGGAGAATGCGCGTAAAGAAACTTAAATAGTAAACACGATCCGACAATGAGTAAATCTCTTTAAGATATGAGGTAACTAAGTCATAAAAATCACTATAACTAAGATTATCATTTGAAAGACGCCGCTCAATATATGGAAATAGAGCTTTGTCAGGGAAAACATTATGCTTATCTCTTGCAACTATGTCATAGAGATATAAAACATTATTTGATACAGTGTTCACGCCTTGATTAAATGTTGTCCCAAGATACTTTTCTAGAAGACTTAATTGCTCTTTATCTTTTAGTGATGCCAGATTAAAAGAAATAAATCTTTTCGATTTTGAATCAATTGCTTTTTCTAAAATATTGGCTCTTTTAAATGGATCGTTTAATTCAAAGATATTTTCATTTGCAAAAAAAGGGCAACCAAATTTAATAATATCAAATTGAGGATTAAAAGCAATACACTTTGAGCCTGGGAAATAATGTGTCAATGTTAATGCTGCATATCCTCCAACCGAGGACCCAACAAACGTTAATTGGTTATTGTTGAGATCGTTAGCCAAGCAAATGTTAGCAATTATGCTTTTTATATCCATTAAAAAGGACCTGGTTTTGCTTCCGTAAAAATACCCATGTCCTTGAATTTTGAATGTCTGGTACATTGGGTCTTCAAAACATATGAATGCACCATCACAAATATCTGCCCAGCTCCATCGATGAAAGGTAATATCACTATTACTTCTCCCTCCTCCTGAAAAAAACAAATAGAGCTGTTTCTTGTTTGAAGGGTTGAAATAAAAGAAAAACTTAACCCCTTCTCTTTCAACTTTGTATATTCCCGTTTTGGATTTGCACAAGTCTAAAATATCTTTTTCGTTTAAATTTTGTATGTTTTCAAAAAGATTTTTAATATTTTTCATTTGCATTCCTCTTTATTTAGCGACCTGAATTTCAATAAGTAATTGCTTCTTAATGTAGCCAGCATTGCATAAATTTTATGATAAGTATAAATAATGTCTGCTCAATCCTTTACATCCAAGAGCATCTAAAGATATAAAATGAAAATAGCCACTTTAACAGAAGCAATATTTTTTATTTAAAAATAATGGGATATGCAAAATTAACCATTTACTAAAAACAGCTTGAAAACACATTGAGTGTAGATCCTATCTTGATCTTGATCAGTCAATCTTGTTTATCACTTTATTATATTTATTTTTAACAAAAATGCGACACTTTATTTCCTTCCCAAGCAAACGATGGGCAATTGTTTGGGAAGGAAGTTGCATAAATTACTAGATTATCATTGCCGTTGTTGCAATTTTATATTTACAACTGAATCAACTTCAATGATAGAATAATTTGAAATTATACTGTGAAGTTTAATCAAATCTTCTTTGAAGTTTTTTAAATTTGTTGGAATGCAAATTTCTAAAAAATTATTACCTCGGCGAGTGACATGTAAGGATGTATTGCTAAAGTCTTGAAAAGTTTCTTCTGCAGCCTTGTCAATAGAGTATTTTGTTTCAATATGAAAACAAAGATAAGTTTTCTTCCCATTATCACGTCCTTGTAATTCGTAATGAATTTTCTTAGATTTGCCTGGCACATATAACTTAAAAAAGTTTTTAGCAAGATATTTCTCGTCATCAAAAACGAGCTTAAATTCCAATGATTTAATTTTATTTAAGTAATGCTTCCAGCGTCTCTTATAATCTGTTACATCTAATGCATTAATAAACTCTTTCAATCTTTCTGAAGCTTTTCCATCGCATTGATTAACAAATTTATATTTTAGATCAAGATATTTTTTACTTTGGGTAAACAAAGGAGCGCGTCTGATAAAATTTAATAATTCCGCAGGATCTCCTTCTGTATAAACCTCTCCGGGTACATAATCCAAATAATTGTCATAAAATCCAATCTCTTGGTTATAAGCCAATATATCTGTTGCCCACATTAAAATTGGCTTATTTAGTATTAGAGCATCAAATAACAAAGAAGAATAATCTGTTACGACAACATCAGAATTAATAAGTAATTCAGACATTGAACAGCCTTGACCATTTAAAAATCTCTCATCAAAAACATTATCAATGATATTGGTATTTTTTGATTTGTTTACCAATTGATGGTTTTTGAATATTATTACTTCGTCTTCGGATAAATGTCTTTTCAGTTCTTCAACATCTACAGGTAAGTAATAATTTGCTGTTTCTGCTTTGAATGGTGTCCCTCTCCATGTAGGTGCAATCAAATATACTTTCTTTTTTCTAATATTGGGAAATTTCTTTACAAAGCTGACGCGTTTGTCTTCAATATATTCTTTGTTAAAGAGTAAATCGCTCCTTGTGCTGCCAAATGGCAATACTCGAGAATTTGGAATTCCAAATATTTCCGCGTATTTATTCCTAATTTGATCTGATGAGCACAGAACATAATCTGGCGTTCCGTACTTCTTTTTGAAATCTAACTCTCCAATATTTGCCTCGTGAACTCCAAATTTCTTAAAGTAGCCAGATCCGTGCCAAACATTTATAATGATTGAATCTCCATTTTCTTTGTTCTTTAATCTTTTAATTGCACCAGTATTAGTATTTGTTATAAATATTTTTGACCTTGCTAAATTATATGCAATTTTTGGTGTGAACAGTCCGCTCGGTAGAATTTTCACTGTTTTTAATTTTAACGCTTGCTGACCTATGGTTTCTTCCAACTGCGCAACATTATTTGAATCCCACAAAACAATGCGATCCGATGATAAATATTTTGATGCAAACTTGAAAAATGCTTCACCTATGTAATTAATAAATCTTTTTGTTATAATCTGAATCGGTCTTAGTGCAACGTTTTGTTTAGGTTTATATTGCTTTTTTGCAAACCAATAGAGCAACTGATCGTAGTCAAAAATTAAATTATCTAAAGCCTTGGGGCTAATCGCTCTCTGAAAATATTTATAATAAATTTCTTGGTTTATCGGAGAATGTCCATTTACGTAATTTATAACCTCGAGCCAAACCTTTCGCGTATGTTCTTCTTTATTCTCTTCAACATTTTCTAATGTATTTAAAGCCAGTCTATCATGTAAGGCTCTGTCACGAATAAGCCTTTCAATTGCATTAGCCATTCCTTTGACGTCACCCATTGGTACACGCAAGCCATCAATATTGTCTCTTATCAACGAATTACTTTTAATGTCAAACATAACGGTTGGTACATGGTACTGTTTAGCATCCGTTATGACTAAGCCAAATGGTTCTGTAAAGCTAGGCAATACGTGTATATACGCCTGAGCGAAATATTCTTCAGGATGCTTCGTCCATCCTACTAGTGATATTTGTTTCTTTGCTCCGCAACAATTGATTAAATTCCTTATAGACTTTAATTGGGATCCTTGTCCCAAAATTTTTAATGTCCATCCAGGATACTTTGCTGCGATTAAAGAAAATGCGACAATACCCAACTCTATCTGCTTAAAATCTGTAAAACGCCCCGATATTAGTATTGTCTTTTGAGGGTTTCCTTCCTTATAATTTAAGTTATCAATAGTGTTTGGAAGAATGGCAACAGGGTACCCTTTAGATTTCCAAATATGATAACTTGTCTCTTCAATAACCGTTATCAGGTCTACAGACCTGAGATATCTCTCACGTTCAAGAAATAGTTCGTACCTTTTTTCGTATATTGGTATAAAATTTAAATGATGTTCATTGAGAATAATTTTGATTCCAAATTTTTTAATTGAATTAAAGCATTTTATTATGGGTAAATAATAGTGACAATGCGTGATAAAAACTTCAATTTTGTTTTCTTGAAGCTTTTTAAGTAGATTATTTATGCCCGAGTATGAGTTTATATTGCCACACTCTACATATTTTATATTCTCTAAATTTAATAAATGCTTATTCTTATCAGAGACTAATTCTTGTAAAAATATATATATATCATGCCCACTATTATTGAGCATTCTTATAGCGCTTTGAGTGGCAACCATTCCGCCACCGCCAATGACATTATTAATAATAAAAAAAGCTATTCGCATCTTACAAATCCACCGCTACTTTAGTCGCAACTGCAATTTGATAAATAATCTGCATCAAGTCTTTAGCCAAGAGCA
>OGGH01001401.1_pt1 | contig 16078 bp, 10 predicted proteins | sample 1571161 | NCBI WGS metagenome assembly OGGH01 (sample SAMEA2582053, study PRJEB24529) | metagenome | biome: Human gut stool | place: China | collected 2011 | reverse complement strand
TTTTATATTTGAAATCGCCGATTTTTAATCTTTCCGGCTCCATTTCAAGCGCTACGATATAGCAGTCTTCTCTGCCGGTTCCGCCCGCATAAGCTTCCCCGTACAGTCCTCCTAAAATAATGATATTTCCGCCTGACATCACAGCACTTCCGGGGTATACATCCCCCAGGACCACAATGCTGTTCTCCGTCTCTATCACTTCACGGTTTTTCAGAGTTCCTTTATAGAACTGCCCCTCATCACCGCCGGAAAGCTTTTTCTCCATATGCTGGAGTGCCTTAATAAAGTTTTTGTTCGTGGCTTCATCATGACCGACGATACAGGCGATCCTGACATTACTGTTTTCCCGAATGGTATCCAGAATACGAATCTCCTCCACTTCACTGACTTCACGTCCCTCCATGGACAATGCCATGGTGGACGATCCGAAGAAATTCTTTGCCTCGGTGAATTTCACTGCAAGTTCCTGCAGGATTTCCTCCAGGGAAGCATCTTCTCTCATTAAAAGCGTGATTCCGTTGGTAAAGCTTTTGATCAATACTGCATCTTTCATTTTCTTGTACCTGTCTTTTTAATTTATCTATCCGGAGTCCCACATTCGCATAATCGCTTCTTTGAAGCTTTCCTTTTGCGAATGTGGTTACTTCGTCATATAAACCCTGTCAGATTCTCTTACGAATGCCAGCATTCGACGTTCATCTGCCCGTGTTTACCTGACTCCGGATAGTTACATCTCGTTGGATACTGCATTATCCAGTGAATCTGCGGTGCCGGTGATCAGATCATCTTCCTCTGCCAGTCCGTAATAATACTTAATAATATCTCTGGTAAACTGTGCTGCATAATCAGAAGAATATCCAAAAGGAATTCTCGTTGCGATGGCGATCTCCGGATTTTCATAGGGGGCATAGCAGATGAAAAGTGCATGGTTGGGTCTGGATGCCGTCTGCTCTGCCGTACCGGTCTTACCTGCAGCATTTACCGCCAGATCGCTGAAATATTTCTTATTTTCCACTACCTGTCGCATTCCCAGATGGAACGCATTCCAATACTCCTGCGGCAGATCGATCTGATTTCTCACTTCCGCATGATATTCTTTCAGAAGATTTCCCCGGGAATCCGTTGTTTTATCCAACAAAGTCAGATTATAACAGGTTCCGCTGTTGGCAATCGTGGTAACATATCTGGCCAGACCTACCGTAGTATAACTGTTACTGCCCTGACCGATGGCGGAACGCACCGGGTCCTTGGTAGATACATCCGGCGCATACTCGCCGATCTCTACTCCGGACTTATCGGTCAGGCCGTATAGATCCGCATATTTGCTCAATGTCTCCAGACCTGCTTCTTCATTGTAACTACCGCTGCTCGTTGCCAGCTGGTAACCCACATTATAGAAGAAATAGTTACAGGAATCCTTGATCGCTGAAGTCACATTTTCATACCCATGTCCGGAGATCTTCCAACATCTGGGAGACGGAGTGATCTCAGTGAAGGTTCCGACACAATTCACCTTGGTCTGCAGATTGATCACGTTCTCCATCAGTCCCGCCGTAGCAGATACGATCTTAAAGGTTGATCCGGGTGCCGCCTTATACTGTGTGGCAAAATTCAGCTGCGGACTGGATTTGTCCGCGTTCAGACGAGCATAATATTCCGCATCCACAGTATTTGCCATTTTGTTATTGTCATATCCCGGATAAGACACCATGGCCAGCACATCACCGGTATTGACATCCGTAATGACCACCGAAGCATTGCAGGGATCCAGCGCCAGCTGTGCCGGTGTAATCTCCAGATTGGTGATCCGGTTCATCATGAACTGATATGCCGACATTTTACCGGCATACAATGCCTCTTCATCCTCCGCGGGAATATCTACCACACGTTGTTCACACAACAGCATGCAGATCTGTCTTCCGGTGATCTTATCATTTAAAAGCATATATTTGTAAAACCGTTTTTGGAATTCTGTAGTATGATCAATTGTCTCTATAATATACTCCTGAAGCTTGTTATACACCTCCGCAGAATCCGAATACTTTTCATTCAGTTCCAGTCTGCTTACATCGATCCAGTTCATGGCAATGCAATACTGGAGATATTCCTTCAGCGAGATGACTTCATCCTTGGCCCATGCGATCTGGGTGGCATCATTGTCATCTACAAGTTCCTTCATGATCACGCCGTCATCTCTTAACAGACTTACGATATTGCTCTGGTATACCTGATATTCTTTGGAAAGCTTGTTATAAGGAGTTCCGCCTTCTGTCAGTTCATAATTCAGTTTGTCATAGACACCCTGCTTGTACTCCAGATATGCCGCATATACCGCCCGTTCCGTTTCACCGGCATCCTCTGCCTCAAAGTGTTTGCGATCCAGAATATTATTATTGATCATTGTAAAATATACATCATAGATTGGAATCTTAATCGACGAGCTTTTCGCATTTTCCGGCAGATTAAACTCTTTGGCATTGATAATCTTGCTGGATACCAGGCCTGCCAGTTTTTGCTCCACAATATTGTAGACTGCTTCCGTAAGATCCTTGTCAATGGTCAGGTAGACGTCCGCTCCCGGCTGGGCCTCTTTCCGCTCCAGGATGGTAATTACCTTACCGGTATTATCTACCACCACTTTTTCACTGCCCTTGGTCCCCTGCAGAGTGGTCTCCATATAAGACTCAATGCCGCTTTTTCCTACGACATCATTAATGGTATAGGCATCCTCGCTTCCGCCTTCTGCCACCACCTGTTCATTCAGATCCGTCAGTTCATCGGAAGAGATTTTGCCGGTATAACCGAGTATATGTGCGAAATACTTGCTGTCTATGTAATGTCTCACCGTATCTTCCACAATGGAAACACCGTCTAACTGATCGGAATTCTCCATAATGACAGCAACTGTTTTCTCGCTGACATTCGTTGCCACGGTAGTTCCCACATATTTTCGGAAGGAGGTCAGATTCATGGCATACCGGATGGTCACCATCTGCAGCCATTCTTCCTTCGTATAACCTTTTCCGACAATAAAAGGTGAAGTACGATCTTCCGGATCCTCATACTGTCCGATGGCAAAACCTTTTGCCCGGCTTAAGTATTCCATTAGTTCCTGGGCTGTCATAGCCTTCTCTTCTTCAGAGAGCTTGTCTACCGTCTTATAACCAAGCACATCCGCCTGGAAACGCAACAATGCGGTTCCATCTACAGAATAGACATAATCCCCATCCTCATCAATGACAATTTTAAAATCCGTGATGACGCTGTCACCGTTTTTCTCAATCAGCTTGATCAGTCGGTACACAACATCATTCACCTCGGCATTTTTATTCCGGCTTGACTCAAATACATCCTCGATCTTCACGGAATAAGCCAGTTCATTTTCCGCCAGTACATTACCATTACGATCCAGGATCCGGCCTCTGGTGCTGGTAATATCTCTCGTCTTCTCAATCTGCAGAATAAAATCATTCAGGTACTCTTCTCCATTGATGATCTGCAGATTAAAACAGCGATAGACCAGTACTCCGGCAAAAAAGAAAAACATTATGGTAAGTACGGTCAGTCTGCTGGTCACAATATTTATGATGTGATCTCTTATTTCATGAAACAAATTTCTGTGCGCTCCTTTTTTCCTTTTCCTCCAGCTTCTGGTTCACTTTCAGAATCAGAGGATACAACACGATCGTTACAACAATGGTATAGAGTGCTTCCGGCAGGATCACTCTTGTAAAATAATACGGGAAATGAAAACGCCCTCTCAGAAGAAACATCAGAATATAGCACAACAGTCCATAGGAAATATCGCTCACCACAATGAGTGCCAACGGCAATTTAATATCCTCCGGATAAAAGATTCTGCAGAATTTCCCGTTTATAAATCCTATGTACATCATGATCATGGCATAGAAACCTAAAAAACTGCCAAAAAAGATATCGCATAACAGCCCGCTGAAAAAACCGATCAGAAGTCCTTCCTTTTCCCCTCTCATAAATCCGAAAGAAGAAGTCAGAATGATCATCAGATTGGGAATGATCCCTCCCAGCGCAAGGCTGTTAAATACACTGCATTGTAAAATGAAGCACAGGACAACAAACAGAGTCACAATCACTTTTCGCAGGATACTGCTATTATTTTCCATCCGTGTTTCCTCCGCTTGGAATCTGTTGCTTTTTATCTGTGATCACCAGGACTTCACTCAGATGTTCAAAATCCACCACCGGAGTTAAATATCCCGACTTGGTCAGATTGTTGGTATCCTTATTGATCGTGCTGATATAACCGATCAGGATATTCGGAAGATATTTGTCACTGATATCGGAAGTGACTACCTTATCTCCCTCCACAACCGCATCCTGACTGTCCACCAGTTTGCTAAAGGAAATGACTCCCTGCGCCATAAGCTGCAGGTCTCCCGATACGATCAGGTTATCCCCGGTAGCCAGTGTCATGCCGCTGACATTGGAATTATCAGAGATGATCGAAGTCACTCTGGACCAGTTCGGACCCACAGAAGTAATGCGGCCTACCAGGCCTCCCCCCGCTATAACATTCATATCGTCCGCCAGTCCGTCATTGGATCCCTTATCAATAACAAAGGAAGAATACCAGTTGCCGGAATCCCTGCTGATGATCCGGGCTCCGATCTTATTATAATCACCGTATTCCTCATCCAGCTCCAATAAGCCTCTTAATTCATTCAATTCATATTTGTCCTGCTGCAGCAGAGTGTTTTCCTCCGTGAGCGATGCCACCTGCTCCTTCAGGGCACTGTTCTCCGCTAAAAGTGTGCGGATCTGCACCAGTTCATCCGAACGGTTTGATAGCCATTCTCCCGCCTTAGCGATGCCCTGTTCAAAGGGAACGATCACATATCCCACCACACGGTTAAACGGGCGGTTAAACACATTGGTCCCGAAGGTCACCAACATCATTACAGTACACAGGATAGTTAAAATAAAAAGGAGATATTTACTCGGTAAAGTAAACCTCTCCCCTTTTCTTTTTACGACTGGGCTCATTTACTCATCCCTTCAATTGCGTAAGCTACAGATTTATAGTTATCATCCTTGATGATCTTGGCAAGTCCCATTGCCACGCTGGTCAGAGGATTCTCTGCTACATTAACATGCAGTCCGGTACCTGTTGCCAGTCTCTCAGCTAAATGGTTCACCTGGGATGCGCCGCCGGTCAGATAAATGCCGTGACGATAAATATCCGCTGCCAGTTCGGGCGGAGTTCTCTCCAAAATCACCTTTACATTATCGATAATCGTATTGAAATGCTCTTCCAGGGACTCATCCACCATTTTTGTGGGGATCTCACGTTCTACCGGAAGACCGGTCACAATATCTCTGCCGTATACGATGGCACCCTTGCCCTCTTCTTCCAGTTCTTTCAGGGCAATCTTTACATTTTCCGCTGTCTTGCCACCAATGATCAGTGAGAATTCTCTTCTGACCGCGGCACGGATGGCATCGTCGAATTTCATACCACCCACCTTGATCAGACGGCTTAATACGATACCACCCAAAGACAGAATGGAGATCTCCGTGGTCTCGTAACCGACATTTACCACCAGCACACCCTGGGAATTTTTCACATCGATATCCAGTCCCAGGCCGTCGGCTACCGCCTTTTCCACTACCATGATCTTTTTAGCTTTTACGTTTGCTCCCTTGACCAGATCGTAGAACGCCCTTTTTTCCACCTCAGTGACATCCGTCGGCACCGCAATGAAGAAATCGGAAGGCTTGGTATTGCCTTTTTGCAGATCTCCGATAAAATACTTCACCAAAGTCTCCATATTTTTAATATCCGCGATCACACCGTTGGAAAGCGGATAAGAAATATGAATATTACTGGGCGCTTTTTCATACATTTCAAATGCAGAGTTTCCGTAAGCAAATAAAGTATTTTTGTTCTCGATGGCAATCATATTCTTCTCGATCATAATGTTGTCATCATTGCGATTATAGATCTTTATATTGTTGGTACCGAGGTCGATACCGAATGCGTTGTTTGCCACTGTCGTTTTCCTTTCTTATATCATCTCAATAATTTTTGTTCTTTAAAGCTAGTATACCTGTTATCCCCGATAATAATGTGGTCTAACAGTGGAATATCCATCTGTTCTCCCGCTCCAGCCACATTGTCGGTAAGTTCCCTGTCCGCTCTGCTGGGCGTCGGATCACCGCTGGGATGGTTATGCACAAGGATGATATTCACCGCTTTGTCTTTCAATGCTTCTAAAAATATCTCTCTGGGAGAGATCAGAGCCATGTTCACACAGCCGTCCGACAGCTTTTTCTCCCGGATCAACTGTCCCTTGGCATCCAGGCAGAGCAGATACACACATTCTGTATCCTTATGTCGCAGCTTCTCCATGAAATATTCCGCCACCATATCCGCACGGGTAAAACAGATCCCGGTGCTTGCTCTCGCCCGGCTCATACGATTGGATAATTCAGCGATGCATTTTAATTTCACTGCTTTCACTATGCCGATCCCACGGATCTGTGTCAATTCCTCCACGCTTACATCGTGCAGACCCAAAAGTCCTTCCCTGGGATATTTTGCCAGTGCCAGGACCTTTTCTGCCAGCTCCACTGCGGAAGTATCTTTGGTTCCTGTCCGCAGGATGACTGCCAGAAGTTCCGCCTCCGTAAGGTTCTCCGGTCCGAAGTTTAAGAATCTCTCATAAGGCAGCTGTAAATCCGTTACATGTTGTGTTAATTTTTCAGGCATAAGTCTCCTTCTGCCTTCTCCGACGTATGTTCTCTAACGGATAAAACGGTATACCACAAAAGCAATGATCACACCGATCACACTCGCTATGGTAATATTGAACTCCAGCCCAAAGGTAAGAATGATAAAACCAAGATTCAGTTCTACCGGACTGCTGAGTCCGAAATTTTGTCCGTAATTCAGAAAGGTACCGTCAAAGTAAGTTCCTATAAATCTGCCGATCACAAATCCGATCAGCACCAGTACAACCAAAACCCAATTAATTCTCTTCAAACTACTTCCTCTTCTTTCTTTCGTGTACACTTTCCGGATCCGATGGGTGCTCCCCGCGAGCCTCCATCTTCCATACGTCTTTTAATACTATCACAAAAAGCTTCTTCTGTACACAAATTTAGTGGATTTTATTTTGCGCTTTTTCTACAGGATTCGTATTTCCTGGCAGGTTCTACATTGCCTGCCTTAGCTGTTCTTCTGTCACGATTCCCTTCTGCAGCAACGCCTGCAGGGATTTCAAAATGCCAAACTTGGCATGCTGCCAGGTCAGTCCACCCTGAAAATATACGGCATAGGGTGGCTTAATGGGACCATCTGCGGACAGTTCAATGGAGGATCCGGATACGAATGCCCCTGCCGCCATGATGACCTGTGCATCATATCCCGGCATATCCCAGGGTTCCGGTGTCACATGGCTGTCTACCGGAGCCGCTGCCTGAATTCCCTGGCAGAAGCCGATGACGCCTTCCGGCTGTCCAAACGTTACCGCCTGGATAATATCATGTCTGCTCTCCGTACCGTTCGGTACTACCGCAAAACCTAATTTTTCATAGACATTAGCTGCAAAGATCGCTCCCTTTAATGCACCCGCCGTCACAGTAGGCGCCAGGAAAAATCCCTGATAAAAATCCTTCAGAATGCCAAGAGATGCTCCTACTTCCTTACCGAGTCCCGGGGATGTCAGACGGTATGCAGCATTTTCCACACACTCTTTTTTACCGGCAATATAACCGCCAATGGGTGCCAGTCCGCCACCGGGGTTTTTGATGAGGGATCCCACGATCATGTCCGCACCCACATCGGAGGGTTCCATCGTCTCCACGAATTCTCCGTAGCAGTTATCCACCATACAGATCACATCTGGCTTGATGCCTTTGATAAAGGCGATCAGCTCGCCGATCCGCTGTACGGACAGGGTCGGTCTGGTCTGATATCCCTTGGATCTCTGAATGGTTACCAGATGGGTCTTCTCATTAATGTTTTCACGGATCTTATCATAGTCAAAGCTTCCGTCCGGCAGCAGGTCTACCTGGCGATAGGTTACACCGTATTCTGCCAGAGACCCTTTAGACGGGCGGATGCCGATGACTTCTTCCAAAGTATCATAAGGCTTGCCTACGGGGGACAGCAGCTCGTCTCCGGGTCTTAAGTTGCTCATCAGAGCCAGTGCCAGTGCATGGGTACCACAGGTGATCTGGGGACGCACCAGAGCATCCTCTGTGTGGAACGTTGCCGCATAAACCGCCTCTAAGGTATCCCTTCCCAGGTCGTTATATCCGTAGCCGGTAGTACCCAGCAGGCAGGCTTCACTTACCTGATGCTGTTGCATGGCTTTTACCACCTTTAACTGATTATACTCCGCATTCCGGTCCACCTCGTCAAAACGCTCCCGCAGACTTTTCTCTATGACACATCCATAGTCATATACCGTCTTGCTGATCCCCATGGAAAGATACATTTCTTCATTACTGTTATTGCTGTTTTTCATAGATCCCTTTTTCTCCTAATTCCTTTATCATATATTCTAAAATTTTCTCTTCGTCATAGTCAAATTGCTGTTTATCCAGCCAGGTAACTGCGTTCTCCCTGCGAAACCAGGTTATCTGTCTCTTGGCAAAATGCCTGGTGTCCCGCTTCAGAGTATACACCGCTTCCTCCAGGCTGCATTCTCCGTCCAGGTACTCCAGGATCTCTTTATAGCCCAGCCCCTGCATGGATACCATTCCTCTGTGACAGCCCATTTTTTTCAGACTTCTGACTTCCTCCACCAGTCCTTCCGACAGCATTTCATCGATACGGGTTTCGATCCGCCCATACAGATTTTCTCTGTCATCCGTCAGGACAAAATAGCTGAAATTGTATGGGCTCGTGCGCTCTTTTTCCCTTTCATTATGCGCAGAGATGGGTTCTCCTGTCAGTTCATAATATTCCAGTGCACGGATGGTTCTCTTGATATTGTTTGTATGAATGTTCTCTGCTGAAACCGGATCAATTTTTCTGAGCATGTCATGTAGCACTTCCGGTCCCTTTTCTTTCGCAAGCTGTTCCATTTTTTCCCGGTATTCGGTGTTCTCTTCGTTCTCCGTAAAATCAATACCCCGAAGCACCGCCTGAATATAGAACCCGGTGCCTCCCACCAGGATTGGGATATGCCCTCTGTCATAGATCTGTTCCATGCATTCCAGACACCGTTTCTGAAATACCACCACATTAAATTCTTCCCACGGCTCCAGAATGTCGATCAGATGATGGGGCACTCCCTGCATTTCCTCCGGGCGGATCTTGGCGGATCCGATATCCATATGTTTATATACCTGCATGGAATCGGCTGACAGGATCTCCCCACCTATAGCTTTCGCCAGGGCAATGGACAGTTTCGTCTTACCAACTGCGGTGGGACCGGTCAGTACGACTAACGGTCTTTTTATAGATTGTGTTACCGACATAATTTTTCTTCCTTACACATTATCCATTATTCTGGGTGCAGTTTGCAGCATCGATAGCAATGACTAACATCAGCCCTTCCAGTTCGTCCTTAGGATCAGCAAAGTTAATCGTGTAGGTATCTCCCCAATGGAACAGTTCCTTGGAGATATGAATGATACTGCTGCATCCGTTGTATACATCATAATCCCATCCCAGAAAATCTCCTTCCACGCGCCAGCCGTTATAATCAATCTCGTATCTGGGTTTGAAAAAAGAAAACTGTTTGCGGATCTCGCCTTTCACCTGCCCGCCGATTTCGATTTCAAATGCCGGAAGCAGGGTAAACAGCCGCTGCCTGATAACTCCCAGTTCACGATCATTTCTGTCATATATGTGTAACTGGTGTCCCAGGGAGAAAAATTCCGCCTTTACAAAGTATTTTGCATTTTCGTTCTCATCATAGACATCATAAGAATCTGTCCAGGAAAACACTCGTTGTTTGATCAGTAAACGCATTATACGATCCTCTTAAATTTCTTCTCCAGGTCAGTCTCCGTCATAGTAATGATGGTGGGTCTGCCGTGGGGACAATTATAGGGGTTATCCAGTGTCAGAAGTTCATCGATCAGCTGATCCGCCTCCTGAAGGCTTAATCGGTTGTTACCCTTAACAGCTGCCTTACAGGACATGGATGCGATCTTCTCCTCGATGACCTGGAAGCTGCCGCGGTTGCCGGTCTCCTGGGACAGTTCATCAAGTACCGCTAAAAACAGTTCTCTCTCGCTGCACCCGTAGAGATCCACCGGCACGCTGCGTAGGGCATATTCGTTGCCGCCGAAGGCTTCGATCTCAAATCCCAGCTGTGTAAAAGCATCCTCGTAAGTATGGAGAATGCTCTCTTCCTGCCCTGTGAGACTTACAATGATGGGCGGCATCAGGCGCTGGGATATCACACTTTTTTCATGGAACTGCTTCATCAGGCGTTCGTATTTCACCTTCTCATGGGCAGCATGCTGGTCAATGATGAACAGCTTATCCTCGAACTGGATCAACCAGTAGGTATCGAAGACCTGTCCGATGATACGGTAGCGGCTGCGGTTCTGCACAGATAACAATTTCTCTTCAAACAGATTCATCTGTTGTACATCCTTCACCCCGGGTTCCATATCCATATCCGATGGCTGTTTCTCCGCAGGAATACTCTCCACGGCTTCCATCACTTCAGCGGTCTCCGGGCAGATCACAGACTGCGGACATGTCGGCTTAAGAGGTTCAGTCTCTACGAAGAAGTCATCCTCTTTCGGTGCCGGTGCTGCCACAGGTGCAGTAGGTTGTTCCTCTGTCCGCGCACTTACCGGCTCCTGCTCCGGCTTCCGGATACTGGTCTGCACAGCTGCATGCGCCTCCTGCCAGATCGGCTTCTGTATAAATTCCCTCCGGTCTTTCGGTACCGCCTCGTATCTGGCAGCCTCCATGACGCGGTAGCTTTCTTCTCTTTTTTTCTCGAACACCTCCGGAGTATGCTCCTTCCAGGAAGCTTTTCTGTCTTCCTGCTCCTTTTTCTGAATGGATTTTTCATCCTCTAGGGAAGCGCCCGGGATCATTTCCCGGTTCCGCAGGGTTGCTGCGATCTTCTCGCTCAGCATTCTGGCAAATGCCATGCCGTCGGAGAACCGTACGTCCATTTTGGAAGGATGTACGTTCACATCCACGGTCTCTGTATCCATCGTAATATGCAGCACGCACAGCGGAAATTTATGCTGCATCAGATACTGCTTATAACCTTCTTCAATGGCTTTGGCGATCACACCGCTTCGGATAAAGCGACCGTTGATGAAATAGATCTCAAAATTGCGGTTGGAACGAACCAGTACCGGTTTGCCCAGATACCCCTCAACCTTAATGCCGTTTTCTTCTATCTGGATCGGTACCAGCTCCGAAGCGATCTCTCTGCCGTAGATCCGGTAAATAACTTCCCGCAGGTCACCGTTTCCGGAGGTATGGAATCTGGTCTGATTCCCCAGTACGAATTTGAAGGAGATGTCCGGTCTGGACAGTGCCAGATGTTCCATCAGATCCGTGATATAACTGCCCTCTGTGGCAGGCAGTTTTAAAAATTTCCGGCGTACCGGCGTATTGAAGAACAGATTCCGCATAAGGAATGTGGTCCCATCCGGCGCACCGATCTCATCGATGGACTGTTCCCTTGCCCCCTCTAACACCATGCGGGTTCCGGTGAGGTTCTCTTTCCTCTTGGTGATGATCTCCACACGGGACACCGCCGCGATACTGGACAGAGCCTCACCACGGAAGCCAAGGCTTGCGATATGGTTCAAGTCATCCGCATCTTCAATTTTGCTCGTGGCATGACGCAGAAACGCCGTGGGCAGTTGCTCCCGTTCAATGCCGCAGCCGTTATCCGTCACACGGATGAACTCAATACCGCCTTCTTTTGCCTCTACCGTAATCGCCTTGGAACCGGCATCTATGGCATTTTCCACCAGTTCCTTCACCACGCTGGCAGGTCGTTCTACCACCTCACCGGCAGCGATCCTGTCGATCGTCCGGGAGTCCAGTACATGTATTCCCATATATCTACCTATGCCTTTCCCTTATATCTAACCGTTCCAGCGGTTCTTCAGCTTATTCTGTAACCGGTACAGAGTGTTCAGTGCATCTAATGGGGTCAGCGTCGTCACCTCGATCTCCATCAGTTCCTTCAGAATATCCTCATCCGTCACAGTGTCGAACAGAGACATCTGTGCCAGATCCACCTCATCGTATTTGGGCTGTTTTTTTGCCTTACCATCGTTTTTATTATCGATAGCAATGCTCTGCACCTTTTCCGTAATATCATTGTCCGACAGTTGTTCCACGATCTCCTTGGCACGGTCGATGACCATATCCGGCACACCTGCCAGCTTCGCTACCTGGATGCCGTAGCTCTTGTCCGCACCTCCTTTTACGATCTTACGCAAGAACACGATATCGTCGCCACATTCTTTCACAGCAATGCAATAGTTGTTCACATTGTTCATTTTGCCTTCCAGCTCGGTCAGCTCATGGTAATGGGTAGCGAACAGTGTCTTGGCTCCTAAAAGCTTGCGGTTGCTGATATGTTCGATCACTGCCCAGGCAATGCTCAATCCGTCAAAAGTGGAAGTACCTCTTCCGATCTCGTCTAAGATCAGAAGGCTCTTGGATGTGGCATTTCGTAAGATATTCGCCACTTCATTCATCTCCACCATAAAAGTGGACTGACCGCTGGCCAGATCATCCGAAGCTCCCACGCGGGTAAAGATCCGGTCTACAATACCGATATTAGCGGTTCTGGCCGGCACGAAGCACCCGATCTGCGCCATCAGTACGATCAGTGCCGTCTGACGCATATAAGTGGACTTACCTGCCATATTGGGACCGGTAATGACACTGATACAATGACTGCCATTATCCAGATAAGTGTCATTGGCAATAAACATATCATTGGTGATCATCTGTTCCACCACAGGGTGTCTTCCGTCCTTGATGTCAATAACACCCTTTTCATTTAACTTCGGACGTACATAATGATTTCGTTCCGAAACCAACGACAAAGACGCATACACATCCAGCTTTGCGATCGCTTTCGCGGTGTTCTGGATGCGGACCAGTTCCTGTGCAATGGTATCCCGGATTTTGCAGAAGACATCGTATTCCAGCGTCTGGAGCTTGTCCTCCGCATTTAAGATAGTGTCCTCCAATTCCTTCAAACGCGGTGTGGTATATCGTTCCGCATTTGCCAGAGTCTGCTTGCGGATATAGTCCTCCGGCACCAGATCCTTGTAAGAATTGGTCACCTCGAAATAATAACCGAATACTTTGTTATATTTGATCTTCAGATTCTTGATTCCGGTACGCTCTCTGTCCTCTTCCTCCAGCTGGGCAAGCCATTGTTTTCCGTCATGCTTGGCGCTGCGCAGTCTGTCTATGGTCTCATCGAACTGATCCTTGATCACCCCGCCTTCCCGGATGGACAGGGGCGGTTCGTCAATGATCGCTTCATCGATCAGCTGATAAATATCCTCCAGGCCGTCAATCTGCTCCCGGATTTCCGTTAGCTCTTCTTTTTCAAAGGCAGACAGCACTGTCTTAATCGGCGGCAGCATCTGCAGGGAATTCCGAAATGCGATCAGATCTCTGGGATTGGCTGTCTTATAAGTCACCTTACTGAGCAGTCGCTCCAGATCGTAGATGGGATTTAAGTATTCCCGGATCTCATCCCTGGAGATAGAGTCCTGATTCAGGTCCTGGATGGCATCCAGACGTTTCTCCATCTCATCCTTCTCAATCAATGGCTGTTCAATATAATTGCGCAGAAGTCTGGCGCCCATGGCGGTCTTCGTCTTATCTAACACCCACAGAAGAGAGCCTCTCTTCTGCTTCTCTCTGAGAGTCTCCGTCAGTTCGAGATTTCTTCTGGTGGAGCTGTCAAGCAGCATATATTTGCTGGTAAGATAGGGATAAATATGGGTAAAATGCTCCAGATCCGTCTTCTGGGTATCATACAGATACTGTAACAGTGCTCCCGCCGCTAAAAGTCCCGTAGGGAATTCTTCGACACCAAGTCCGATCAGCGTATTTACCTTAAAATGTTTCATCAGGATCCGTCTGCAGCCGTCATCATCGAACATATGGGATTCCAACGCATTGACGGAGATATGTAAGCGGGTCTTTAAATCATTCACATCAAAGCCACTGACTAAAAATGCCTCGTTGCAGATGATCTCCGAAGGTTCGTACTTCATCAGTTCATCATTTAATTTTTTCAGATCTTCGACTTCGGTCACATAATAATCACCGGTAGTTACATCTGCCGCAGAGATACCGATGCCGTCCGGAGTATAGGCAATGCTCAAAAGATAATTATTTTTGCCGGCTTCCAGCGATTGTACATTTAAGTTGGTACCGGGTGTCACCACACGGATCACTTCCCTCTTCACCAGTCCCTTGGCAAGCTTCGGATCCTCTACCTGTTCACAGATAGCTACTTTATAGCCGCGGCTTACCAGCTTGGACAGATAGCCTTCCACGGCATGGTAAGGGATACCGCACATGGGCGCACGTTCCTCCAGGCCACAGCTTTTTCCCGTCAGCGTGATCTCCAGTTCTTTGGAAGCCACCAGCGCATCGTCGAAAAACATTTCATAGAAATCTCCCAGACGATAAAAAAGGATGCAGTCCTTATACTGCTCCTTGGTCTCCATATATTTTTGCATCATTGGTGTCAATTCAGCCATGATTTTCTCCTGTTCTGTAAAAGAATACACGACAAAGCGGACACGCAAAAGCTTGCGTATCCGCATCTATCTTAGCACAAAATATTGAGGTTGTAAATTAAAGATCCCTTATGAAAAATGATAGATTTTCACACTTACTGCAGCTTTGCTGCGCGTTCCAGTGCATCATCAATATGGGCACAGACATTTTCTCTGCCCACCTTATCTAAGAAACCGCTCTTCTCCATGACATGCATGGGCTGTTCCCCTACATGAGACAGAATGATCTGGATGTTTTTCTTTTTACAATCCGCATATAACTGCTCCAGATTGTGCATGGCTGTGGCATCGATGGCACTCACACTGCGCATACGCAGTACCAGGCAGTTCATCTTCTCATCTAATGTGATCTTCAGGATCTTGTCCGCTGCACCGAAGAATAAAGGACCGCTCACTTCGTAGACCATAGTGTTGTGAGGCACGACTCTTAAGGACAGGCTGTCCGCATCATCCTCATCATCCACGTATTTCCAGCCTTCCACTTCCGTCACATCGCTCATACGCTTCATGAACAGAATAGCTGCCAGTAAAATCCCCACCTCGATCGCTACTACCAGATCGAATACGACTGTCAGTACAAAAGTGGTCACCAGCACGATAATGTCACTCTTGGGTGCAGTCTTGCACAGACCTACGAATTTACGCCAGTCACACATGTTGTAAGCCACCATGAACAGAATGGCTGCAATGGTGGGCATGGGAATCAGTGCCGCATAAGGCATCAGTACTACCAGGATCAACAAAAGTGTCACAGAATGCACCATACCGGCAATAGGGGTGCGTCCGCCGTTTTTCACATTGGCAGCAGTTCTCGCAATGGCTCCGGTGGCGGGGATCCCTCCGAACAATGCAGAAGTAATGTTGCCTGCACCCTGGGCGATCAGCTCCATGTTGGAACGATGTCTGCTGTTCACCATACTGTCCGCTACCACGCAGGAAAGCAATGACTCAATGGCAGCCAGAATCGCGATGGTAAAAGCATCCGGCAGGACGTTCTGTACCGTCTTCAGGCTGAAGGCGGGCAGAGAAATAGACGGAAGCTTATTGGAGATCTCATACAGATCTCCGATCGTATTTACATTCATGTTAAGTAGTGCAACCATGGCACTTCCCACCAGTACTGCGATCAGAGAAGGGGGAATCTTCTTGCAAAAGCCCGGCAGATACTGCCACAGGATCAGGATCAGGAGACTGATCACACCTACAAGCAATGCCTGCACATTTGTGGTGGAGATGAACTGAAATACTGCTTTCAGTTTATCCATGGTCTCGATCAGCGGCTCTTCGCTGACAATGGTCAGTCCCATGAAGTCCT
>OGGH01001396.1_pt1 | contig 16118 bp, 10 predicted proteins | sample 1571161 | NCBI WGS metagenome assembly OGGH01 (sample SAMEA2582053, study PRJEB24529) | metagenome | biome: Human gut stool | place: China | collected 2011 | reverse complement strand
ATAAAAGAAGCACGCCACAAATTCAATAACAGGACTACTACTCCGCCCGCGGTAGCCATCCGGATATAGACAGATTCATACCAATCATAGTGTTCGCCATATACACAAACAAAGATAATACACAAAATCACTATCCCCCACATCAAGGCTCCCAACCAATCAATACCGAAAAGAGGCAATTTGGGCATCGAACGATAATTACGAAACAAAATCATAGTTGCTATCATCACAAGCAACAATAATGCAATAATCAGCCAATGCATATATTCCCATTTTATCCAAAAAGCAGTATAAACAGTTATCAATCCGGATAATTGAAGACAACCCTGTACCAAAAGATAGATATAACAAAAGAAGACAGAAAGGTCCCTCTGAGGCGTAAGCCAGAGTTGAATAGTGGAATTACACTCAAAAGTGGCCCACATCCTGAATATCCCACCAAAGAAACAGGCTGTCACCAATAACGGCACACTACGAGTATACATGCATATCAGATTACACAAAATGATAGCAATACTACATGTCAGGAAAGCTGTTTTCGAAGGGAAACGAAACTTCAGCCGAAACATAATGGCAAATGTCAACGACATCCCTACCAAAGAAGCGTATCCTGCCATCATAATATCCTCCTGCATCAAAGCTGTCGAACCTACCATTTCACTAACCGCAGCCAAATAAACGCCTCCGGAAAATTGAAAGACAATAACAAAAAGAATCCCTTTCTCAAAGAGAAAGAGATTCTAACTGTTATCTATGTTTTAATATTTCTTCTGCAGCACCTAAAATGCCAAGCATGGAATGTTCAAACACAAGACCACCTTGCATAAAAATCGTATACGGTGGACGAACAGGACCATCTGCACTTAATTCAATGGAGGAGCCTTGTACAAAGGTACCACCAGCCATGATAATTTTATCTTCATAACCAGGCATATCCCCAGGAATTGGATGCACATGCGCATCTACAGGAGAGTAAGCTTGCATGCCTACACAGAAATGCTCCATTTCCTCGCCATTTTTTAAATTGATGGCTTGAATCAAATCATAACGCTCTGCATCTACCTTAGGAAATACTTCATATCCTAATAATTCGCCTACCGCAGCTGTATACACAGCTCCTTTAAGGGCTTGTAATACTACATGAGGAGCCATAAATAGACCTTGGAAGAATAGACGATAGCCAGGAGCATAAGAACCCATATGATCACCAAGCCCTGGAGCCGTCAATTGATATGATGCATCTTCAACTAAATCCTCACGGCCCACGATATAGCCACCGGTTGGTGCTAAACCACCGCCAGCATTTTTGATGAGAGAACCTGCCATGATATCAGCACCGGCCTCTAATGGCTCTTGAAGCTCTGTAAATTCACCGTAGCAATTATCTACAAAGCAAATGGTTTCCGGATTCTTAGCTTTCACAACATCAACGATCGCTTTAATATCCGCAATCGACAATGGCTCACGAGTACTATACCCACGGGAACGTTGGATAACCACAGCACGTGTATTAGAATTAACAGCCTGTCCTATAGCGTCCAAATCATAGGTATTATTGTTAAGGGGCACTTCTGTATAGGTAAAACCTTTTTCAATCAATGAACCCTTAACAGGACGAGTATAGCCAATAACGGATTGCATGGTATCATAAGGAGCTCCAACGGCATAGATAAATTCAGTTCCTTTAGAGCCATTTCCCATAATAGCCATCAGTGTGGTAGCTAATGCGTGAGTACCCGATACAAAATGTGGGCGCACGAGAGCCTTTTCGCCTTTGAATACATAGGCAAATACTTCATCTAATTTTTCACGGCCTACATCGTTATAACCATAACCGGTTGTACCTGTAAAATGATAATCAGATACTTGACACTCTTTAAATGCTTCTAATACCTTTTTCGTATTTGCTAATGCAATAGGTTCAAACTTTTTAAATTGTGGTTCAGCCATTTCAAGGGCTTTACTACGTATTTCTTCTAATGTCATTCTCTATCCTTTATCTATTAAAATCTTGAGTCAATTATATTACAAGCCATACCATAAATTTCGGCTTCTGTTGTTTGTGAGTCTATAGTAATCCATTCTATGTACGGCATACGTTTATACCACGTAATTTGTCGTTTTGCAAAGTGACGCGTATTTTTCTGAATTAAATCTACACATGCGTCATAACTGATTAATCCATCTAAATACTGCACAACCTCTTTATAGCCAATACCTTTAAAAGCCTGACAATTTGGATTTACTCCACTTTTTAGTAATTGTTTAACTTCATTCACTAGACCTTTTTCAAACATAATTTCTACGCGGCGATTGATTCGATCATATAAATCACTACGTTCTCGTTGTAATCCAATAACTGGACCTTTATAGGATAAACCCTCTTTTGTTTGCTTTATTAACGATTTATAATCACCAGCAGTCATCAATTCAATAGCACGGTACAACCGATGTTTATCGGTATATTTAATTTCTATGCCACCTTTTTCTGCCAACTTCTGAGCATACTCACGTAATCCATCTACGCCATATTCAGTATATAACTCATCTAATTCGTTTCTTAATTTTGTATTAGGCTTTATATCATTAAAATTATAGTTTTCTAACAAAGACTGAACATATAAACCAGTTCCACCAGATAAGATTGGTACAACATGATTGTCATTTAATTGATTTATTAATGATTTAGCTTGTTGTTGAAAGATAGAAACACTGTAATCATCGTCAGGTTCTAAAATGTTTATGAGATGATGAGGTACAGCAGCTAATTCATCTGTTGTCGGCTTTGCAGTACCAATATTTAAATGTTTATACACCTGATACGCATCACCAGAAATCACTTCGCCATTATAGCCTTTAGCCAATGCTAATGTTAAGTCAGTCTTACCTACAGCTGTAGGACCTACAATTGTTATTAATTTTTCCATTGTAACCCCTTATTACTGTAAACACCATATCCTATACGACTATACTTGCCGCCCACCCATGTGGATGGTGGGAAATCTTTAAATACAGAACTAAACGGCCGTTCTTTAATAATAAAACCTAATCGACAAACGCGCCTAGCTTCCTGAATCACAGAATCTGTGATTCTAACTTCCGAAGTATGCCCACGCAACGGTTTAAATTGAGGACTTTCTTCAATAGGAACTTCAAACATAGGGTCAAAATATAATATATCTACACTATCGTTAGGTAGCCCCTGTAAAAAGCTTTCAAAATTATCATGACGAGCATCAATACGACGTAGTGCATTTGTTACAGTCATATCCTCATGAGTATAATATTTCAATCCAAACCATGTAGATAGCCATATAGGATATGACGCTTCTAATCCTATAATATGTGCATTAGGAAATGCATAGGACATGATAATACTATCACTGCCAAGGCCTAGTGTACAATCAACTATAGATATGGAATTAGATGATTCAGTTGTTAACAATTCTATAGCGTTTACAAGGTGGTCATCATCTCCGCGTTGTAAGCGTAAAATACGCAATTGAGCCATGGATAAATGAAATCTATGTTCCTGTTCTTCGTTAAAATGAATTGTCAATTGATTCTTAGAAACAACCGCAATAGGTGTATCCTCTAATAATAGTTCAGAAATAGGCCTCTTTTGACGATTTAGATATACTAAATCTAATGATTTAGCTAATTCTTTTGTTTCTTCTTTTATCGCTGAAGACGCTTTTTGTGAAGTAGTAATAATCATATTAAGACCTTAAGAATAACTTACCCAATTCATCAGGTGTAAATTTAATAATTGTTGGGCGACCATGAGGACACACATAAGGTTTATCTGTATGAAATAAATCTTCAATAAGTGTTGTCATTTGGTACATATTAAGATTGTGTCCAGATTTAATGGCACCCCTACACGATGCATACGCTAGCATTTCATGACGCAATTGAGCTTTAGTAGGCTGTTCATGGTCATGCAAAAAAGTAAATACATAAGATAAAATTTCCTGAGCTTTACTTTCTACTAGATCTACAGGTGCACCAACTAATTTGATTTGATTAGGACCGCCAAGCTCTACCTCAAAGCCTAAATCCAACAAAGCGTCCTGTTCATTCTCAACAAGATTCATTTCATCCTCTGTGGCATTGCTATAAGTCGGTACAAGCAGGCTTTGCATTGGTATAGCTTCCGAAGATTTACACAAACGATCATAACGGACACGTTCGTGTGCTGCATGCTGATCTATAATATATAAATCATCACCTTTTTTGGCTAATATATAACAGGATGCAACCTGCCCCATTGGTAAAAAGCCTGATTTTTGTATATCTCTAGACTCATCTTCTATATGCTGTTCTTGTATTTGATGGAATTTCTCTTTATCTTCCGCTGTATAGCTAGTATAAGCTGTGGGAACTGATGTAAATGAGGATTCCTCAAATGTTTCCTGTTCATACGTCGCTTTTGGGGCTGGTGGTGTAAACCCTTTTTCTTTTAAGGCATCTACAAAATCGCGTGTATCCTGACGTAATACCTCATATCCCTTAGTGCGCCGTCCGCCAAAAACCTTATCATAGTCAATGGCTGTAGCAATATGTTCAGCCGTATTATTATGATCACTCAAAACTTGTGGAGCTTGGTACGAGTTATAGCCACTACCTTGTGATTCAGTTTCTAAAGGTTGAGTAAACGATGATGATTCACGCTCATACCGTTCATGAAGAGGGTTATTTAAGGCATTTAGAATTGCATGATAAACAGCTTTAAATATGATTTTATCATCTTCGAATTTAACTTCACTCTTCCGAGGATGTACATTGATATCCACCATACTAGCCGGTACAGTTATATGTAGTAAAACCAATGGATATCCGGATTTTGGTAATAATGCATGGTACGCATTATCTATGGCTTTCAAAATTGTTTTATCTGATATAACTCGATTATTGACAATAATAGTTTGCCAAATACGCGTGCTTTTTAACAATGTTGGTTTTGATACAACACCTTCGATATAGATATGTTCACTTTCATAAGCGATAGGAAATATATCATTCTTGGTCTTATAACCGTATAATGCAGCTACTGTATCTTGTATTGAGCCAGATCCTGGTGTAATAATGGCTACACGATCATCAATAGTTAATTTAAAAGCAATGTGCGGATTACTTAACGCCAATTTACCAACAATGTCTTGAATTTTAGATGATTCAGTTCGTTCAGTTTTAAGAAATTTACGACGAGCTGGTGTATTAAAAAATAATTCCTTCACTTCAATTGTCGTACCAGGTGCTGCACCATAAGGAATACAATCAGTAAAGGTTCCTCCATCGATGAGGATACGTGTACCAAGTTCTTGGTCTACAGTTCTAGTAGTCAAAATAAAATGAGAAACAGAGGCGATACTCGCCAAGGCCTCTCCCCTAAACCCTAAGGATGCAATATCGAATAAATCCTCTACATTTTGAATCTTAGAGGTAGCATGGCGCAAAACTGCAAGGCGGGCATCTTCTTCTGTCATTCCCTTGCCATTATCAGTAATGCGCATATATGCACTACCACCTTCACCAATTTCCACTTCAATCGATGTAGCACCAGCATCAATAGAGTTTTCAATCAGTTCTTTTACAACTGATGCGGGACGTTCTACGACCTCACCAGCTGCTATTTTATTGATTGTAGTTTCATCCAAAACATGTATGGTTGCCATTATTTACCGCCTCCATTACGCGCCTCTGCTTGTAACTGATGAATTGCATTTAGCGCCTCTATAGGTGTCATCGTATTCACATCTATAGCTAACAAGGAATCCACAACAGAATGGGTGAATAAATTGCCAAAATCATCTTGTTCGATAGATGGTTTAGTATACTTAACAACAGAATCTGATGTTATAAAGCGATTATTTAAATCAACAGTGTCAGTATTTTGTTCCTCTAAGGATTCAAGAATCACTTCCGCACGTTTTAAAACTTGCGCTGGTAAACCTGCTAATTTTGCTACGTGAATGCCATAGCTTCTATCGGCACCACCTCTAATAATACGGCGTAAAAAGGCTATGTCCTTACCTTTCTCCTTTACAGCTACCGTATAATTCTTCAAACGAGGGTATACGTCCTCCAAAGGTATCAATTCATGGTAATGTGTAGCAAACAATGTTTTTGCATGAATATGTTTACAAATATGTTCTACCACTGCTTGTGCAATACTTAAACCATCAAAGGTACTTGTACCACGTCCTATTTCATCAAGGATAATTAAACTCTTAGAGGTAGCATTTTCAAGAATATAAGCAACCTCTTTCATTTCTACCATAAATGTACTTTGACCTGTAGAAATATCATCACTAGCACCTACACGTGTAAATACGCGATCTACAGGAGAAATAGTGGCCTCTCTCGCAGGAATGAATGACCCAATTTGAGCCATAATCATAAGTATCGCAACTTGTCTCATATAGGTAGATTTACCAGCCATATTAGGGCCAGTTATAAGCATAAATTCTTCATCATCATGATTGAGTACTACATCATTAGGGACAAAAACCTCTCTTTTTAAGAATTTTTCTATCACTGGATGACGACCATCACGAATATTAATTTGACCATTCATAACGATATTCGGGCAAATATAGTTAGACTCATAGGCAACAGTCGCTAATGATGCAAGTACATCCAGTTCTGCCAAAGCTCTAGCTGTTTCCTGAACCTTTTTAATAACGCCTTTGATTTGATCGCGTAAATCTTGATAGAGCTGTTGTTCTAAGGAAACAATTTTTTCCTTGGCACTTAGAATTTTAATTTCAAATTCTTTTAAATCAGGTGTAATATAACGCTCTGCATTGACTGTGGTTTGTTTCCGAATAAAATAGGCCGGTACCTTATCAATTTGAGATTTACTTACTTCAAAGAAATATCCAAAAACCTTATTATATTTTGTTTTTAGTTTGAGGCCTGTTTCTTCTCTAGCCTTATCTTCTAACTTTTGAAGCCAAACCTCACTATTGGTTGCTAAGGATCGTAGTTCATCTAATTCTTCGTTATAGCCATCCCGAATTACGCGTCCATCTTTCAATGTTAATGCTGGTTGTTCTGCGATAGCTCGATTCAATAAATCATATATATCAGCATGATTATCAATACGAGTATTAATAGATGACAATGAAAGGCCAGAAAATTCTTTAAGAAGATTCTTAATTTGCGGTAATACTTGGAGGGATTCACGAAGCGATGTAAAATCGCGAGGCGATACAGAACCTGTTTCAATACGACCTACGATACGCTCAAAATCATAAATACAATCTAAATAACTTTGAATTTCGCATCTTTCACTATTGCGAGATATGAGTTCCGCAACAGCAGCTTGACGTCGTTGAATAGTAGATATATCCGTAAGAGGGCTTTCCAACCATTGTTTTAATAAACGTGCCCCCATAGGTGTTAATGTTCTGTCGAGCACATCTAATAAAGTCCCCTTTACACCGCCATCCCGCAAGTTGTGTGTAATCTCAAGATGACGTAATGAGGATGTATCTAGAATCAAACGATTGCCTACATCCATCTGATGAACATAATTAATATGGGCTATTTCTGTTTTAATTACATCTTGTAAATATAAGAGCATAAAGCCTAATGCAGCTAATACATCTTCCTCCATAAGGCCCATATCTTGAAAGTGATTATTTGCTAATTTACATGCATGTTCTACACTTTCAAAGGAGGCAAAAGGGGATAATACTACATTATTAAATTGATTATGAATGAAATCAACAATAGATTGTGGCAAAATAGTTCCTTCAGGAACAATGATTTCAGCAGGTCTATACATGCTAAGAGAATCATATATTTGACTTATATTGTCTTGAGGTACACGATCCCAAATGACCTCACCCGTAGATACATCGGAGAATACAAGAATCCAGGCCTCTTTAACTAAATAGAATAGAGCTAAAAAGTTATTACTCCGTGCATCATTACCATTTTCTGTCATTACGGTTCCCGGTGTAATGACTTGGATAACATCCCGTTTAACGATGCCTTTTACGGCCTTAGGGTCCTCTAACTGTTCACAAATAGCGACCTTGTACCCCTTTTTAACCAAAGTTTCTATGTAACTTTCAGCAGCATGAAAAGGAACGCCACACATAGGTGTTCGTTCCTCATTGCCTGTTGGTCTACCTGTTAAGGTAATATTCAATTCTCGAGATGCAATTAATGCATCTTCATTAAATAATTCATAAAAATCACCAAGTCGGAAAAATAGAAGCTCATCGCTATGTCGCGATTTAATATCTAAATATTGTTCCATCATTGGTGTTACTTTTTTTGCCATTCTTACCCCTTTTGAATGGTACCGTAGCAGACCCATGTTTGTGCTTTATCAATATAGGCTGGTACAGTATCACCGATAGTTAACTCATCATCTTTTGGGAATAGTACCATTTTATTCCCGGACGTACGACCGAACCACATGGTTTCATCTTTAGCACTTGGACCTTCTACAATAATATCAAATACTTTGCCTTCCATAGTTTTATTGAGTTCTAAAGAAATTTCATTTTGAATATCCATCAATTGTTGTAAACGAACGCGTTTTACTTCTTCTGGAACTTGCTCATCCATGGTAGCAGCAGGTGTACCAGACCGTTTAGAGTAAATAAAAGTATAAGCCATATCGTAGCGAACATCTTTTAATAATTGAAGCGTTTGTTCAAAATCTTCCTCAGTCTCCCCAGGAAAACCTACGATAATATCAGTTGTCACAACTACATTTTTAATTTTTTCTCTACAATAAGATAATAATTCTTTATAATGTTCCACCGTATAATGGCGATTCATCTTCTTTAAAATTCTATCAGAACCGGATTGAATTGGTAAATGTAAATGCGTAACGATATTACTAGAGCGCCCCAATGCATCAATCATTGATTTGGTCATATCTTGAGGATGACTCGTCATATAACGAATACGTTCGATGCCTGGGATATGATCAAGGGCATCTACTAATGTGCCAAAATCGGTACCATCTTTAAAATCTAAGCCGTAGGAATTTACATTTTGTCCTAACAACGTAATTTCTTTAAACCCTTTTGCACCCAACTCTGTTACTTCTTTTACAATTGCTTCTACGGGACGGCTAATTTCGCGACCGCGCACATGAGGAACGATGCAATAAGTACAAAATTTATTACAACCATTCATAATCGGTACCCAAGCAAAAAATGTACCATTAGGTTTTGCCTGTAATTCTGGAAGTACTGTATTGTCCATATCAACATTGATTTGGTGCTTATGAGTGCGTTGGACCTCAGCAATCATTTCATTAATATGTTGAATATTATGAGTACCTAGGACAATATCGATATGAGGTGCTCGTTTAAACATTTCAGCTTGATTTTTTTGTGCCATACAACCTGTAATAGCAATGATCAAATTTTTATTTTTTTGTTTTAAACGTTTTAATTCACCGATACGACCAAATACTTTCGTTTCTGCCGTTTCACGTACTGCACAGGTATTCAATAATATTAAATCTGCCGATTCTACATCATCGGTCGGTATATAACCTACTGTTTCAAGTTGATGTGAAAGACGCTCAGAATCAGCGGTATTCATTTGACAACCATAGGTATATATATAATATGACTTCATTCTATCTCCTAAATATGTTTTATAATCTTACGTTTTGTTTCTACAATATTTTTTACTTTTATAGACATCCGCTCTACAGACATGCCCGTAATATATTCTAATTCGTTGCGTACAGATTTTTGTACCTGTTGCATCAGTGGTTTAACTGGATGACCTTGTTCTATAACAACTGACATATCTAATATTAAACCATTCTGCCCTTTAGAGCTCTTTTTGAAAGCGATGTCTGATGAGGCATCAACACCAGGAACCTTTTTTAGGCCATTTCTAATTAATTTAATGATAACATCATCATCAAATGTTAGACGACCATAATAACTAAAGGCTGGTCTAACAACGGAACGTTCAAAGCCTTCAGATCCAATTTGACCAATTTTATCAGGATCTTGTTTACGCAATGTACGTCGTCTCCAAATCGTCTTAATTGGATCGATAAGATATCCTTTAAAGTGAGGCTTTAATTCCATGGTTGGCACAGGAATGATATGCTTACCTTCTTTTAAACGAGCATACTGTGCTTTTTCAATTTCTTTAGGATCTTTGGTTCTTGAAATGTATCTCTTAAGATCGTACTTTTGGTAGTCACCATAGACAAATTCAGGCTCTAGTTTAGGATATTTCTTAAGAATAGCCTTAGCTACCACTGCATTTAAGTATGCATCATGTGCATGGTGGTAGTCATTGATTTCCCGTACCTTATATAATCCAAATTCTTTACGGAAGTTGGAAACTAGATTTGATTTCAAAGTGATGATTTTAACGCTACGAAGCTTTTGGTTTTTCTCATTCACTTCTGCATTGAAGCGATCATCTAAAATCTGTGCAACATGTTTTGTGATTTGTCGTGTTTCAACTAGTTGGCGTTTGATAAAACCAACTTTATCACGTTCATCTAATCCACCTCGTTCAGCCTTGGTTAAATTATTGAATTTACGTTCTGAAATCAATTTAGAATATAATAATTGTTGCCAAAAACCTTTCATCTTTTCAACTATTTCAAGACTTGGAACATTATCGGATTTACCACGATTATCTTTTGAACTAGTTAAAACACGATTATCAAGAGAATCATCCTTTATAAAGGCCTGTGGAATGATGTGGTCAATATCATAGTTGCTCAATTGGTTGATATCAAGAGCTTCTCCAGTGTACATATCTTTCCCATTTTGTAGATAGTAAAGGAAGAGACGGTCGTTTTGAAGTTGAATATTATCCGTTGGATGTTCTTTTAGAATATTACTTCCGAGTTCAGAAATAGCATCTGAGAGTGTCTTCAAGCGTTGTTGTGACTTACTTTTTCCTTTATTCGTTGTCTGATTTTCACGCGCCATTTCAATTACGACAGACTCCGGAGCATGGCCCATAACCTTGACAAGTTCATCAACAATTTTAATACTTTGTAAAATTCCCTTTTTAATGGCAGGACTTCCTGGAAGTTCTTGGACAACTTGCTTCACATCATTGGTCTCACCAACCACTTGTGCTTTTTGGAGAGTTTCTTTGAAAGAAAGTCCATCATCATTAATTAACTGCATAAAGTTACGATTGCTGTAACCATCATCAATCAGATAATCAAGAATCGTTTTGCTGTTTTTTTTATCACGGATACCGTTAATCAGTTTAGCAGAAAGTTTTCCCCAACCAGTATAATGCCGACGAGTTAGTGCTTTGATCACTTTTTCATCAAAGATAGAATCATACTGATTAAGGCGTTGTTTGATCATCACTCGATCTTCAAAGATTGTGAGAGTATGGACGATATTTTCAAAATTCTCTTCATTTTTAGGGTCATCCATAAACTCTTTATCTTTGATAATCTTGAGCAAATCATGATAAGTAGAAAGACTAGAGTTAAAATGTTTTTCAATTCCTTTTAGTTCGATTCCATCATATCCATCAACATTGTGTAGATAATGAATGATGTCTTTTTCAGTTACTTTTCTTTTCTCTTTGAATAATTGATTGACAATTTGCTTCTTCTGTCCACTATCAAGAAATTGATAGTCTTTCATCCCTTCAGCAATGTATTTCACCTTTGTCAACTCATTATAAACTGTAAAAGTTTCATACAGAAGACTATGCTTAGGCAGAACCTTTTCTTCTGGCAAATACAGGTCATAGTTAGTCATTCTGTGGATGAAGTCTTCAGCAGAACTTGATTTATCAACCATCTCTTCAAAATTCCATGGTCGGATTGCTTCATCAGAGTTTCGACTAAGCCAAGCGAAATCACTATTGCCACGTGCCAATGGGCCTACATAATAAGGAATACGGAATGTTAGGATCTGTTCAATTTTATCTTTGTTCTCCTTTAAGAATGGATAATATTCTCCTTGGTGCCGGAGAATGGCATTCATTTCTTGAAGATGAATTTGATGAGGAATCGAACCATTATCGAAAGTACGTTGTTTTCTCAAAAAATCTTCACGTTCAATTTTTTCAAGAAAATACTCTGCTCCTTCAATTTTAGAAATGAGATTTTTGATATATTTGTAAAATCCTTCTTGAGTAGTTTTTCCATCAATATATCCAGCATATCCATCTTTAGAATCATCTGAAAAAACTTCAGCATATTTTTCTGGAAGATTTCTTCTTACGAATTGTTTTAATGCTGAAAGATCATTTTGATGATTGTCATAACGTTCTATCATAGAAGCAGATAGTGGAGCCTTTGTCCCAGGATCTTTAACAGATAATATACCTGCTAGTAGTATGGCATCATAGAGTTTTTTAGCCACAACAAAAAGATCAGCATATACGTCCCCAATTTGCCCCAACAAACTTTCCAAGTCCTCTTCATAAGTATCCTTAGAAAATTGTAGTGGAGCTTTTTCTTCTAAGTCAAAATGTTTCTTAAAATCAGCTTGATTCCCAACAATTAATTTTAAAAACTCAGAAAATAAACCCGTTGATTTTTCATCAGGAAATAGTTTTAGGACACGGTCTCTTTTAGCAGATTTACTAATCTTATCGGTAAAAATTTCTTCTACCTGTGCATTTCCTTTGCTAAGTGAACTTTCCTCAAAAGTGTTATCATAGAGAATTGTGAATTCGTTAAAGATTTTTTGAATATCATTATTTTTAATATCGAATGAGTCTTCATACAAGAAATGCCCACGATATTTAATAATATGTGCCAAAGCTAAATAGATTAAACGCAAATCAACTTTCTCTTTCGAATCTGCAAGAATCTTCCTCAAATGATAAATGGTTGGAAATTGTTTATGATACTCTTTCTCCTCCTCTAAGGTTCCAAAAATTGGATATTTACTTCCTCTCTTATCTTCAGGAACTAGGAATGAATCATCTAAGCGATGGAAAAAACTCTCATCCACTTTATTCATTTCTGCAGCAAATATTTCCTGTAAATACAAAATTCTATTCCGACGTCTTGTATAGCGACGTCTGGCAGTTCTTTTTAACCGACGATCTGCAGCAGTATTTCCTGCATCAAAAAGAAGTGCACCTATTAAGTTTTTCTTAATAGACTCCTTGTTGGTATTCCCAAGAACCTTCATTTTTTTTGCTGGAACTTTGTAATCATCTGTGATAACTGCCCAGCCTACGCTATTTGTACCGATATCTAAGCCAATTGAATATGGTTTTTTCATAATTTTCTCCTTTATGTCTTGCATTTGCGATGATAAAGTTGTAGAATAATGGTGTTGGGGTTATTCGAAACAACACAGCAAGTTAAAATAAGGCTTTGTCCGTATCCAACTTGAAAAAGTGCGCACCGATTCGGTGCTTTTTTTGTGCCTATTTTCATCTATCCCTAATTAGTCATTATATTAACTTCATTTTACTCCTTCCTTCCTCAAAAATCAATTCATTATATGGAGACATTCCATCTATTTTTAACTTCATTCTTACACACAAAAAGGAACTCGCATACACGAGTTCCTTTTACTTTATGTCCCCTGCCGGAATCGAACCAGCAACTACTCCTTAGGAGGGAGTTGTTATATCCATTGAACTAAGGGGACCTATAAAAAAAGAAGCGAGATCACTCCCGCCTCCTTGTTCGTCTTAACGACGGATTTCTTTAATACGAGCTGCTTTACCTTGCAATGCACGAAGGTAGTACAATTTCGCACGACGTACTTTACCGTAACGTACAACTTCAATCTTTTCTACACGTGGAGTGTGTACTGGGAATGTACGTTCAACACCGACACCGTTAGAGATTTTACGAACAGTGTACATTTCAGTGTGTCCTTGACCTTTACGAGCGATAACAACGCCTTCAAAGATCTGGATACGTTCACGAGATCCTTCGACAACTTTCGCGTGTACACGAACAGTGTCACCAGGACGGAATGCAGGGATATCAGTACGAAGTTGACCTTCAGTCAAGCTTTGGATTAATGGATTCATTTTATTCTCCTATCTTCGTCAATCTTGAGGGACCTCCCTCAGCGGATAAACTGTATTTTTGTGCTTCCATTACGCACAGAAACTATCATATCAGATAATTTCAGGTTTGTAAAGCTCTTTTCTCTACTTTTTCGCAACTTTTTGACCGGAATAAATGCTCCACTCTTTTGGTAGGCAATAGGCGATGGCACAAGCGATGACAAAGAAAGGAAGATTGGCATAGCCAAAAACTTCTCCTCCGATCAAGATCGGTGCGAGCAAGGTCGTGGTCGCACTGCCAAAGACACTGGCATATCCGATAGCGGCCACGACTAAGACTGGTAGCCCTAGCATAGGAGCGAGAAAGACTCCAAGCGTAGCTCCGATCGCAAAGAGTGGCGTCACTTCTCCTCCTTGGTATCCAGCAGAGATCGTCACCACGGTAAAGAGGAGCTTCAAGATCCAGTCATAACTCTGCGCACTGCCCTGATGAAAAGCCACATCAATCAGATTAGTTCCTAGTCCACTATAAGAGCCGACTTTGGTCAGCTGGAGGGTCAAGAGGACCAAGCTAAGTCCAGCCCCTATAAGGGCAATCCGGGTATAAGGATTAGGCAAGACTTGAGCGACGGTTTTCTTCAACCAGGAAAGGCTAACTGCAAAGAGTTTCCCAGCGAGTCCAAAAGCCAAGCCAAGAAGGGCAACTTTGATCAAGGTCTCTGGTGTCCAGCTCAGCGTTTCTCTTAGTGGCACTGCAAATTTCTCTAAACCAAGGGCATGCGAGGTGAAGCTAGCCACGATCGAGGCGATGAGGGCAGGATAGAGAGCCGTCAACTGCAACTCCCCAACTGTCAAGACTTCGAGAGCAAAGAAAGTTGCTGCCAGTGGCGTCTGAAAGAGCCCTGCAAAACCAGCTGCCATCCCAGTCATGAGAAAAATACGCGAAGCATATGGAATCTTGATGTAACGCGCAAAACGATGCGAAAGGGTCGCTCCGATCTGGACCGCTACACCTTCCCGACCGACCGAACCACCAAAGAGATGGCTCATCCAGGTCGTCAGCATGATCAAAGGCACCAAGACCAAGGGGATTTTCTCCTCACGCGCGTGTCCAACATCAAAGATGAGGCCCATCCCTTTTGAAGCCTTGCCACCAAAACGTTTATAAAGATAAACGATGACAAGCCCCGCTATGGCCAGGAAAAGAATTAAAGGCCAGTGCTGGCTTCGGAAATCGCCAATCAGGAGAAGACCTTGTCCAAAAATCATGTCAATGGCACCGACCAAGAGACCAATGAAAAGCGCCATCCCTGTTAGGACCACATACTGTTGTGCTTTTTGCTTGATCGATAGACTAGTCACGCGCCCTCACCTCCTCTTGGAAGTCTCTCGAGCGCTTCATCATATCTTGAAACTGGGCTTGAATAGTCGCACGATACTGCTCATCCGTCACGAGAGAGCCGACTTTCTCAAGCACCTCTCTTTCCCTTCCTTGATCGAGCACAGGTAAGCCCTGCTGCTCCTTATATTTTACAATCTGACCGACACAGACCATCCGTCTTTCCAGCAAGGCTACAAGCTCTTGATCGATCTGGTCAATGTCCTTACGAATCTGATCTAAATCCATGTGTCTCCTCTTTATTTTGGATATAAATCGAGGCTGTAATCCATCGATCCAGCCTCTTTGTCATTAATTTGCTTTTGCTACAAGTTCTTCTGCAAAGGCTTCTAATTTTTCAATGTCTTCGTCTTCTGCAGACAAATCAACTTTGACACACTCAGAACCTTTTTCAGCACCAGTCGCAGCGAAGCAACGGTCGAAATCATCAACTGCTTTACAGAATTCATCGTAGAAGGTATCACCTGATCCTACCACACCGTAAAGTTTGCCTTTGAGATCAAGGCCAGCCAAATCTTCGTAGAAATCTTGGATCTCATCTGGAAGCTCTCCATCGCCGTATGTATAAGTCGCTACCACTGCGATATCCGCATCAAGGAAGTCCTCCGCATCCACAGTTGTACACTCATCCACATCTACTTCGACACCAAGATCACGGAATTTGTCCGCTACGATATCGGCAATCTCTTCAGTATTTCCGGTCATACTAGCAAAAACAATCTTCGCTACAGTCATAATTTCCTCC
>OGGH01001388.1_pt1 | contig 16158 bp, 16 predicted proteins | sample 1571161 | NCBI WGS metagenome assembly OGGH01 (sample SAMEA2582053, study PRJEB24529) | metagenome | biome: Human gut stool | place: China | collected 2011 | reverse complement strand
TTTTTCTTTTGCCATAGGCAGGTACCTCGTTTCTAGTTCTTATCTGTTAGGAGAAATTTAGGGTGATTTTGGTAATCTTGTTTCGAAACTGTGATTATTGATTATTGGTGTAATGGGGGTCGTAGTAGCCCCATTACATAGCTAAGTTAGAGAGTTTGAAAGGGCAGTGCCTTTGGCTTTCACTTTGTGAGCCAAGCACCGCCCTTTCCTTATCTTCTTGTAGCTTTAAACCAGAGCTTATTTCCTTCCCGATTAGGTGAAGAAAAATAATAATTTGGATTACGGCTAGAAATTTCTTCCTTGATATGAGCTTCCATATCTCTCAGAAGTTTCTGAGCTTGTTGTGTCCTTGGATATTTGAGAAAGACGACAACAGTGCTTTTTCTGACATCAACAGTTGCTTTTCCTACTGTTTGGTTGAAATTTTTAAGAATCGGATTGAATGTTGTTATGGTTGTTTGATTATCAATCGTGATAGCAGACTCTGATTTATCATCTTGTCTGAGAAATTGTCGCAGGCGTATCGTCTGGTAGACAGACTTGAAGTAGTTCAAAATACTATCGCTAATCATTCGTTGGGTTAACTCAACGATAATCAGAGAAACAGCAACTAGTACAAGTATGGTGGCTATTCGGCTTGTGTAGCTTCCTAGAAGGATAAGTTTATCTTGGATAATGATGATAAAACTATTCAAAGATGGGATATCAAAATCTCCAAACAATTTTACAAGCAGATTGAAAGCGAAACTGAGTATGAAGCTAATTAGCCCAACGAAAAGAAGGGAGGAAATAAGATTGTATGATTTTTGAAAGAAAGTCTTTTTCATGTTTAGAGTATACCTTTCTTAGTGTAGTAGGTAGGACAAAGAAGAGGAAGAACTTGATAAGGATGTTCATTGTCGATGATTTGGATAAGTCCTGTTCCCTTACCTATTGGGATAACAATTCCTTCAGGGTCTAAGTCAGGAAAGAGAAATTGTGTCGTTTTCTTATTGATATTCCCTATTTGAACCAGTACATTCAACTGTTCCCGAACTGACACAGGTATTGTATTGTGGTCAAACCTCTGGCTGACTAAAAATAGATGGACTTTAGTGGCACGTCCAAGTAAAGCAATTTGAGACAAGAGTGAAAAGAATGAATCCTTAATAGTCTTGTTTACTCCTTCACTCAAGGCAAGTACCTCATCAATGACAATTGTCAAATGGTCAAATTGATATTCAGGATTGTCGTAAAGGATTTCTTGGCGTTGCTGAATGAGATTTAGACAATTACTGAGATTTTCATTGATTTCCGAGACAAAATCCGATTTTGAGCGGTTCTTTTGAGGATGAATAACAGCAATGCCATTTTCACGAGCCCAGCGAGATGGTGTATCAAACTTGGGGTCTACAATAATAAGTTCAGAAAAGTTTTTCAATAAACTTAGAAAGTAGGTAAGTGCATATGACTTCCCAGAGCCACTATTTCCAGCGATTGCTAGCGAAGTGACCTTATTAAAGTTCAGAGTGAGATTTTTCATAATTGGAAGAATATCTTTTTCCTGCATTTTTGAAAATTCCTCTAAATCTGAGATGACCAATCGCTCAGAAACACCTTTTTTCCAAGGAAAGAAAAGCCCTCGCTGAACATGTATGTCATCAGTATCTAATGCCATGAAATAGGCTGAATTTTGCTTTAAGAGGGTATAACGTGGGTAAAGGGCAGCATTGGCAATCAAGAAAATTTTCTGATAGAGTTCATCATCAATGATATAACCTGCTGGTAAGCGAGGGATAAACAGAAAGCCATCAGACATAATCTTAGTGTCAAAGCTATTGGTATAGCTGGTTTCTCCTTGCATGAGGGCTCCAAGTCCCATATTGAGACTTTGGAGCAGGTATTGAGCTAGTTCTTTATTAGTCATCATTTAACCTCCTTAATACTAGTAGCACGGAAATAGACATTATAGCCAACTTCACAAGCTTCTAGTTTCTCAAATTTAACCATAGTCATATAGGCTGGCAGTGTTAGCTCAGATTCAAATTTTACTTGGAAGGGTGGAAGTCCTTTTTGAGAGAACCAAGCTTTATGAGCAATAATTTCTCCTGTCGGCTGACCGTCTTCAAATCTCATTTGAGGTTCAAGTTCAGTGCTCAAGCAATGAATTGCTTGTTTGATGTCAATATATTCAGTTGCTGTATTGGCTGAGTAGCCACCTTTGCGATTACGAGTTTTCATAGTTTTCACCATTTATCTTTCATTGTGTTTGTAGAGTTAGGTCAACGTGCTCCTTTTTAGTCATGAGCGGGACTGTCTTAGCTAAGTACACCTCTATGATAGATGATTTAGGCATGCTTCGATTTCAAGAATCTTGAAAGTGTAGGACTTAAATTTGTGCAACGAGTGCGACAAATTCAATTAACCATAAAGTTAAGCTATCAGCGATTTGGTAAGAAGTTTCTTCCTCGGGAAAATCAGGGAAGAAATTGTATAAGGTGGTTGCCAAGGCTGAGAGATTTTTTTGAATGTCCTTTTCTTTTGACTGTAAGAGTTGCTTTGTAGAGCGGAGACCATCAGTAAGCATTAACTCTGTAAGTTGTAAAATGAGTAACTCACAGAAATTATGATTAGGAAAGAAGACACTTTTAACATTTAGCAGACCTAGTGTGTCTTGTAGGGCATCCACAGTATCCAAAGTGATATTGCGTTTTCCTTTTAAAATTTGACTGATAGCAGGGGCTGAAATCAATCGAATGTCATCATCAAGATAGTAAGATACTTCGTTTTGAGGGATTTCTTGCTCAATCAGTTCTCTTTTGATAGCTTGACCGAGTAATTCACAATAGAGAGTTCTAACTTTTGCTTTTAGCATAAGCTGTCCTTTCCAGTCCTTGGACGGAAAGAAACATATGAGCCATTACAGTTACCGAATGATGCAAAAGGCACAACAAAAAAACGGTGAAACGGTAATATGCAGAATTAAACCTTTATCGTTTAGTAATCATATTGTTTCAATCCGTCCTTTGGTGCACCTTTGGGACTTTTGATTTTGAGATAAGAATATCTTGTTATTATTGTACAACTAAAAAATATGGTATAATTTAGATGAAAATATTTAATTTTGTTAAAGAAAGTACCAGATTTTTGAGATGGAATTTAAAAATACAAAGAAATATTTATTCGATATTGCTTCTATACGGCTAGATTGCAAAGTAAGAGAAATTAATAGGGAACGTAAAGAGGTATCTAATCGGGAATATTATTGGGAACATGGTGTAAACAAAAAACAGAAGCCGAAGTATAGCATGTTGTCAAATGAAGAAATCTATTCAAGTAACGCTCCTTTGATTGGACAAATTCGAAGCGGAAAAATAAATAAAAAAAATCCTCATTTATTTACCAAGTCAGCAGTCAAGGCAATTTACAATAATTGTAAAATCAGTCCTTTTGAAACTAACATTGGATTAAATGAAGAAGAGCAGATCAATTTCCGAAAAAGAAATATGATGTTCAAATCATATGATGAAATTTTTTTTGGTAGTGACTCTGAACAGTATATTTTGGAGACGTTTTTTCCAACGGCACTGATGTTAGATATTTTGTATGAACAGTATGATGAAAATTTATGGAGAATTGTTTTAGGTTACGTCCCGCTAAATATTGTGTTTGAAAAAATAAAACTAAATGTTAAGGATACTAAAAAAGTATATGACCTTCTTATTAAAGATAACTGGGAATTACTGATGACTGGTATTTTCAGAGCTAGTGAAAAATTTGGTATTCTCGGAGCTTCAATTAAAGATATCTTTACATTGGACATAAAATACTTTGTTGATTTTTATAATTCATCTTTCCTGATTAAGCAAGAAGAGCAGAATAGATTAGCGAGGATTGAGAGAGCTTTAACCTTTTTTTATGAGGAAGTGTTGAAAGAGAAGTTTGAGCAATTTATCCAAAGACAGGAAGGATTTGAATATCAAAGTATTGAATCAATGATTGGTATTCAAAGAGAAGCTCAAAAATATCAGAATAAAATTATTGAATCAGGAGCTTCGAAATTATTAAGTATGTCTAGCCTACCGTGGGATGATAATTTTTTAGATGAACTTGAGTGTATAAATACAAAAGAAGAATTAACAGATGAATATTCGGACTTGCTTCACGTTACTAGGATATCCAAAATGATTGACAAAGTTTTTGAGGAGATGGCTGTTTTACAGAGTGAGCATGAGGATAGTACACATTGGGGTGGCAACTATCTTGGGTATATCAAAAAATATCAAAAAGGAAATGAAATTTTGGCTTATTTTTCAACTGGTGATTCCGATATATTAAAACCGTTAATACTAGAAAGTGAAAAGCAAGAAGGCGGATGGTCTGAACATCTTAGGAAAAGATTATATATTAAAAAGCATCCTAACAGTAATTTGACTAAGGAAGAAAGAGAAATGTCTGAGCAGTTTCGAAAATGGAAAAAGGAAAACTATCCAGTGGAATAACACAGATAGAGAACTTTCAAATTATCAATATCTTTTCATGGTCAGAGCTATTAACAAGGAAACAGACCTCCCTATTTACTCTTACAAGATGAAGTTGGGTGACTGGAATGTTGTTAAAAATAAAACAATTGTTTTACCAATTATTGATAATGACATAGTGCCTTTATGGTCTCTGAGATTGCAGCAGAAAAAGACTGGGGTCCAGAAGCTCAACACCAACGGATGGAACAAGCAAAAAAACAAGCTAAAGAACATGAAAAGCCCATCGAGAACTTTCGAAAATCTCGTGTAATCACAGATGAAGAAAGATATGATGACCTTACACAAAGTTCTATCAGAACAGTAGCAGCAACCTTGAGACCTGCACAATAATCATAGGACTAGCTAAGGATAGCATATGGTGATACTAAGTGTGAATATAAAAAAAGACAAACATCGTTTTTGATGTTTGTCTTCATTCTGAGCTGGACTGAGGTCCAGCTTTTTTGATGAGCTTAAGTATTTTGTGTGAATATTATGAGCTTCTCTTCTAAAAGTTTGGAGTTACTTTATAAAATGATATTGAGTTTGTGTGTCGTATTTATGTCTTGTGAAATAAATTGTGTTGATAATTTCTTTTATGGGGAGTATTTTTCAATATTTAGGGAAAAATATACCGTTATTTAAAAAATTTTTTTTAAAGAGTAGAATTTTTTGGATGCTTTTAAGAAAAATTAAATTAGAAATCTAGATGAATATGTGAAGGTTTAGCTTTCTGCATCCTCAAAAAATTAAAGGAAAATAAAACGAGCATATATTGGCATTTTCACTGCAATTGTAATGGTTTTACGCTTTTTAAATTGTGTAAAAACAGTTGTTTTTTAATTATCAATCTAATCTTAATAATAATTAAATGATAATAATAATTCTAGAATATATTGAAAAACCTTATTTTAAAAGAATTTATTAACTCGAAATAATGGTTTAAATTTTCAAAAAATACTTGACACCCTTAAATTTCGGGAGTAAACTTCTAATAGTTGTAAATAATTATTCATCCAGGGTTAATTTCACGCCAGCCTACGCGGGCGCGAATACGGGGTTAAACCTCGGAACCCCTTATTATTTTTGAAAACAAATTATTTTATTGAGGGATAACACTTATGAAAGAAACAAACAACAAAATGAAATTTATCGCTGGTACTGCTGCAATTGTAGCTGCGGCTTGTGCAACAGGTGTTGTAAATGCTGATGAAGTAACAGTAACTACACCAGACACAAATGCTGTATCTGAAACGCAAGCTCAATCAACAGTTACTGAACAACAAGTATCAGATGCAAAACAAAATATGGAAAAAGCTGAAACAGCCGCTGTTATTCAAGAATCGGCAACTGGTTTAGCTCAAAATCAAGTAAATGATGCTCAAAGTCAAGTGAATGCCGCTCAACGACAAGTGGCCGAAGCACAAGCAACAGCGGCAAAAGCAACACCTGAAGCCTTTGCTCAAGCTACTAATGCGATCACAACAGCTGACAGTCACGTACCTGTTGCAGAAAAGGCAGTAACTGAAGCACAGGCTACCGCTACAAACGCTCAAACGGCTGTGACAAACCAAAAAGCTGTGGTATCAGACGCTAAAGCGGCTGCGGATAAGGCACAAGCTGAAAGTAATGCCGCTCAAGCAAAAGTAGAGGCTCTCGCAAAAGAATCAACAGATGTATCAACAGCTCAAGATAATGTAACCGTGGCAGAAGCAACTGTAGTACGAGCTAAATCAGATGTGAAAACAGCTGAAACAAACCTTGAAACAGCTAAAAAGGCCGATTCAAAATTTGACCAAGCAATTTCAGATGCAAAGGGTGCCGTATCAACAGCTGAACAAGGTGTTAAAGCTGCAGAACAAACGGTATCAGATAAAGAAGCTGCCTTAAGTCAAGCGCAAACAGCCTTTGGCCAAGCGAAAGCGGCTACAGAAGCTGTCAAACCATTAGCGACATGGGAATCAAAAGTTAATATTCCAGAAGAATACTTGAATGCATTGAAGAAATGGGTGAATGCTAAAGGTGAAGACCGTGTGAAAGCAGCTGATGAAGCTTTTGCAATTTATGACGCGCTTCCAATCACAACAGATTCCAACATCATTAACCAATATACTAAAATCGTACATGTTTATGATGGTGATATCCATTACGACGCAAACGATAATGGGATTTGTAATTACTTTTATCCAGACACAATCACAGTAGCTGATAATACTCAATATGATGTCGAAAATCTCCCGGAAAACGTGAACAATATTGTAAACCAATATTTTGTAGACCAAGTTAATGCCTTTCGTCGTGCACTAGGTTTACCAGATGCAACAGTAAACACTTTAATGATGGATCTTGCAAAAGCACGTGCGGTGAAATACAACGCATTACGTGATAACACTGATGAAACGGGATCTGACTACTCAATTGAGCTTTCAACAAAAAAACCCGAATTGGAGCACTTGTATGTTAGAGAAAACTTAACAAATCAACGTCACTTCAAACCGTTTTCAGGTGATTTGGCATACAAACGATCTCATTATGCAACATTAAGCGAAATTCTAGAGGGTGTTCGTGAAGCTGTATTTTTATTCACAGTGGATGATGGGAAAGATTATTATAGTCATACAGCTAGTTTGACGGACTACGACCAACAAGGTATTTCAATGTACCTACAAGACAACAGTAATTCGTTTATTGAAGTTCCAGCAGAATTCAATGTTGTAACTACAACTTCAAGCTTGCATGAAGCTAAATTTGCACAAGACATTTGGGGTGGTCATGTATATGATGTATTGTCAGCCGGTCGAGCAAACTTTGAGCCAAGTGTAGATGCATACAATAAAGTAGTATTGAAACAAACAACTGCAGGTGTTGCGTTGAAAGCTGCTCAAGAAGATGTTACCGTAGCCAAAACAGCAGTCACAACGGCTCAAAAGGCTGTCGATGACGCCAAAGCAAAAGTAGCAGAGCTTGAATCACGTGAACGTCAAACACCAAAAGCAGAAGCTGAATTGAGAGCTGCTCAAGCTAAGTTAACAGAAGCTGAAGGTAAACTTGCAGTGGCTAAAGTTGTGCTTGCATCCGTAACAGCTGAAGAAGCAACTAAAGCCCAAGCGCTTGCACAAGCAAAAGAAGATGCTAAAGTTGCAAAAGAAAAAGCTGATGATGCAATGGTTGCACTTGCAACTGAACAAGCTAAATTGGCAGAACTTAAATCAGTAGCTGAAAAAGCAAATAACGATGTTGTTAATGCTCAAAAAGCTCTTGACGACGCAAAATTGGCTGTAGAAGCTGCAAAAGCTCATAAAACTGAATTAGAAAATGCGCAAGCTAACCTTGCAGCCGCTCAAGTTAACCTTGCAGCCGCTCAAGTTAAACTTGTCAACGCTCAAACTAAACTTGCCGCTGAACAAGCTAAACTTACAGACGCTCGTAGCAAATATGCATCAGCTAAATCAGAATATGAAACCGTGTTGACTAAATATGAAGTTCAAAAAGCGTTAGATGATGCTAAAAAAGGTAATATTGTGACACCTGATACTAAACCTGAAACTGGTAAAACTGACAATTCTAAGCCAGAAAATAAAGAAGTTGAGCCAGAAACTGACGTTGTAAAACCAAATCAAGGTGCAAAAGCTAAATATGACGATGTTGTGGCACCGAAAGTGGTAAGCAGTCAAGTCAAAGCAGCACCAGTATCAGTATCTAAATTCAACAAGACACAAGAACAAACAGTCAACACTGTAGCAGAAGCTACCGCAGTAGCTGTTAAAGCTAGAAATGGTCAAACACTTCCAGAAACAGGTGATAATGACAGTATTATTGCAAGTGTTGCAGGTATTGGTCTTCTTGGCCTTCTTGGATTTGCTGGTCGCAAACGTAAGAAAAACTAATCAATTGATTAGGGGCAAAGCATAAGGGTTGTAGAACGACGAGATTATAAACTTTCTTGAGCAAGCGAGTGATGGTTCGATAGCCGTAAATAAAGTGATTTTCCATACAGAGTTGTTCGATTTTATCTGCTATTTCATCTCTTTTCTGGGAATTCTTACATTCCTGTTTCCAGCGATAAAAGGTTGAGCGTTTGACACCGAAACATTCTAAAATGATTGATACATGGCACGTTTTCTTATACTCTTCCACTAGCTTGATAAGACTTACTTTGTCGATTCTCTTACCAAGCTCTGATACTTTTTTAGTAATTCTACCTGCAAACGTAACTGTTCTACTTCGGATAACTGTTTCATCCCTTTACCATAAGTATATTGTTTCCCCACAGGTTGGTGGAAACGGTACAATTCATCATTCTGAGGATAGCATATAGTGATGCTATCCTTTTTGTATTGAATCATATACCACGCGCAGCACTTCACTTCACAACTCTAGTAATTTTCTTGAATAATAATCAAAAGACTACTTTAAAATGTGAGAATATTTTAGTATAATAAAAACAGAATATTTAATAGGAAGTCCCCGTTAGCTATTTGGGGTAGTGAACACTTGGTTTTTGGAGATTAAAATGAAATTTGATTTTATGAAAAAAATTGATACAAAGAAAAGTGCCATAATTTCTCTTATCGCACTATTTTGTTTCGGTATAGGGTACTATGTACTTGCAATTTCACCACATCAAAGAGCGATACAGTCATTTAATGAAGTAACAGCCAAAATTCAAAAAGAAAACCGTAGCTTAGAGGAAACAATCAAAGTATCTAAGAAACTACTTAGTAGTAAAGATAAACCCTTAGACGAAAAGCTGACGGTTGAGTTAAAAAACGAAGTCTCAACTGCTGAAAAGAAGAAACAAGTAATTCCTAAAATTAAAAAGAAAACAAGCGACATCAATAAACAAGTTAAATCACTAAAAAAACCAATTAACTACACAACAGAGATAAAAGAACTTCAAGATAAAAACCAGAAGTATTCAACAAGTGTTAAGCAGTTAAAACAAATTACAAATCCTTCCAATACATTTGTGGAAAGTCGTCTTAAGGAAATTGATACGATTTCAGATGTTCAGTCAGCCACAGAAGATAATGATCCAAACCAAGGCTTAAACAAACAAGGAAGTTATACGGCAGCAGTTTATTTCTCTGACAATGAAGTGACTAATCCAGTTGCTGGTGCTGATTTAGTAGCAAAAGGTACGGATGCAGGGGGATGCGTAGAGGTTTATAAAACGGTAGAAGATGCCAAAAAACGAAATGACTATTTAAGTGCTTTCGATGGCCTTCCAACTGTCATTAACCCTGGTTCACACTATGTTTATGGAACGGTTGTTATTCGTGTCGCAGCATCATTAACGGCATCACAACAAAATGCTTTGACGCAAAAGATATATGAGAAGTTAATTGAGATTAAAGATGATAGCACAAGCAAAAACTCCTCAAAAACGGAAACCTCATCCTCTACGCAACCATCATCATCGTCTAGTTCAAGCTCTACTCAAACAACAGTTAGTGAATCAGCTCAGAGTAACACCAATACGGTAGCTGGAAGTACCCCAACAACACCTGCACAACAACAAGATGCTGGAGTTCCCGAATCATCAAAAGAAACAAGGGTAAATCCTGAATTTCATAGTAATATTGATGAAAATGGTTATAACACTCTCTTGGGTGTTTACGTGCAAGATATGATTGACGAGGCAAATAACTATCATGCTACTACCGAGACATCATCAACAGGAAGTTCTGAATAAGTTACTTATTACTAACTCTATACCCCTTTTAAAATGAATTAGAATATTACTGAAAAACGCCAATTACAAAGCTATTGGTGTTTTTTTTACTATCAAATCTATTGGTAATATCGTATCACTTGAAAACCTCACCAAAATAGTCTATACTTTTTGTTAGCTTATAAACTGACAAAAGAGGTGGCACATGGGATATTTTGATTATTCAAGAGAGTCAAGAAGCGATATCGCTTTTATCGATATGAAGTCTTTTTATGCTAGTGTCGAATGTGTTGAGAGAGGACTACATCCTTTAAAGACTTCTTTATGTGTTATGAGTAGAGCTGATAACTCTGCAGGTCTTATCCTTGCTTCTTCACCGATATTTAAGAAAGTGTTTGGAAAATCAAATGTTGGAAGAGCATACGACCTCCCTTTTGATGTTCAAACAAGAAGGTTCTCGTATTACAATGCCAAGAGACAAGGACTGAGAACAGATCCAGAATACGTGCGATTCATTGAAGATTGGGCAAAAGTGACTTTCATCGTTCCTCCCAGAATGGACGAATATATCTCAGTTAATATGGAAATCCAAGGCATTTTTCAAAACTATGGTAGTCCTAACGATATTTACCCTTATTCTATAGATGAGGGCTTTATTGACCTGTCTAGTTCTCTTAATTACTTCGTGACAGAAAAACAGTTGTCACGAAAACAAAAACTCGACCTTATTTCTGCGAGAATCCAGAGAGACATCTGGAGACAAACTGGCATCTATTCAACCGTTGGTATGTCAAACGCTAACCCCTTACTTGCTAAACTTGCCCTTGATAATGAAGCAAAGAAAACACCAACCATGAGAGCTAATTGGTCCTATGAGGACGTGGAGCAGAAGGTATGGTCTATTCCAAACATGACAGATTTCTGGGGTATCGGTAATAGAATGGAGAAACGCTTCAACACGTTAGGTATCTACTCAATCAAAGACTTGGCAAATGCTAACCCAGATATCTTGAAGAAAGAATTAGGAGTAACTGGTCTTCGATTATGGTTTCATGCTAATGGTATTGATGAAAGTGACGTTCATAAACCCTATAAACCAAAATCAAAAGGTCTAGGCAACTCCCAGGTTCTTCCTAGAGACTATTTTAGACAACGAGATATTGAAATTGTCCTTAGAGAGATGGCCGAGCAAGTTGCTATCCGACTGAGAAAGATAGGCAAAAAAGCGACTGTTGTTTCTATACACCTTGGCTTCTCTAAGCAAGAAAACAAACGCTCTATCAATACTCAAATGAAAATTGAACCAACGAATAACACTGACGTGCTGACAAACTATGTCCTGAAGTTATTCCATAATAAATACACTTCAGGAGCAATCCGAAGTGTAGCGGTTAATTATTCTGGTTTTGTAGATGAATCTTTTGGTTTAATCTCACTGTTCGATGATGTCGAACAAATCGAAAAAGAAGAAAGGCTCCAGACAGCAATAGATTCTATCAGAGACCAATTTGGTTTTACCTCTCTGCTAAAAGCTAATGCACTTGATAGTGCATCGAGGAGTATTGCCAGAAGTAATCTCATCGGAGGACATTCAGCTGGAGGATTGGATGGTTTAAAATGATTGATCGTTCCTATTTACCATTTCAAGCAGCAAGAGAATATCAGGACCCTGGGATGCAGAAGTGGATGGGGTTCTTTCTGTCCGAGCATACCTCATCATTACATGCTGCTAAAAATAGTGTTGACTTCTCAACAGACTTAAGTAAGCCTCAGAAACTCTTATTACTTTCTCAACTCTATGACAACCAACTTAAAGGGCAGTTCACTATCAAACATCATGATAAAAAAGTTACTTTATTTGGCGAAGTGAGAGAACTGTCTCGTAAGGAAATATCAATAAAGACTAGTGAAGGATATAGATTAGTCCAACTCGACAATATCCTTCAAATTCAGCTTTTGGAAAATCATAGCCAATTCCACACGCTCCAAGATAAGGCTTCGAATTTTCTTTTCATTTCTACCTCCAATCTATAGATTTAATAATCCGAAAAGAGAACCAGCCAATAAAAACAACCGCAGTCATTAAAACCAAGAACCACCAAACTTCTAGAATTAGTTTCACTGTCTTCAGTTTTTAGAGCGATTGGAATAAATTTTAAGCAATGAAGCAGTAGTATATTTCAATATATTTTTTCCTTTTGACTAATCCAATTAAGGCTAAAACTTACGCCGTTTAAACAATTCTTTTTGGGCGATTAGGTAGGCTTCTTGAATTTCTTGGCGGCGCTGGAGTAACTCTGCCAAAGCCTGTTCTTCTAGTGCTGTATCGTCTTCTTCATCTAGAAAATCCCAAATCGAAAGCAGTAAATACGAAGTTACAAAAATAATGGAAAGAATAAGAAAGATATTCATCATAATACTCCTATTATGATAATTCTTTTGACGAGTTTTCGGGCGAAGCTGTTTTAGATCACTACTTGATCTCACACGCTGATTTTTTGGATTTGTTCACTAAATATGGTGTTAAAGGCAATGAAGTTTCACGCCTGATTGAATATGGTTTAATTTCTGGTGGTGGTAGACATGAGATAATTGTAAAAAAAGGAGAACTATCTGGCTTCCAGAATGATAACCTCGTCTTAACTTTCACCAATGAATCTGACGAAAGAATAACATTCGAATATAGTGCCTTTCACTTAACAGATACCGCCAAAGCCCTGATTGAGATTTTGGAGATTGAGACTAATGATGAATTTTTTAGGGAGTTAGGAGAAGAATTTAAAAATAAGGTTAAAGTATTACCTATTGATATAGAAATATTGGGTGTAGATGATTTTTAAAAGAGATACTATCCATACACTATTTTTATTACAAAAATGTTTCTATATCATAAAGTATATGACGAAAATATAAAGTTTTTTTAAAATTAACTAAATTATTCATACAAAAGATTGCTTATCTATTTGAATATGTGATACAATGCATCTGGAGGATATTTTATCTTTGCAAAAACGTCTAATTTTAATATTGACAAGTTAGATAATTTTTGGTATACTTTGAAAAGTTATTATTAAATTTTGGGGATTTACTTACCCCTAAAATAAAAAGATTCCATCGTTTTCATATGACGAATGGCTTTTGTACATTTTCGAAAATTTAGAATTTTCTGAGAATTGAAAATACAATAAATAGTAACTCAAACAGAAAGAACCACTTCCGAAAACGGAAGTAGTTCTTTAACCGAGTAGCATTTTGCAAACCGCCATTTGCAAAATAGTGAAACACCTTTCAATTCCCCCAATGGTAAAAAGTACCGCTGGGGAACAGTTATTAGCGGTTATGCCTATTATGGTATGGCCGCTTTTTATTAGGTGACAGATTAGACCGTCTAGCTCGAAAAGCAGAGTACAATGACAATAGAATGTCAACTGCTTCTACTGCTGTATTTAGCCATAGCACCTCCGACCTAGGCGGGCGGATAAGCAAAAGCAACATCACTCTAATTGACGCAAAGACAAACCTTCGTATCAATTTTTGCGGTGGTGGCTCTAATGTTTCAGATATGCTTCGTGACGAGTACTGTTTTTTGCAGTAAAGCAAGTACATAGACTCCAAAACTGAAGGAATAACTATAGTAATACGAGTTGGGAAGGCATTTGGTTCCACTAAAACAGTGATAACTAAACCTGCTCCTAATCTAACTATATTATTCACTTCATGTTTTTGTTTTAGATAAAAATTAAATAAAGTCATTTTTTTTCCTCCTATATAAAAGAAGAAAAGTGACTCGACTACTCGGTAGGAATAATAAAAGAAAGAGAAAACGCATTACACAGTAGTGCCCCAAAATTAGATGCGCACACATCAAAATCAAAATCATAGTTCCACAAGCCTAACTATGCTGAATAGCAGGCGTTGCCATGAGAAGTGACGTTTGATATGTAGATTCATCTAATTCTCAGTAGCAATCTTTATATAATGCATTTCCTCTTTTTCTAACCTGGTAGGTATTTGGTATATACCTCCAGAATTCCTGATGCCATTCTATCATATATAATCAATAATGTCAAGGTTGAATATATTGTTTTCTACTGAAGATTTTCGTCTTTATTTCAATTGAATTTTCTCTTTTCTATACTTTTTTCTTGTAACCTTCACTAAAATTCAAATAAACACTCTTTTTTTGGGAAGGAGCTCGTGAATATGCTAAATTGTTTAATGGATTAGCTATATCATCCAAAGGACATATAAAATATGATATAATGAGTGTAAATAGGTATTCTTCTAGCTAATACTAATTAAGAGACAATTTATTAAAAAAATTAAACCAGACAAGGAGTTTGAATGGCCCAAAAAACTAATGCCCAAATTTCCAAAAATTTTATGGTTTTATGCAGAAGATACCGCGCGCGTGGTAAAGTAATAAAAGTTTGTAAAAATCCTAATTGCACGATGTATAATTTTAAATCTCCTTTAGTGGGCGATAATTGAATATATTAAAAAGACGGCTCATTTGAACCGTCTTTTACCTCGCTTATAAGATGCGTGAACTCAGATTGTTTTAGAGTGCTGAGTGTCAAGCTGTCTTATGTGGTTGTTGCTTTTTTACTAGATTAACTAAAATCAACTGTATACAATAATAAGTCCATAGTAACCCCATATCGCTTAGCAATTCTCTTCAGTATTTCTTCATCTGGTTTACGAGAACCACTCTCATACTGAGAAATTGTGCTTTTTTCCAGATGTAAAGCATTTGCTAATTCTTCTTGCGTTTCTCCATAGGATTTTCTTAAATGCTTTAAATTACTTGCTAAATAATTCATGTCCTAAATCTCAAATTACTATCTAACACTCTTAAGCCGACACATACACACATATATATTGTACTATGTATCGTGTATAGCTAAAATAGAAGTGACAATAAACTACAAGTCACTCAATGCTTCCTTAGTCGTCTCTGCAGCTACGTGTGCATAAACCTCTACCATTGCAGTCCCCTTGTGTCCCAATTGTTGGGAAACCAGGAGACTGTCTTTTGTTTGCTCATATAGACGTGTCGCAAGTGTGTGTCGCAGTTTGTGAGGAGTAGTAGGCTTACCATAGGCGGTAGATAACTTCTTCACCAAAAGCTCGACAGAACGTGTGCCAAGTCTTGCAGGCACTTTATTCTGAGTCGTTAAGAAGAATGCTTTATCTGAATCACTAGCTGAGTAGCGTCCCTTCCTAACTTCTAAATAACGCTCTATATAAGGTATGCCAAATGGAGCGATATTTACAACGTCCTTTTTCCCACCTTTTCGAATAACTGTAATTGTTCTTGTGGCTAGATTGACATCTTGCATATCTAGGTTCACTAATTCAGATAACCGGACTCCAGTAGAGAGTAGAAGTGCTATGACAGCAAGATCACGCTCTTTATTTTTGACAAAGGATACCTGGGCACGTTTAGAGATTTTCTTTTCATGTTCATTATCGATATAGTCCAAGAAAGACTGTGTATCATTTAAAAAGAGTTTTTCTTTCATGTTATCAGCACGACTAGCCAAGGTATCTTTAGGTTTCTTGATTTTGACCTTAACCATGACATTTCGGTAAAAATAAGGCTCACCCTCGTCATCCTCAGTTTCTTGAGTAAGATACTTAAACAAACTTGAGAGAGCATCCTTAGTCCGAACAATGCTGACTTCAGAGATTGAACGACGCTCAGTATTTTCACGAAGATAGACAAAATAAGCTTCGATAATAGACTTTGGTAAATGGGCCAGCTCATCAATATGAACATCGGCAATCGTATCATAATCTGCGTATCGTACAGTTTCACCCAATTTCTAATATCTCAAAAGCAACTCAGGAGAATGTCGCTGCTTTTCATGAGCGAAGCTTAGAAGCCAATTACTCTGTATTATTTCTTGACGGAACCTATCTTCCATTAAGACGTGGAACCGTTAGTAAAGAATGTATTCATATCGCACTTGGCATTAC
>OGGH01001382.1_pt1 | contig 16210 bp, 12 predicted proteins | sample 1571161 | NCBI WGS metagenome assembly OGGH01 (sample SAMEA2582053, study PRJEB24529) | metagenome | biome: Human gut stool | place: China | collected 2011 | reverse complement strand
AGAGGCCGCACATTTTTATCCTTTTGTCAAGTGCTTTGCAAAAAAAATCCTCCTATGCGATTTTTCTACTCGCATAGGAGGTGGGTGGGTTAACTAAATGACATTGGGCTGAAATGGGCGATTCTTTTTTTGTGTTCAGCGTGCGAAAATGCATACGCGACCGATTAGCTGATTAGAAATTTGCTAACGATTTTTCGCGCCTGCTAATGGCGGTTTGGGGAGGATGACTGTTTCCCTGCTAATTTTGAGAAGCGGTCAAATTTTACGCCGTTGGAAGGGATGATTCGTGCAGGACAACGGAGGGCGAAACGCTGCGATTTTCCTGCATTTCTGCGCGATGAATGGAGGTAGGTGGTGAGTACGGTTGTCGGATGGATATGCAGCAGGGGCTAATGTTTTTGGACGTGATGTTAGCGCGTTGGATGGCGGAGATTAGCTGTGCAAAGTGTGTGCGTCGGAATTAGCGATACACCCTCTGCCCCAAAAGTTCCCTCGGAACAAGACTACGGACCTGCTGCATATTTCGCAGTCTGCCATTTCGCGCCACATGGCTCAGTTGGAAGATGAACTTAGGCGTAAAGCATCAGGAGCTGGGCATTATGCCCTATGTGGCAGAATAAGTGGGAATCGCCGCGCTTGGCGAACATGTATCGCATCAACTTCTTCATTAACAAAGCAAAAGGCACAGCGGCGAATCATTTTGATTCACGGGCTGTGCCTTTTATAGTGATAGTAGCTGTCAGTGAAGAGCAAATCGATGTTTGGTCATTCCTTGTTCCCGCCCAACGTCTTCGACAGCATTTTCAACATGTTGACCATCTCCGGGTTGCTCAGAATCTGAACCAGTGCCGCCGCGTCCATGCCGGACGCTTCGAGTTGCTGGACGACTGAATCTGCTTTCTTCTCGCTGGCAGGATGCGTCACCATGCTCGCTTCAGAACCGCGTCTTCCGTAGAAGGCTTCTTCCAGCAGATGCGCATTCGATACGCGGCTTTCATCCAGAATATGTGAATATTGGTCCGTGACCATTTTCGCCTGTGCGTGACCGGAATCCCCCTGCACAGCCTTGATGTCACCGCCATTGAGCTTCAGCTTATAGGTGATGCTGGAATGCCGGAGACTGTGAAAGACCACCTTGGGCAGGTCATTGGCGGCAATCAGTTCGTTCAGCGCCTTCTCAATCCGAGCGCCTTCCGTGGGCGTGCCGAGCCTTCCCGTGATGACCAGATTGTAATCGGCATATTCATCACCAAGCGCAAGCCGCGTGGCATCCACCTCTTCTTTGCGCTTGATGAGCATTTCCGCTACCGTTCGGGGCAGAAAAACTTTGCGAATGCTGCTGGGTGTTTTTGGCTTTTTCAGCACCAGCGCCGTGCTGTTTTTCTGCGTGCTTTCGGGGAAGAACGCGATGATGTCCTTGTTGCCCAGCGCTTTCATGCTGTCTTTGCGGACGCGCTGCAATTCCTTATTGATGAAAATCGAAGCTCTGTCCCGCAGCATCGTCTCTTCGGAAATATCCACGCAGTCCCATGTCAAACCCAGCAGCTCCCCCAGACGAAGCGAACAGGAAAACGAGAGGTTCATGCAGAGCTTCAGCCGCTCGTCTTTGCAGATTTCAATCGCGTGGAACAGCGTCGACGCGTCCCAAATGTCCCGCTTCTTCTCTTCCTGCTTGGGAACGGTCGCGTAGGTCGCGGGGTTCTTCTCAATCAGTCAGTGTCCAATTGAATACAGAAGAGCGGATAATAGCGTTCAGATTTCCATGCATCTTTACACTTTTTTCGCTTCACCATCCACCATCGGGAATACAATCCGCACCTCGAAAATATCCTTCATCACGTTCATGGTGCAGTGCCCTTGGTGTTTTTCGCAAATCATGCTGATGCTTTTTGTGCCGAAACCGTGGTAGCGCTTGTCCTGTTTGGTGGTCAGCGGCAGATTGTTTTCAAACTGCGGCGCAGTAAGCAAATAGTTCTCTTCCTGAATGACAAACGTGCCGCAAGTGCTTTGACCAGTAAGGCTGATGAGACGTTTGCTGGGAATTTTGATTTGCTCAACAGCTTCGATGGCATTGTCCAGCAAATTGCTGAATAGGGAGAAGATTTCTGCATCAGAGAGAAACTGCAGCGGCTGTCCGTCGATGCTGCATGTCAGCGTGATACCCTTCTTTTCGCAAAGGAGACTGCGATTCGTCAGCACAATATCCAGTGCATGATTGCCGGTTTTGAAAATAGAATCGTAGATGTTGACGGTTTCTTGAAGCGCCTTGACTTCATCGGGCGGAATCACGCCGTTCAGCGCGGAAATTTGATGCTTCAGGTCATGGCATTTTACGTTAATGAGGTCGATGATGTCTTTTTCAATTTGAAATTGCTTGCTGTCGTCTTCCGCCATTTGCAGCACGGTGCTCTTTTCGATTTCTGCCTTGCGTGCAGCAAGCCAGCCAAATTCCACATAGAAGGACAGCAGTGCCGTTAAGCAGGAAAATACCATAATATAACTCTGCACTGACGGAAAACCGATGGCTGCACGATGCGCAAAGGAATTTAAGAAAATTGTAACCAGCACGGCGATACAGCTGACAACAATCTGTATGCGGTTGTTGAGCATCGTTCCCCGGTAGTCAGCTTTTCGAATCATGGTGAAATAGAGGATAACATAATATCCCGCCGTGATGCAAATCAGCATGAGTGCTTTGAGAAGTGGGTGCATGGAAACGCTGATGAAACGTACTAATAGCAGATACGTTCGCTGACTCATGTGCTGCATACAGTAACCGGCAGTGGAACAGAACAGCATGGCCCAGAAATCGCATTCAAAGCAGAAGCCAATGGACAGCAGCGACAGGCAATACAGCAGAAAACTATCCAGCACACGGGAAAGCAGAGTCACGGTATCGTCCGGCGGAAGGGCGTAAACAAAGGCATCAGAACAGCATTTGTAGAGGATGACCACGCCGGTACAGCAAAGCAGACGAAGCGGAAACATTTTTTTTCGGGGCAGTTTCATCGCGACAATATAAACGGCGACAAAGAGGGCAGAAAGATAACTAAAAGAGCCCCAGATATTGGTCAGATTCATTGAGTATTTGCCCTCCGTTCGCAGAATTGGGTCATTGCGGCAAGAAAGTCCTTGCGCCGGGGATGAGAAATTGCAAGCGGCGTTTTGCCGACATAGACGGTATAGCCATCAATGCGGCGAATGTATTGCAGATTGACCAAATAGCAGCTATTGCAGCGGAAAAAACCGTGCGGAGACAATTTCTTCTCCACGTTTTTGAGTGTCCCTTACGTTTCGTAATCATGAGAAAGTGTGTGGTAAATCAGCGTGTGCGACACTACCTCCACATAGAGCAGCTCACTGAGCGGCAAGTGGGTGTTGCCGTCCGCGGTAGGAATCACCACGCTCTGCTGACGGCGCTGCTGCTGTGTCTGGCAGTAGCGAAGAACCTTCTGCATTTTCAAATAGAACGCATCGTAATCCAAAGGCTTCAGAATATAATCCAGTGCACTGACTTCATAGCCGTTAATAGCATAGCGCGCAAGGTTCGTGACAAAGACCAGTGCGACGTTGCTGTCGATTTCACGCATTCTGCGCGCTGCGGACAAGCCGTCCATGTTTGGCATTTCAATGTCCATAAAAATCAAGTCAAACTGCGAATGAAACGCGAACAAAAACTGCTGGGCATCGGGATAATGCGATAAATCAAATACTTCCTTGCTTTGCAGCGACAGCTTTTCCAGACAGGCGGTCAGCTGGTCATCGGCACTTTGATCATCCTCGACAATAGCAATGCGAATCATGGCTGCCTCCCTCATCGCGCAGTAGCTGTGCAGATACGGCTATCTGGCACTATTTCACGAAAAAACGGTGCAATGCATGATGATTATAACAACCACCTGCTCAAAAGTCAAGTTTATGGGGAGAAAATGCAAGGATACGCGAAAAACAGCACAAAACGGGAGGGAAATGCTAAGATACAGCCATCCGATGATTGCGGAGAGGCAATCAATCAAAAGGAGGAGGAATGAAACATGAAGAGAACGGTTTCCAAGTGGCTGTCGATTCTCAGCTGCACGGCGTTGCTGTGTACGTCGATTCCTGCGGCGTTCGCAGAGGGCACAGTGGAGGAATCGCTGGTGCCGGTGACGGGCGCACAGACGGGTTTTGTGCTTTCGCAGGGCAAGTACTACACTGATTTCGCGAATTTGGCGCAGGAACGCGCGGCGGCAAAGGCGCTGAATATTCAGTTGGGTGAAGAGGGCTTTGTGCTGCTCAAGAATGACGGTGTGCTGCCGCTGGATAGTGCGACGACGAAGGTGTCCATGTTCGGTTTCCGTGCTGCCAACATCATGATGGGCGGCGGTGGCTCTGGCTCTGGCCGTCCGGGGCAGTACGGTGTGCCGAAAACCTCGCTGGAAGATGGCATGAAGCAGGCGGGCTTTGATGTCAACGAACGTCTGCTGTCCTTTTACAGCACAAAGTCGGCAGAAGTGAAGCCGACGGATATTCCGGATTCCATCGCCTACACTTACGATACTTACAGCGATGCAGCGCTGGTGGTTGTTTCCCGTTCCGGCTCGGAGGGCAGGGATGAAGTGACTTACGGCTATGCGCAGGACGAGAATGCTGACCCGAATGCGCACATGCTGGAGCTGACGGACACGGAAAAAGATCTGATTCGCTACGTGAAGGCGAATTTCCCCAAAGTCATCCTGATTGTCAACTCCTCCAATGCGATGGAGCTGGCGGAAGTGAATGCGCCGAAGACGGAGGACAACCTCGGCGTTGATGCGATTCTCTGGGTGGGTCATACCGGCAACGACGGCGCGGCGGCAATCGGCAACATCCTCTCTGGCAAGGTTTCGCCGTCCGGCCGCACTGCGGATACTTACGCGGTCGATTTCACCAAAGATCCGACGTTCACGAATTTCGGCTCGAATGGGCAGAATTTTGAAAACGGCGAGCGCATGAACAACAACGTCTATGTCGGCGATACGATGACGGATTATCACTCCGTGGAATACCGCGAAGGCATTTACGTCGGCTACCGTTATTATGAGACGAAGGGACACGATGCCGGCGAAGCATGGTATGACGAGAACGTCGTGTATCCGTTCGGCTATGGTCTGAGCTACACCACCTTTACGCAGGAAATCGAGGGGGGACATTGCGCCGACTGGGGTGATTCATGCGGCGAATGAAACCATCACGGTGAAGGTTCGTGTGACGAACACGGGCGATGTGGCAGGCAAGGACGTTGTGCAGCTGTACTACACCGCGCCGTACACCGAGGGCGAAATTGAAAAGGCGTATGTCAATCTGGCAGCGTTCGGCAAGACGAAGGAGCTTCAGCCCGGCGAGAGCGAAGTGGTGACGCTGCAGTTCGTGGCACAGGATATGGCATCGTTTGACTGGAACGACGCCAACGCCAACGAGTTCCGCGGCTACGAACTTGAAGCTGGCGACTATGTGCTGTCCATCCGCCGCAACGCGCATGAAGAAATCGCGTCGATTACCCGCACGGTTGAAACGGGCTTGCAGTGCGTGACTGACTACACCACGGGTGCGGAAATCAAGCCGCTCTTCTCCGGCGATGAAGGACTGGAAGCCTACATCTCTGTCAATGAAACGCTGGAAAACAATCAGATGTCCCGTGCGGACGGACTGGAAGTTCCGGCTGCCGCAACGAAGGAAGACCGCACTTGGGATCAGGCAGTTATTGATGAACTGGATGCCCAGAAGGAATATTTCAGCCTGAATGACACGGAGGATTCGCCGTGGTACGTTTCGCAGGTTCCTGCGACTTGGACGCAGAATGCTGGTACACGCGATGAAAACGGCAAAACGGCGATTCAGCTGGCGGATTTGGCTGGCGTGCCGTACACCGAGCCGAGCGTGGTGGATGGCGTGGCAGTTGCCTCTGACGATGAAGGCACGAAGAAGTGGGACGAGTACATGAATCAGCTGACGTGGGACGAAATGGCGACCATCGTCTCCTACGGCGGATTCGGGCAGCCTGCAGTAGAAGCTATCGGCAAGAAGCAGAACGGTGCGTATGACGCGGCGGCACATCCCTTCTGGAATGGCGCGATGTTCGGCGGCGCACAGGCACCCGAAAATCAGATGGGTACGAACTGGGTTACGCCGGCTGTATGGGGCTGCACATGGAACACGGAGCTGCTGTATGACATTGGCATCATGACGGGCAACGAAGCGCTGCTGTTCAATATCAATGGTCTCTATGGCTTCTCCCTGAACATTCATCGTTCTGCGTTCGGCGGCCGCAACTTCGAGTATCTCTCCGAAGATCCGCTGCTGGCCGGCAAACTCGCGGCGGAGCTGAGCAGTGCTGCGACCGAAAAGGGCCTTGTGACCTACACGAAGCACTACATGATGAACAATCAGGAAACGAACCGCAATACGAACGGCGGCGTGATTACATGGGCGAACGAACAGGCCATCCGCGAAATCTATGCCAAGCCCTACGAACTGGCGGTCAAGGAAGGCAACAACTCCGCATTCATGACGGCGTTTAACCGTATTGGCTTGTCCACCTGTTCGACGAACTACGCGCTGCTGGAACTGCTGACCCGCGGCGAATGGGGCTTCTGCGGCCATAACGTGACGGACTACATGGACTATCCGGAATATCGCTATACGAACCTGATGGTTCGCGCGGGCAATGAACTGCCCCTTGGCGGCCCGAACAAGCTGATTGGCAAGGGCAAGGGCGGCAACAGCTCCAGCACCGAAGGTACTTGGAGCGCAGAGCTGAACACTGTGCTGGTGGCGGCCGATACGGCCAGCGCAGAAGCAGCTGATGCGGCGCGCCGTGCAGGGGAGGATGCGTCCACCTACGAGACGGTTCCTTCTGCAACGCAGTATTTCGCTGTCCGCAAGGCAGCGCAGCGCGTTTTGTACTCCAACGCCAACTCCAATGCGATTCTCAATGGCTATGAGAATCATATCGTGGAAGAGTTGGAATACAAAGTGGGCGACAAGTTCGGCGGTTGGGGCGGCGGCAAGAACATCATTACGCCCCTCTTTACGGCGCGCTATGCTGATGTCAGCGACATCAAGATTGTGAATGCGGATGCGATTCCCGGCATGAACCTTGGCGCGGACGGCGTCGCCTCCGGCACATTCAACGAGGCTGGCGACTACACTGTCACGGCGACGGCGACGGTCGAAGGCTGGGTCTATGTGCAGCTGACGCTGACGATTCACGTCAAGTAATATAGGAGCATTTGGTTACTGGACGGATTCGCGCTGGCGGACAAGCGAATCCGTCCTTGATTTTCTGATGAAAGGGAAGGAGCAAAGTTTATGAAGCGAATTACAGCGATGCTGTTGATGATTTGCTTATGCTTGATGGGGCAGAGCGTGCTGGCTGAGAAAAAAGTTGGCAAGATTGCTGTTGCGCAGGAACCGACGAAGATGGATTACTGGGTTGGGGAAGAATTTTCCGCAGAGGGCGGCGTGCTGCTGGTGACATACCGCGACAAAACCACTGCTGAAATTCCGATGACGGATGAAAATGTGAAGCTGCCTAACGTCAAGACAAACACACCCGGCCGCAAGGCAGTGAAAGTGACTTACGGCGGCAAAAACGTGACCTTTTATATCAATGTGGCAGAAAAAGGCGCGGAAGTGACGTTCGAGCTGAATTACGACGGTGCACCAGAAGCACAAAAAGAAGCGGCACGTCAGGGCAAGGGCGTAGAAGCGCCAGAAATACCCGTGCGTGATGGTTATACCTTCGATGCGTGGTATACCGATGCTGCCTGCACGGTGCAGTATGATTTTGCGCAGGTGGTTGAACAGCCCATGACACTCTATGCGAACTGGCTGGCGGACGATGCCGTGTATTATCCTGTGACGTACAGCTTGAACTATTACGGCGTACTGCCGGACGGTTATGTGCAGCAGGTAAAATCCGGTGAAACGGCACGGATGCTGTCCTTAGCGCTGGTACGCGACGAATTTGAATTTATCGGATGGTATGCCGATGCAGCCTGCACCGTGCCGTATGTGCAGGAAAACGCGATTGAAGGCGAAACGACCATCTATGCGGGATGGAAATCGCTCAAAATGGGTGCAGAGACGTATACGTTTGAAGCCGAACAGACCAGCTTGCTGGGCAAGGAAGGGCCGGGCATGTCCGGTTCTGCATCCGGCGCATCCATGATAGTCAACGATGCGACGAATCTGGACGCCAGCAATGGCAAGTATGTCTCGTACCTGTATAAAAAAGGGCTGTCGTTGGATTTCTATCTGGCGAGCAGCGAAGCGGTGTCGGATGCAGTGCTGACGCTGCGGGTTGCGGCGGAAATGGACAACATCAGCCTCTCGCCCGATAACTACACGATTGAAGTCAACGGTCAGCCGGTGATGTTTGATGCGATTGCACTGGAAAAAGGAGCAAAATTTGCAGACTGCATTGTTATTCAGAACGTCGCTTTGCAGGTCGGCGCAAACACGATTCGCCTTGTGACGAATAACAGCGTGAACCCGATGGGTGAAGGCATGGGAACGTATCAAGGCACAGCGCCGATGGTGGACTGCATCAAGCTGACGACGACGGCGGTTGTAACGTGGGACGCAAACTACAATCTGCCAATGATGTACTGATTTCGCGGAGGAGAACATGGCGCAGAAAACGAAGAAAAAGCTGATTCGCGTATGGGCAATTGTCAGCGCACTGGTGCTGATTCTGCTGACCGTCGCGACGGTGCTGACGCAGTTTGTCATGCAGGATGTGCTGGCCTCTCTGCTGGGACGCGACGTGGCGGTTTATGCCGAGGGCGTGACACCACTGTATACCACCGAATACACGAACAAGGACGAAGTCTATCAGGCGGCGAACAAACTCAACGAGCGCATCTGCGAAGAAGGCTTTGTGCTGCTCAAGAACGAGGGAAATGCGCTGCCGCTGGCATCAGGCAGCCGCATCACTGTGTTTGGCAAGAACAGTGTGAACCTTGCTTATGGCGGTTCGGGGTCGTCCGGCGGCGATAAGTCCGCAGCCATCGACCTCTATACCAGCTTGCAGAATGCGGGCTTTGCGGTCAATCCGGCGATGAAGCCCTTCTATGAGGATGATAAGCGCTCCGGCGCACGCCGCTCAGAAAATTCCACCAACTTGGATGACGGGAATACCGTGTTTTACTCCATTGGGGAAACGCCGCAGCGCTTGTATACGAAGGAAATCACGGATACCTACAAGGATTACAATGACGCGGCGCTGGTTGTGCTGACCCGCATCGGCGGCGAAGGTTTTGACCTGCCGCGTTCAATGAAGGATGTGGAAGGGGCGCGGCAGGACAGCGACCACTACCTGCAGCTTGATCAGAACGAAACGGACTTGCTGGCGGCGGTCTGCGAGGCAGGATTCAAGAAGGTTGTTGTGCTGATTAACAGTGGTTCACCGATGGAACTGGCATTTTTGACGCATCCGGATTATTATGCCTATCAGGACAAAATCGACGCAGCTATCTGGATGGGCTTCCCCGGTGCATCCGGCGTGAATGCGCTGGGACGCATCCTGAACGGCGAAGTGAATCCGTCTGGGCGCACGGTTGATACCTACGCGGTGAATTTCAAGAACAGCCCGGTGTGGCAGAACTTTGGCGATAATCTGATTACCGGCAAGGACAGCGGCGACCGGTATCTTGGGCTGGAAAACGAAAACTACTACTTTGTGGACTATGAGGAGAACATTTACGTCGGCTATCGCTATTACGAGACGCGCGGCGCGGATGACCCGGAATGGTATGCGCAGGAAGTGGTGTATCCGTTTGGCTATGGTCTGAGCTATACGACGTTTGACTGGACACTGGAAAGTGCGCCGGAAAACTTCGTCCTCAGCGATGTCAGCGACAAGATGGAAGTGACTGTGCGCGTAAAGAACACGGGCAGCGTCGCTGGCAAGGACGTTGTGCAGCTCTACGGTCATGCGCCGTATACGCCCGGCAGCGTGGAGAAGTCCGAAGTTGTTCTGCTGGACTTTGCCAAGACGCCGCTGCTTTTGCCCGGCGAGGAATGCACGCTGACGCTGACCTGCGACCCGTACTATCTGGCATCCTACGACTATACGGACAAGAACGAAAACTGGGATAACTGCTTTGAACTGGATGCGGGTGACTACGCACTGTACGTCAGCAAGAATGCGCATGACCGCGTATTTGAAGTGCCGTTCACGGTGGAAGACGACATTATCATTAGCGAAGACCCGGTAACAGGCAATACCATAGAAAACCGTTACACGGACTTGAAACTGGACAGCTCTGATTACCATCTCCAGACGCTGCTTTCCCGCGAAGATTGGGAAGGCACGATGCCGGAAGCACCCTCTGTGGATGACCGAACGGTGGATGAAGAATATCTCGAAGCGCTTCAAAACCGCGACCACAACAATGAAGAGGCGGATGCGCTCTTTGACTTGGGGCTTCCCGCAACAAGTCAGACGGACATTTCACTGGTGCTTCGCGACCTGCTGACGGATGAAAATGGGCAGAATCAGCGAGTGTCGTATGATGACCCGCGCTGGGATGCGATTCTGGACAAGCTGTCTGTCGAGGACATGGTGAAAATGTGCAACATGGGCGCATTCAAAACGAATGAACTGCCCATCATTGGCAAGCCTGCCACGAACGACACAGATGGCCCGACTGGCTTCACGAACTTCATGGATCGAAGCGGCATCTACTGGAAGTGCTGCTATTACTGTGCGGAAGTCGTCATGGCTTCGACATGGAATCAGGAGCTGATGGAAGACATCGGCGAAATGATAGGCGCGGAAGGATTGATTGGCGCGGATGGAAAGGGCAACAATCTGCCGTATTCCGGCTGGTATGCGCCCGGCGTCAATATCCACAGAAGCCCCTTCGGCGGTCGCGATTTCGAGTATTTTTCCGAAGACGGACTGTTCAACGGCAAAATGGCGGCGGCGGAAATCCGCGGATGCGCCAGCAAGGGCGTTTACTGCTTCGTGAAGCACTTTGCGCTCAACGAACAGGAAACGCATCGTTCCTCCAACGGTTCGGGCACTTGGGTGACGGAACAAGCAATGCGCGAATTGTACCTGCGCCCGTTTGAAATCGCGGTCAAGGAAGGGCATACCACAGCAGTGATGAGCTCCTTCAACCGCATCGGTACGCGCTGGACAGGCGGCGATTATCGGCTGCTGACTCAAATCCTGCGGAACGAATGGGGCTTCCAAGGCATGGTCATCACCGATTTCAATACGACCTCCTACATGAATTTGCGGCAAATGGCATATGCAGGCGGCGACTTGAATTTGGGCAACGACATGACGCTGCCGGACGTTATTCAGCCGAACTGGTGCGACGCATCCGACCCGGTGGACATGCAGATTCTTCGCCAATGCGTGAAGAACATTCTCTACACGGTGGTCAACTCGAATGCCATGAACATCAGCGTGGCATACTATCGTCCTGCATGGTGGAAAATCACGATTTATGTGGTGGATTTCGTGGCGGTTGCGGTGATTGTGTTTACAGGGATTCGCTGTTTCCGCGGAAAAAAGGAAGAGCATAGCGCAAAGGCATAACAGCAAAGGGGCAGCAAGCGAAAGAATAGCTTGCTGCCCCGTATTGCGTTCGTCATGAAAACAAGTCTTATACTATTTCCAGATTCAACTGCGCCATCTGCTTGCGCCTTTTTCGTTCTGGCGTCCGCTCACTCCATTTAGCGTAGCGCTGCTACGCTGCATTTCGTTCCCGTTAGCCAGAACGAAAAATTCGCCGCGCATCTTGGCGCATTTTCATTTGGAAATAGTATTATGCCCATGCACCCGCTATCATAGGGGAACGTTCTACAACAAAAGTGTAGATTTTCTGACGGCAGTTGGTCATATCCGCGTCCGTATAGCTTGTGGGGAGACTGTGCCACAGCGTGTCGCGGATGATTTTTGCCATTTCAGCGCGGGTGGTTTCCTTTTCGCGCCAGTTGTTCATATTGGCGATAGCTTTACGAATGGTGCTTAGCAGCTCTTTCGCAGAGGCTTTCAGCATCTTGATTTCCTCCTTGGACAGCGTGTCCTTTTTCAGCAAATCAAAAAGCGCAAGCTGCTCTTCGTTGTCGAAGCCCTCACGGATATAACGCTCCGTTTCGATGTCCAGCTCATTGGCCAGTGCCAACAAATCGGTGAAGGACTTTTCGATGGCAGCACGATTCTGTTCGGCGTTGTAGTTGCTGATAATGGTTTGATACCGCTCGTAGTAGTCGATTCTTGTTGGATTGCGAGCCATCATTTCAGCAATGCTGTCATCTTATTCAACATCTCTTTGCTTCTAAACATGCAATATGCATATGCAGGATGCAAAGTTTGCAATTTTGCAACACGTTGATTCAGCAAATAGTTATATCTATTAACGATGCATATTCTACCAACATTTCCAGTAAGAGAAAGAAGAATATCTCCCTCTGTCAGTATACAGTGTGAAGGAACTTTATCCGGAAGCGAGTTTGGTTAAGCCTCGTAATCGTGTTTTTCGGAAACGGAACATCCCTTTGACAACGGCGAAGACGTGTTCAACCTTACAGCGTATCGAGGCTTTGGCGTGCTCTGCTGCAACAGCCTTTTCGTATTCTGCGTCGGCATAACGCTTCTTCAGGATTGAGGGGCGTGCGCAGATGATATATCGAATCTCTTTTCCCTGGTCATTGGTCAGGATGGCTTCCTCACGTTTTTCGGCACCGAGATAACCGCTGTCACCATAGAACTCTTCCTCCGTGCCGTCCATCAGACCGGCCACATGGGCGACGTCGTGGAGATTGGCTGCGGTGGTTTCAATCTTCTTGACCAGACCGGTATCCCTGTCAACGGCGATGTGCCCCTTGTAGCCGTGACCTGATGCGCATCCGGATCTCGCTCTTTCTTCTCATTCTTGGTGGAAGAAGGCGCTGCAATCAATGTGGAGTCAACGATCGTGCCCTTCATCAGCATCAGACCCCTGGTCTTTAGCCTGCTGACAATATCGGCAAAGAGTTTCTCCTGCAGTCGATTCTGAATCAGGATATTGCGAAACCGCCCGATGGTATCGCCGTTGGGTACCTGATTGCTGGACGTTACACCGCAAAACTCCAAAAAACGCCCGACTGTCAATCACTTCGGCCGCCACAGCCATATCGGCTACGTTGTACACCATCTGCAGCACATAGATCCGCAGCATCAATTCGAGGTCGTAGGGCTTATTGCCACGCTCTCCCTTGTAATAGCACGGCTTGATCATCGCCACCCACTCGCTCCACGGAATCAGCTGGTTCATCTGCCCGAGAAAGTCCTTCTTGTGTGTCTTCACTTCCGCCAGCTTATCCGTGAAGAACGACATGCTCATCTGCTTATCCATGTCTCTATTATGTCACAAATGCAAAGGCTTTGCTGTCTTTTTTCTGGGTTTGTGCGGTATTGCCTTAATACTATTTCCAGATTCAACTGCGCCATCTGCTTGCGCCTTTTTCCTTCTGGCGTCCGTTCATTCCACTTAGCGTAGCGCTGCTACGCTGCGTTTCATTCCCGTTAGCCAGAACGAAAAATTCGCCGCGCATCTTGGCGCATTTTCATCTGGAAATAGTATAAGACAAATGTAGTAGAAGTTATAGACTTTAACAGATTTGTTAACGAAACAACACAAATTGAGGCGAAGCCATTCACCGGCTTCGCCTCAATTTGTATGTATTTTACAAAAGTGCAAAAGCGATTGTGGAAATACGTTCCCGCCTTCACGTCATCCGCTCGAACACCACCCGACACCGCTTTTTCCAGAACGCAATGCCGAACGCTGTGATGTTCTCGCGCCCTTCGTTGCGCAGGCGCACATCGTAGTGCTTTTCCTTGATTTGCGCCATCGCGGCGGCACAGGCTGCATCCAATCCCGCCAGCGTAGGGGAGTATTTCACCTCAATGACCATGCCTGCGTCCGGATCTTCCGGCTCAATCATGATGTCGCAGAAGCCCTCACCGGACTCGACGTTCGACAGAATCAACCAGTTCGGCTCACTCCGCAGCAGCCCCAGTAGCAATCCATGATAGAAATTCTCCTTCTGATCGTCCTTCGCCTTTGTATCCAAAATGCTAATCATTTTGCTGAGAATAATGTTCAGCCGCTTCTGAATTTCCTCGGCGTTGCCATCCAGAAATGCCTGACAGAACGCCTGCATTGGCTTCGTATCGCGCACGACAGTCTCTTTGAACCACTCCTGAATCTGGAGGATGAAGACCTCGCGCACCTCGCGATTAGGAATCACCAGCTTGTACACGCCGCGCTCCACACGCCCCGCCTGTGTCAAATAGCCAGTGGTAAACAGCACGCTCCACAGGTTGTCGATGCTGTTGTCGATTTCATCGTAGGTTAAATCCAAGCGGACTGCTTTTTCGATGGCTTCTCCTGCAATCAGCCGCTCGATTTCTCCTTGCGTGGTCTTGTCCGCCTTGTCCACGAACCGCTTTACCAGGGCGTTGCCGCTCGTGTTGATCCAATAATCCTGCGGCTCCGCGTCTGGATCGCTGACAAGCCTATCCACATGGTTAATGACATCCCACGGGCAGTACACATCCACATTGCCGAAATGGTAGCCATCGTACCATTCCTTCATTTCACTTTCGTGCGACGACAGACCATAATCCGCCAAAAGCTGCTTCACTTCCGCGTCGGTGAAGCCGAACTGCTCGTCGTAGCGGCTATCCGTGATGGACAACACTTTGAAGTTATTGAGTCCCGTGAAGATGCTCTCCTTCGACACGCGCAGACAGCCCGTCAGCACCGCGAACTGCAGGAAATCGTTGGTCTTCAGCGCCTGCCCGAACAAACTGCGGATGAGCGCCACCATCTCACGATAGTAACCGTGCTGGAACGCCTTGTCCAGCGGTACGTCGTATTCGTCAATCAGCAGAATGACCTTTTGCCCATAATGTTGATACAGGAGCGATGACAGCATTTTGAGGCTTTCACGCACATCGTCCTGCGTATCCTGTTCTTTCAGGAAGCGCCGCAATGCGGATTTGTTATCTTCTGGAATCTGCTGACTGCCCTCTAAGAAACAGAGACGTGACATTTCAGCTTGCAGAATGCGCCGCAACATGCCATAGGCGGTCTCGAACGTCAGCCCATCCACGTCTTTGAGCGAAATGAACACAACCGGAAATTTGCCCATGTACGTCTCGCACAGTGCTGTTTCCTTCGAGATAGCCAGCCCGTCAAACAGCGTTTTGTCCGTGCCGATCTCAAAGAAGGACTTGAGCATACTCATGTTCAGCGTCTTGCCGAAACGACGTGGGCGGGTGAACAAGTTGACCTTCGCCCAGTCGGCCAGCAAGTCGCGAATCAATCCAGTCTTGTCAACATAGTAAAACCCCTCGGTGCGGATTTCCGCGAAATTCTCAATCCCCACCGGCAGCTTTTGGCGTTCCATACGGCAGCCTCCCCTCCTGCGCTGATTCCAGTTCCATTCTATCGCAAAATGAGCGGATTATCAAGTGCTCCGCGTTGGTTGTTTGTCGAATGTAAAGATAGGTAGTATTATCAATGCTTGGGGAATCGTTTACTGTGTGCGCCTTTCTATTTTGCCATACATGTATCCCATTATTTCGCTTCCGATTGAAAGAATAAAAGAATGAAAATATGCTTTTTGACATAGAATAGCGCGTCCCTTCCAGGGAACTGCGCGGATAAGGGCCTGTTCTCAAAATTAGCTCCAGCTAATTTTCAGCTAATTTCCACCCCGAAAAAGGCCGAATTTGGATGGTACAGCAGAGATACCTGATGGGATTCGGAACAGGAAAAATCCGTGCTATATCGGCATTTCTCGGCACACTAAGGGATACGATTGGGAGAGGGGAGTGCGTTCTCCTAAGCAGTCGGCCGTGGGTTCGAATCCCACTGGGCTCAATCCCCAAACAAGCAATTCTTTCTGGCTGATGTTCTCGCGTGCGTGTTGGCAAACGTGCGAAGAGCATCGGCTGGAAAGAATTTTTTTGCCTTCTATTGGAAATCTGCTTTTTGCCCCGCTGCTGGCGTTGTTGGCAGCTTTCCAACATTTCGCCTTTTTTGCCAACACCGCTGTTCTGGCAAACGAGCGATTTGCCTAACATTCGCGTGCACAGCGTGTCAGCAATTTTCTGCGCTCCACATTTTCTGGCATTATCTGTATGACTTTGTGGATTTTCAATAGATAAAATAACAAT
>OGGH01001381.1_pt1 | contig 16211 bp, 12 predicted proteins | sample 1571161 | NCBI WGS metagenome assembly OGGH01 (sample SAMEA2582053, study PRJEB24529) | metagenome | biome: Human gut stool | place: China | collected 2011 | reverse complement strand
TAAAATATTATCATTATTTGTGTTTTTTGTTTAGATTTAGTTTTGGCGTTTAAGTTAAGGGAGGGGTGGCGACGTGATGTCGGTTCCCCTTTTGTTTTTATAGCCCTTTCGCTTTTGCTTCGTTCCAGATCCGGTCCATTTCTTCCAAAGACATATCCTTTAATGACTTGCCTTCTTTGATAGTATGCTCTTCCAAATAGTTGAAACGGCGGGTGAATTTCTGGTTTGTGCGTTCCAAGGCATTGTCCGGATTGATCTTATAAAGGCGGGCTGCGTTGATCAGACTGAAGAACAGGTCTCCGAACTCTGCTTCCATCTTATCTGCATCCATCTTGTCGATTTCAGTCTTCAGTTCGGTAAACTCTTCGTGCACCTTATCCCAGACCTGGTCGCGTTGTTCCCAGTCGAAACCCACGTTGCGGGCTTTGTCCTGGATGCGGTGAGCTTTGACTACGGAAGGAAGTGAAGTGGGGACACCTTCGAGAACTGTCTTGTTGCCGCCTTTTTCCTTTAGTTTGAGTTGTTCCCAGCTCTGTTCAACCTTGCCGGCTGTTTCGGCCTGAGCGTTTCCGAAGACATGCGGATGGCGGTAGATCAGTTTCTGGCAAAGGCTGTCGCACACGTCTTTGATGTCGAACACCGCTTTTTCTTCACCGATCTTGGCATAGAAGACAATGTGCAGGAGCAGGTCGCCCAATTCTTTTTTGATGTTATTGTTGTCATCTTTCATGATGGCATCGCATAATTCGTAAGTCTCTTCGATCGTATTCGTGCGAAGACTTTCGTTCGTTTGCTTACGGTCCCACGGACATTTCACACGAAGCTCGTCCAGAATGTCGAGCAGCTGTCCGAAGGCTTCCATCTTTTCTTGTTTTGTTGCCATTTTTAGTTGTTTGGTTGGAGAGGAAGGAGGTGTGTCAAATTTCATCTTTCTCTTGCCGGGAGATGAATTCCCCGGCAAGAGATTGAATTCTCTATCTTTTAACACACAGCCTATAAGATGTTATTTATTCTTTTCTTGTTCTTTAAATACCTTCAGCCCGTTTTCCAGGAATTTGATATAGTCGGGGACACTTTCGTTAAATGCATACGACGGGCCGAGCGGTTTGCCTTCGGCATTCAGCAGAATGTAAAACGGTTGGGCGTTTGCACCGAACTTACTACGCTGCAAGTAACTCCATTTGTCGCCGATTGTTTTCAATTTGCGAGTCTTGCCATGCTCTTCGATTGTGATCGGCTGCGGCAGCTTCGTCTTATCATCGACCATCAAGGTGATCAAGACATAATCATTTTCCAATATCTGTTTCACTTTCGGGTCGGTCCAAACGGATGCTTCCATCTTGCGGCAGTTCACGCAACCGAAACCGGAGAAATCGATCATGACCGGCTTGTTCACCTTCTTGGCATAAGCCATACCGGTTTCGTAATCGTCAAAAGCAGCATGCACTTCACTGTTGTACAGGTTGAAATCCTGAGTGTACAAGGGAGGAGCGAAAGCACTGATCGCTTTTAGAGGAGCCCCCCAAAGGCCCGGAACCATATAAACGGCAAAAGAGAAAGAAATGATCGCCATGAACAGGCGCGGCACGGATACGTACGGAAGGTCGCTGTCGTGGCTGAACTTGATCTTACCCAACAGGTAACAACCCAACAGGATAAAGATCACGATCCAAAGCACGATAAACACTTCGCGGTCCAGCAAGCGCCATCCGTAAGCCAGGTCGGCAACCGAAAGGAACTTCAGCGCCAGTGCCAGTTCAAGGAAGCCTAACACCACCTTGACGGAGTTCAGCCAGCCTCCGGATTTCGGCATGCTTTGCAGCATGTTCGGGAAGATGGCGAAAAGGCTGAACGGAATAGACAATGCCAAAGCGAAACCGAACATGCCGATGGCCGGTCCTACCGCCGTTCCCATCGAAGCAGCCTGTACCAGCAAAGTCCCGATAATCGGACCTGTGCAAGAGAAGGAAACCAACACCAACGTGAACGACATGAAGAAAATACTGATAATGCCCGTCGTCGAATCCGCCTTCGTGTCCAGTTTATTCGTCCAGGAGGAGGGTAATACCATTTCGAACGCTCCGAAGAAAGAGATGGCAAAGACTACTAACAACAAGAAGAATATGATATTGAAGATCGCATTCGTCGACAGGTCGTTCAGCGCACTTGCCCCGAATATACCCGTAATCAGCAATCCCATCACCAGATAAATCACAATGATTGAAAGTCCGTACGTCATCGCATCTCGTATCGCCTTCTTGCGGTCCTTCGTCCGTTTGAGGAAGAAGCTGACCGTCATCGGGATCATCGGCCATACGCAAGGTGTCAGCAAGGCGATCAATCCACCCAGGAAACCGGCAAAGAAGATGAACAACCAAGATGTGTCGGTTGCTGAAACCGTCGTGTCGCCGAATGCCTTCAACTGGTCGATGACAGGAGTCCAGAGGGCAGCGTCGTCGGTCAGCTCGTTGGAGGCGCGGACTGGCCTGTTCTCTGCTTTGTCTTTGTTGGTAACAGGGGCGGGAGCCTTCAGCTCGGCCACTTCTTCCACCACTTTTTCAGTATCCGGCTGCACGGCTGTCACATCGTCTTGTTCGACTTCCGGTTTTTCGACCACTGTTTCGGCGGCTGTCATCTTTATATTCTTTTTGTCGAACGAAAAACTGACGCGATCGGGGGGCAGACAAGTCTCGTCGTTGCAAGCCATAAATTCCACTTCACCTTCGGCTTTGAACTTGGCCGGGTCAGTCACTTTGAACTTTTGGGTGAACGAAACGGTCCCCGGATACCAACGCAGGTTCATGGCGAACAGTTCGTCATATACGGTGGTCGGTTTGACAGATGAAGTCGGTTTGCCGATCAGCTCGGCTCCTTTCAGTGTCTCGAATGTGAACGAAGTGGAGACAGGGCCTCCTTCCGGCAAATCCTGGTCATACAAATGCCAGCCTTTATCGGCAGTAGCTGTAAAAACGATCTCTTTCTCTGCGGAGCCGGAGTCGTTCAGTTGTATCTTCCATTTTACAGGCTGGAGAATCTGTGCCTGTACGGTCAGTGCGACAAGCACCAACATCAAGGTACTAAAGAGCTTCTTCATATTATTTTTACTATTTTTGTTATTTAGCTAAAGAGGTAAATTTATCAGGAATGCGTGTTTCGAAATGCATCTCTTCGCCTGTTACCGGATGAATGAAGTTGAGCCGTCGGGCGTGAAGCATCAGCCGTCCGGTAGGATCTGTCTCCGCACCGTACTTGTAATCGCCGGCGATTGAGTGTCCGATTGATTGCATCTGTGCGCGTATCTGGTTCTTGCGTCCTGTCTCCAGGTCGAGTTCCAACAGCGAGTAGGCTCCGTTGCTGTGCAGCAGGCGGTAGCGGGTGATCGCCTCTTTCCCGTCTCCTTCGGCTGTCACATACACCTGCATCTTTGCATTTTCGGTCAGGTTGGAGACGATCAGGTCGGAATCTTTTTCAGGGCGTCCTTCCACTACGGCCACGTATGTGCGTGCCGTGATGGCAGAGTTCCAGTTCGATTGCAATGCCTTTTGCACTTGCAGATTCTTGGCGAACATCATCAGCCCCGAAGTGTCGCGGTCCAAGCGATGGAGCACGAATATCTTGTTACGTGGATCTGTCTTCTTGACATATTCGCTGAGCAGATGAAGAGCTGTCCGTTCCTTCACGCGCGTGCTGGAAACCGAAAGTAAGCCTTCTTTCTTGTTTACGACTATCAGGTCGTCGTCTTCCCAAACAATTGTGAGCAGTGGATTGTTGAACTCGACTTTTCCCCGTTCGTAGCTGATTAACACCTCGTCGCCCGGTGTGAGCGGCGTGTTGAACTGGGAGGTTACCGTGCCGTTGACTGAAATCTGTCCGTGGGCAAGTAGTGCCTTGACTGAACTTTTACTTTGTTCGTTTAAAAGACCGAACAGGAAAGGAAGTAACGTATTCTCTTCTTTCACTGTAACTTTACGTCCTCGAGGGGCTCTGGATCTATCTGTGCCTCTGTATTCTGAGCGTCTTGCCATATTCCTAATTATATATAGTTTACAAAGATACAGGCTTTTGGCCAATGCTGCAAGGAGATGCGGACAAATAAAATAAATCGGCTGTTACTGTTTTTCTTTGTATTTATTAGGAATTCCCTCTCTGTTATCAGTAAGTATGCGGCTTTTCTGTCATGCATATTGGTTATGGTGACCAAAGTTTAATTGGGAAGCCCATTTACGATAGTAGTAATAGACCAACTGCCACCTGGAAAAGTCTAGGGGAAGCATCCACCATTGACAACCGGTCTTAACTAAATAAAATATGGCGTTCCAAATCAGTCGCGAATCATATTTCCTCTTTCTTGCAGGTTCAACACTTTTGTTATATATTGCACTCGGTTTCCGTTAAATCAGTTTGATACATTTTTTTAAGTTTGGTCACTTTAAAAAAGAAATAATCCGGCTAATACGGAAACTTCTTTAGAAAAAGATTTCAATCATTTTTAAACAGGCTCTAAATTTAAGCCATGAAATAGAGATGCCATGAATTGGAGTAGAAAAATGCCGAAGTCCGTTTGTGTTCTTCTTTTAGGAACAGCCCTATTGTCTTGTTCGGATCAGAAAGAAATCCAAATCACCGGAACCGTGCGGAACTTGAACGGTGGAATGATCGTTTACCAGCAATCTATCGCAGGCATGATGAATACGAAAACGATCGATACGTTACAAATCCAAAGCGATAGTACATTTACATTGACGTTACCGGTTGAAGATTATGAACGGGTGAATTTCATTTTGTATGGAAAAGCGGTATTGGGTTCGGTTATATCGAAAGGAGGAAAAATACAATTGGATGTAGATGCAACGGCTCAAGAACCTTTGGCTATCCAGGGAGTGGATGAGAAGGCGGTAGCCGTTTCCCGATTGCTCAATCGACTGAATGCCGCTGTATGGGATTTGCGTGCCCGCCGTGGCGACCGTTGGCAAGAACCAGACGATGGGTGCTTTTTATCAGGCATCGGAAGCGACAAGGCAGAATTGGTTTACCGAGTTGGATCAGATGACGGCCTTTTGTATCCCGGATAATCCGAACAGTACTTTCAGTCCGGCCTTTTATGATGTGGCTTCCAATGAAATTGGTATCCGATATTATATGCGTCAGGAATCGATTCCGGAAGGTGTAGGAAAAGGTATCGGTTTGATGTATTACGATTTTGAACATCGTTTACAGGGCAAGGCACAAGAGGCAGCCATGGCTCTGCTTTTCCTGGAAGATCAGGAAAGGCAGATGAACGATCCGAAGATGCCGGTTTATGCCGAACGTTTCCTGCAATTATATCCGGAAACTTCCTGGCAACCGCTGGTGCAGGAAGCAATGGAAAAGAACCGGGCATTTAACCAAACCCGGATTCCGGAAGATCTTCATTTCCCGGATGTCTCACAAGCGAAAACTTTCCAGGATATTATCGCACCGTATAAAGGGAAAGTTATCTTTATGGACATTTGGGCAACGTGGTGTGGTCCTTGCCGTGATTCCTTTGCTTTTGTAAAGCCGTTGCAGGAATATGCTCAGGAAAAAGATATTGTTTTGCTGTATCTCTCGATTGATAATCCGGAAGCTGAAGAGAAATGGAAGAAGATGGCTGCTCATTATGATCTGAAAGGGGAACATATTCGCATTCAAGAGGCTTTCAAGCAGGAGATTTATGATACGTTTGGTTCGAATGGAGCCTTGTATATTCCACATTGCGTAATCATTGGTAAAGATGGAAAGATACGTCAGAAAGTAGCGGCTTCGCCGGAGAAGATGGAAGAACTGAAGAAACAATTGGAAGAAGCGATTAAATAAACGACGATGTCTTTACGTAAGTTTATAAGACGAGGTATCGGATTGCTGGGTTTTCTCTGGTTTGTTTCGGTTTACGCATATCCGATTCCGGACAGTATCGCTGTCCGCTTACAGGGTTTTGTCTCTACCTTAGAACAGTTTGGAAAGGCTTTGCCTCAGGAAAAGGTATATCTGCATTTTGATAATACCGGCTATTATCAGGGCGATCAGATTTGGTTTCAGTGTTATGTCGTGACTTCCGAATTCAATCGGCCTACAGCGTGGAGCAAGACGTTGTATGTGGAATTACTGAATCCTGGAGGTGAGATTGTCTCCCGGCAGATTTTACCAATCCGCAACGGTCGTTGCCAGGGGAATTTTACGTTGACGCACTTACCTTTCTATTCCGGTTTTTATGAGGTACGTGCTTATACCAAATATATGTTGAACTTTGGAGAGGCAACAGTCTTCTCACGTATTTTCCCGGTGTTCGACAAACCGGATTCAGAAGGCGATTATACCCAAAAAGAAATTTGCCGACATCCGGGAAAGTATCCGCAGAAAAGGGAAAAGACCAGGAAAGAAAAGAAACTGAATCTCCGCTTTTATCCTGAGGGCGGAACGTTGATTCGCGCTGTCCCGGTGCGGGTTGCCTTTGAAGCGACCGATGCTTTCGGTAATCCGGTGGATGTCTCCGGTTGTATCCTGAATAAGGAAAAAGAGGTCGTTTCGACATTCCGGACAAGTCACGAAGGAAAAGGTGTTTTTACCTATGTGGCTGATACGGAAGAAGTGAAGGCGGAAGTTGTTTGGCGAGACAAGAAATATCGCTTTTCTTTACCGGAAGCTCAGGAACAGGGATTCGCTTTTTCGGTTGACAATCTAAGTATCCCGGATAGTTTGGCTATTACGGTACAGAAGAATCGTTTTACGGTGGCCCAGGTATTGGGAATGGCGGTTATGAGCCGGGGTAAATTATATGATTTCTGTATGCTGACGGTCAAGAGGAATCTGCCCTTCTCTTTTCGACTGGATAAGAAGAATTTACCGGTAGGTGTGTCTCAACTGGTCTTGTTTGATAAAGCCGGACAGGTTTTGGCTGACCGGTTGGTTTTTGTTGGAAAGCCGGATACCTTGTCGTTGGCTGTTCGGACGGATAAAGAACAGTATCTTCCGTATGATTCAATAGGTATTTCTTTCGAAGTGAATGATTCACAAGGACAGCCGGCACCAACGCTCTTGTCGGTGTCGGTTCGGGATGGCCGGGAAGAAGTGGAAAGCAGGCATTCGATGTTGACGGATCTGTTGCTGATGTCGGAAATCAAAGGGTATGTACGCCGTCCTTCCTGGTATTTTGAGTCGGATGATACGTTGCATCGTCGGGCATTGGATGAATTGTTGATGGTACAAGGCTGGAGGCGTTATGAATGGAAGCATTGGGCCGGTGTGGAACCTTTTGAACTGAAGTATCTGCCGGAGCAGGGAATCGAACTGCACGGCCAGGTAGTTTCAATGGTCCGTAGTAAGCCGCGTCCGGATGTGCAAGTAACTTCTTTTCTGACGAAGCGAGGCGAGGAAGACAATCCGACGGATCAGAATACACCCTGCTTCGATGTTTTTACTACGGATAGTTTAGGACGGTTTTCTTTTATTTCTCAGGTGGAAGGAAAATGGAATCTGATTCTATCTGTTTCCGAAAAGGGGAAGAAGAAAGATCATCGGATTGTTCTGGACCGGGTGTTTCATCCGGAACCTCGGAGATATCCAATGGCAGAATTGCAGGTGCATATTTCAGGCGATGAAAAGGTCTCTTTGCCCGATACACAGCCGAATGATACGGTATTTATGCAAGAAAACGTGGAGCAATTATTCAAGGCGTATGAAGATTCTCTGCGGAAACTGGGAATGAACGAAAAGATTCATCGGATCGATGAAGTGGTGGTCAAGGCCAAGAAACTGGATAAAGCTGCCGAGGTTTATAAAACCCGGACCAAGTCGATCGCTTATTATGATGTCGCTTCCGAAATGGACGATATTCAAGACCGTAATGGTTTTATCGGCGATGATATTCATGAACTGATGATCAATATGAATTCTGAGTTCTATCGGGAGCACAGTCCAGGCGGGCAGGAATATCTTTTTTATAAAGGGCGGATGGTCCTTTTTGCGATCAATTATGAACGTACCTACCACAATGAAATGGATTATAATAAGTACCGCTTACTTCCTTTAGAGGCGATTAAATCCGTTTATATCAGTGAAGACTATGGAACGATCTGCCGGTATGCCGATCCGCGTTTTACACCGATCAATATCGATAAATTATATCGGTGTGTTGTCTTGATCGAAACTTATCCGGAAGATCAGATCTCGGTGAAAGGTGGAAAAGGCGTACGCAAAACCTGGCTGGAAGGATATAGTGAAGTGAAAGACTTCTATCAGCCCGATTATCGCGTATTGCCGAAAGAAAATGATTATCGTCGTACCCTTTATTGGAATCCGGCATTGTCAACGGATGAACAGGGAAAGGCTTATATCCGTTTTTACAACAACAGTCGTTGTAAATATCCCCGGATTACGGTTGAAACTCTGACGGAAGATGGAAAAATCGGAGTTTTCCGGCAGTGATTATTTGATACGGTTACCATGTATTTTCGCTTCCTTTCTTGCAGGTTCAACCCTCGGAAATGTGATTGATTATGTTTCTACAGAAACTTGTACTCATAAAATTAATATTATGAAATTGAAAAGTAACGGATTTTGGATATTTGAAGTGATGATGTCGGTTGCCTGCATTATCACGTGTTTCTTGTTATATATCATATTAAGGGTTGGATTCGGTGTTTTGTTTTTTGATTGGTTGTGGCTGGCTTTTATTTATCCGCCTTTTATATTGGGAGGGGGGATTGTCTGGAAGATTAGTAAAAACAAAAATTGGATAAAATTGGCCTTATGGGAGTTTTTAATAGCTAACATATTGTTAATCTTGATAATGGCAATTTTTTGTATTGGTGCAGATGCAATGGCTTTGGGTTATGCATTCATTTTTTCTGTTATTTGTGTCTTGTGTTCAATTCTGCCGATTTTATTTTGCTGCTATTTGCAAAAGACTATGTCCTTAACAAAGACTTTTGATTGACGTTTTCTGCAAATCCTCTATCACTACGAAGGTTGTAGCTATTCATATTCAAGCGTCAGAGGAGTGATACAGGACGTTTCCCTCTATCACTCCTCTATCACTTTTCTATCACTTCTGAAACATTGTTCCCCATCCCTGCAAGTCACTCGATTATTTTGTGCAACAACGGCTGTAAAATAGGTAAAACCGGTTGATTTTCATTGTCCTGCACGGTACTTTAGTTGCCGAACACCCCCATGTTGTCCCCTTTTACACCCGGGTGTAGAGGGCCGGTACATCCGGGTGTTAAGGATGGCAACATGGGGGTGTTTACGGAATGATGTGCTTGTCTTTGCTAAAAAAGAGAGGGCTTTTGTGGAATGAGGAACCGTATTTTGCCGATTTACTACCTGTCATATTCGTTTTTACATTTGTTTATTCGATTATTTTATATATTTTTTCAAAAGCAAAAGAAGTCAATATGTTGGTTTTCAATTGTATGATAAAAAACGACATGCCTCAGAAGTGATAGAGGAGTGATAGAGGAAAACGTCCTGTATCACTGCCTCTGACGCTTGAATATTAATAGCTACAACCTTCGTAGTGATAGAGTGATAGAGGATGTGCAGAAAACTTCGTATGTAGATTACGACCTTGGAAAATTTTGATGTGGTTGTCCTGAAAGTAGCAGGAGTAAGCCAAATTTTGAAGGATGCCCCGGTTATGATCCGTGTGACCTGCTACGGGGATATGTGTATGGTTCTTTCTATGCAGTCCGTTCTTGCGGAAGGCTCGAACGAGAATGTAGATGCAACATCTCCATAGGCTCTATGGAGATGAAAATGACTATAAATGACGAGTTATCCTCCGAGAAAAACATTGCCGGAAAGAAGATGTGTTCTATGGAACCTATTTTGAACGAAACACATTATTCTGATGAATTTGCTAAGAAGGCGTTGGACATTTGTGAAGAAGAATATCTCTATCCTTATAGTATCGCAGCCTGTGATCATGGAGCGGCAGGCTATCATGCTGATCCTTTCTATGGAGGAATCATGGATGCCTTCCGCCAGCCGAAAACATCTTATTATATGTTTATGGCGCAACGTTCTCCCGAGAAAAGTGATTTGATTGCTGACAATGGACCTATGATTTATATCGCACATGAAATTACACCTTTCTCACCGACGGATGTGACAGTCTATTCGAATTGCGAAGAAATTCGTCTGACTGTGTTTAAAGGTGGAAAAAATATGTCTATAAAAAAGATCCGAATCATAAAGGTATGCCTTCTCCGATCATCATTGGAGTTTGAAACGGTAGCAAACGATCAAAAAGAACTCTTTTTACAAGAAGAATTGTTAGGTGGTGGCGAGTCACGATCCAATATGAAAAAAGTTGTAAGTAAGAGTGATTTAGAGAGAGAAAATGAACGTTTGCGTAAAGAATTGAATCAATTAAAAGTAAAAGAAGTTGAAAAGCAACAAACGCAGTTCGGGATTGGCATTAATGACTGATTTTAAATGTAAAGAAGATAAAATTTAGCTCTTATGTGCTTATCTATATTATTTTTGTACTTTTGCATCTTAAAATAGCGGACTTCTTTTGTCTGTGCCGAACATAGATATAATTATAACGAAACAATATGGAAATTGCAAGTAAGTACAACCCCGCAGAAGTAGAGGGTAAGTGGTATCAGTATTGGTTGGATAACGGCTTTTTCAAGTCGAAACCCGATGGTCGTGAGCCGTATACGATTGTTATTCCGCCCCCAAACGTCACAGGCGTGCTTCATATGGGACACATGCTTAACAATACCATTCAGGATATTCTGATCCGCCGCGCCCGTATGCAGGGGAAGAACGCTTGTTGGGTGCCGGGAACGGACCATGCTTCCATTGCAACCGAAGCGAAAGTCGTGAATCGCCTTGCACAACAGGGGATTAAGAAGACAGATCTGACACGTGAAGACTTCCTGAAACATGCTTGGGAATGGAAGGAAGAACACGGAGGCATTATCCTTAAGCAGTTGCGTAAGTTGGGAGCGTCCTGTGATTGGGACCGTACGGCTTTCACGATGGACGAACTGCGTTCCGAAAGTGTGATCAAGGTTTTTGTCGATCTCTATAATAAAGGATTGATATATCGTGGTGTCCGTATGGTGAACTGGGACCCGAAAGCGCTGACCGCCCTGTCTGACGAAGAGGTTATATATAAGGAAGAACACAGCAAACTGTATTACCTTCGCTACAAGGTGGAAGGTGATCCGGAAGGCCGTTATGCGGTTGTCGCAACAACCCGTCCTGAAACGATCATGGGAGATACGGCCATGTGTATCAATCCGAACGACCCGAAAAACACTTGGTTGAAAGGGAAGAAAGTGATTGTTCCGTTGGTAAACCGCGTGATACCTGTGATCGAGGACGATTATGTGGATATCGAGTTCGGTACCGGTTGTCTGAAAGTGACTCCGGCACACGATGTGAACGACTATATGTTGGGCGAAAAATATAATTTGCCTTCTATCGATATATTCAATGATAACGGTACGATCAGCGAGGCCGGCGGTTTGTATGTCGGTATGGACCGTTTCGATGTTCGTAAGCAGATCGAAAAAGACCTGGAAGCAGCCGACCTGATGGAGAAGGTGGAAGCTTATGAAAATAAAGTCGGTTTTTCCGAACGTACCAATGTTCCTATTGAACCGAAGTTGTCTATGCAATGGTTCTTGAAGATGGAGCATCTTGCACAGATCGCTTTGGAACCGGTGATGAAAGACGATATTAAGTTCTATCCTCCGAAGTTCAAGAATACCTATCGCCACTGGATGGAAAACATCAAGGACTGGTGTATCAGCCGTCAGTTGTGGTGGGGACACCGTATTCCGGCTTATTTCCTGCCCGAAGGTGGTTATGTTGTAGCCGAAACGGCAGAGAAAGCTTTAGAAATGGCAAAAGAAAAGACAGGTAACGCTTCTCTGACGATGGCTGACCTGCGTCAGGACGAGGATGTTTTGGATACTTGGTTCTCTTCCTGGTTATGGCCGATCTCTCTGTTTAATGGCATCAACGATCCGGACAACCAGGAGATCAACTACTACTATCCGACGAGCGATTTGGTGACAGGACCGGATATTATTTTCTTCTGGGTAGCCCGTATGATTATGGCCGGTTACGAATATCAAGGCAAAATGCCGTTCAAGAATGTTTATTTTACCGGTATCGTACGTGACAAACTGGGCCGTAAGATGTCCAAGTCATTGGGAAATTCTCCCGACCCGCTGCAGCTTATCGAGCAATACGGTGCTGACGGTGTGCGTATGGGATTGATGATGGCGGCGCCTGCCGGAAACGACATTCCTTTTGACGATGCGTTATGCGAGCAGGGACGTAACTTTAACAATAAGATATGGAATGCTTTCCGTCTGATCAAAGGATGGACGGTTGATTCAACTATCGAACAGCCCGAAGCGGCAGCTACTGCCGTCAAATGGTTTAAGATGCAGTTGGACAAGACGATTGCCGAAATGGACGATCTGTTCAGCAAATACCGTTTGAGCGAAGCAATGATGGCTGTTTACAAACTTTTCTGGGATGAGTTCTCTTCCTGGTACTTAGAGATGGTTAAGCCGGGTTACCAACAGCCTGTAGATAAGTCGACTTATTTATCTACACTTGGCTTTTTCGATGCTCTGCTCCGCTTGCTTCATCCGTTTATGCCCTTTATTACAGAGGAGTTGTGGCAAGCATTGGAACCGCGTAAGGAAGGCGAGAGCCTGATGGTCGCACTGATACCGGAGGTTGCTCCTGTTGATCACTTATACCTGGAAGATTTCGAAATAGCAAAAGAAATTGTGGGTGGAGTGCGTACGATACGTCTTCAGAAAAATATACCGAATAAGGAAGCATTGGAATTGCAGGTATTGGGTGAACACAACGATCACTTCAACGCCGTAATTGCCAAGATGTGTAATTTGTCGTCTATCATCCGTACGGAAGAAAAAGCAGCTGGTTCTGCTTCCTTCCTGGTGCGTACGACGGAATATGCTGTTCCATTGGGTAATATGATTAACGTAGAAGAGGAACTGGCTAAACTTCAGGACGAACTGAAATACCAGCAAGGCTTCCTGGCTTCTGTCATGAAAAAGTTAAGCAACGAAAGTTTTGTAAGCAAAGCTCCGGCCAAAGTTATTGAAATGGAACGTAAGAAACAGGCCGATGCAGAAAGTAAAATCAAGTCTATCGAAGAAAGCATCGCAGCTTTGAAGAAGTAGACTTCAGAAATATAACCAGATGAAGTATTTCTTCTGGTTGGCCTTATGTTATTGACGCAAACTACTGTCTTGTTGAATGCAAACAAGGAGACAGATAGTTTGCGTTTTGTTTTTAATGGCTCTCCCTGTCGGAGAAAGGATGGAGGATGTGGTTGGGGAGTTGGTCTTGCGGCGGTTAGGTGACGAAAAAGGATTGTTTCTGAAGTGGTTCGATCTGTACGACTTCGAAAGTCGGTGAAGGTTCTGCCTTTTATGTAAAGCTCTCCCTGGGTATAATTATGAATTAATTATTGCAAAGTCTTCTATTTTCTTTTCAAATGTTATCGTGCACACTAAAAAAAGATTATATTTGCTGCCATAATACAAACACAATAATTTTAATTTAATATCATGGAGAAATCAAGAAGATCCTTTTTTAAGAAAGGGCTGGCAGGCGCTATTATGCTGGGCACGGCAAGTGTAGCTAAGGCCGGATTGCCCGATCCCGTGAAGCCTAAGGCTGCTAAGGCCGTAAATCCTTTTCATTTGGGTATGGCCGGGTATACATTTGTAAACTTTGACTTGGAAACTACGTTAAAAACTTTGCAGCGTCTGGATATTCATTATCTTTGTATCAAGGATTTCCACCTGCCGTTCAAAAGTACGGACGAAGAGATCAAGGCGTTTCATGAAAAATGTGCTTCGTATGGTGTGACTGGATATGCTGTCGGTCCTATCTATATGAAGAGTGAGGAGGAAATTGACCGTGGTTTTGAATATGCGAAACGAGTAGGTGTGAAAACGATTGTCGGCGTACCGAATTACGAACTTTTGCCCTATGTGGACAAGAAAGTGAAAGAGTACGATTTCAATTATGCGATCCATTTGCACGGACCCGATATCAAGACGTATCCGGATGCAACGGATGTTTGGGAACATACGAAAGATCTGGACCCGCGTATCGGTATGTGTCTGGATGTTGGTCACGATCTGCGTAACGGTTGCGATCCTGTTGCCGACTTGAAGAAATATCATACCCGTGTGTTCGATATGCACATTAAAGATGTGACAGATTCTTCAAAAGCCGGACGCGGCATCGAGATCGGTCGCGGAAAGATCGACTTCCCTGCATTGGTTCGTATGATGCGTGAAGTGAACTATACCGGAATGTGCAGTCTTGAGTTCGAAAAGGACATGAAAGATCCTTTCCTCGGTATCGCAGAGTCTATCGGCTATTTCAAAGCCGTTAGTGATATGGCATGATAAGAATTATGTTTATGATTTGTGATTTATGATTTATGAAGCACAAGTTGTGAAGCATAATTCATAAATTATAAATCATAAATGTAAAGATGAGAACAACGTTGTATCTGTTAATGGCCTGCCTGTTTTCCGCATGCAGCACCATTGAATATATCGGAATAGAAACTTATAACCCTGCCGAGATTACTTTCCCGAAGAATGTCGACAAGGTTTTGATTGTTAATAACGCCGTTCCCCAGCCCGACGATGTCGGCTATACCTATAATTTATATGGAACTGTGCAGGACACGGCCCGCGCCCACGCGGATAGCGCTTTGTATGATGCCTGCCATTCCTTAGGCAAATCGATTGTGGATGTTTCTTTCTTCAATGATGTGCTTCTCTATCATGATGCAACCCGTCAGGATACTAAATATTTGGAGGATGAAAAGTTGACCCCCGAAGCGGTGAAAGAATTGTGTCGGGAGACAGGGACAGACGCTGTTATTTCGCTCGACCGCCTGCTGTTCCGGATGGAAAAGGATGTTGTCGCTTTTGCTGAAGGTTTTGTTGTAGGGGGAGTCGATGTCGAGATTACAGGAGTCGTCCGTGGTTATCTTCCCGGGCGTGACAATCCGTTGGCTACCGTTTATGTGCAGGATAGCGTTTTCTGGTCTGAAAGTGCGGACAATATAGAGCAGTTGGGACTTTATCTGCCGTCGCCGGATGAAGCTTTACGGGCTGCCGGGCAGTATATTGGTACAAAGATTACTCCGAACTTTGTTCCTCATTGGGACAATGAAAGCCGCTGGTTCTACAAAGGAGAGGGGGCGCGTTGGAAAGAAGCGACCGCCTATGCCCTGTCCGACAAATGGGAGGAAGCGGCTTCGCGTTGGAAGCATGTGTATGAAAATTCTTCGCGTTGGAAAGAACGGGCAAAGGCTGCATCAAATTTGGCCTTGTACCATGAAATGAAGACTCAGCTGAAGGAAGCCTATAACTGGGCCGTTAAATCTTACAAGATTTTTAATAGTAAAAAGGGAGAAGACAACAATTACGCGAAAATGCAACGGCTGTATGTTGAGGCTCTTGGCAAGCGTATCCGTTCAGATCAAAAACTAAATAAGCAATTTGGAGAATAATAATCTTATATTCTCTGAATTATTATTACTTTTGGCAGACGTTTCGAATAAAGAATAAATAATAAGATATGAGTGCAAATAATGCAAAGGTTCAGGCTGTCATAGAAACAACTTTCAATTCAGCCATCAATAAACTTGCTGCGAATGAAGCTGGCAACTGTTACAGCGATTTATACGTGCAGGTAGATGCTGAAAGTGGCGAGTTGCTTATTTATGATGAAGAAGATGTGCTGGTTGAAAAAACTATCATTTTCGATTGGGTGAATGCGACATGTGATGACGATCAATTCACTCGGCAGGTTGCTGCTACTTTGAAAGCCGTACTTGCCGTTTTGGTTACAAAAAAAGTTTTTGATAACCCTTGTTTTCTGAAACCATTCTCGGTAAGCCTGACTGATGAGGATTTCTCTGTCATAGAGGAACTTCTGTTCTTGGACGATGAAAATCTTCGTTTGGATGATCCTCTTCTAAAAGATTTGGATGCAGATTTAGATGATTTTTTAGCAAAACTTCTTTCAGATGTCAAATAAACCTATTATATTTGCGCCCGCATTCAGGAAGTAAATGTTGCCGAAATAGCTCAGCTGGTAGAGCAACGCATTCGTAATGCGTAGGTCGCCGGTTCAAGTCCGGCTTTCGGCTC
>OGGH01001377.1_pt1 | contig 16247 bp, 10 predicted proteins | sample 1571161 | NCBI WGS metagenome assembly OGGH01 (sample SAMEA2582053, study PRJEB24529) | metagenome | biome: Human gut stool | place: China | collected 2011 | reverse complement strand
ACTTTCTTATTTACCGGGCGTAAAAAATCTGTTTTTTTATATACCTTTGCAATAATTCCCAATGGAGATGGCTTCAAAAAAAGAACATTGTCATAACTAACAGAATAAGAGGGTCTTCCATCCATATCTGCGACTGTTACTACCAACTTTCCATCAGGACTTGCTATCTGTTTATCTTCTGCACTTACAATACTACTACCCAATAGCATAGCCATTACTATAAAAAACTTCATCATATTTCTACTTTTTAGATTCTTTTCTACTGACATAATCACACATTCTATTACAATCAAAACTTTACAGAAATCGCTTTCCCATTATAATCGACGTTTTTTTGAGTCCCGTCCTGAAGAGTTACAGTAAATTTACGGTTCTTCAACATTCCCCCATACGCACCTTTTCTTGCCCCTATCGTCAATTTACGAGATATATTATTCCAAGAGATTGGAATTTCCGTATAAGCTCCTTTTTCATAATTGTAATTATCAAATTCATCTTCATATAAAATGAAGTTTCCATTCGCACCCGCATACACCTTCAATTCAAGATGATCCCACGGTTTTTCAGTTGCATACTGAACTTGTGGACCGACAGGAATAATACTACCCGCTTTTACATACAATGGAATAACATCAAGTGTAGTCTCTTTGGTAATTTCCTTTCCGCCTTCATGTTTCTCGTTTGTCCAGAAGTCATACCATAGCGTTCCTGCCGGTAAGTATATGTTAGTAGATTTCGTTTCCATGAAATCCACAGCAGCGTCAGTTTTTGTTTTTTTCGCTCCATTTCTGTTCCATCCTTCTTCTTCGGAGACTTTTACCACAGCTTCCGGTGTATATTGTGCATGAGTAATCGGAGCCACAAGGATCGATTTTCCAAACATATATTCGTCATTGATATCCCACACCTTTCTGTCATCTACAAAATCCATCATCAAAGCGCGCATAAAACTCGATTGACGATTGCTTACCTCCCAAGAAGTAGAATAAATATAAGGCAACAGAGAGTAACGTAAACCTATCATCTTCTCGATAGCATCATATACAGGCTCGCCTTTCTTTCCGAACTTATAGATTTCCCTATAAACATCCGTCCCGTGCGAACGCATCATCGGATTGAACGTTCCAAACTGCAACCAACGCACATAAAGCTCCTGATACAATGGATTTTTTGAAGCACTATCATCATTCCAGCTTTTATTATAATGTCCTGCAAAAAAGCCACCAATATCACTATTCCAGTGAGGCATACCACACAAAGAAAAGTTTAATCCGGCAGGAATCTGATTTCTAAAACTCTCCCATGTGGAAGCGACATCACCACTCCATACATTTGCACCATAACGTTGCTGCCCCAAGAATCCGGAACGGGTTAAAATAAACACGCGTTTGTCCGAAGTCACTGCACGCTGATGGTCGTAAACCCCTCCGACAGTCATCAACGGATAAGCATTGCGCACCTTACGGAACGAACCCAGATAGGTTTTGGTATCCATATCCTCCGGCTTCCAGTCCAAATGGTCGGGTTCGGTAGAGTCCATCCACCAGGCATCCATTCCCAACTTGAAAATTCCATCATTCAGATATTTCCAATAAATATCACGCGCTTCGGGATTGTAAGCATCATACACTCTTACACCGGAAGGATATTCCATATTGGGGGGCCATGACTCCAATCCCGATTGCGGCCAGGTAGTGAAGTTAAACAACATCCCTTTTTTGTCCAATTCTCTATAAGGTTTAGTCATCGGTCCGAATGACGACCAGATAGATATAGCCATGTGTGCGTTCATCGCATGGACATCCTCAATCATCTTTTGAGGATTATTGAAAGTCGGATTCTGAAAATCCATCGCATTCCACAAATAGTTATGCCCCCAATATTGCCAATCCTGAATAATGCCATCCAAAGGAATACCCAATTCACGATATTTACGAACAACGTCTACCACTTCCTCCTGACTCTTATATCTTTCCTTACTTTGCCAGTAACCATAAGTCCATAAAGGAAACATCGGCGCTTGCCCGGTCAGGTTGCGTACCTGTGCTATAACACCGTCGGCATTTTTCCCATACATGAAGTAATAATCCACACAGTCACCTACTTCAGAACGGAAAGATGTTTCAACTTCGTTATCCGTAAAAAGAGTCGGCGAATAGTTATCCCAAAACACACCATATCCTTTGGTGGACTGGAAGAAAGGTGACACATCTTCAACGTTACCCTGTAGCAGATTTTTAGTCATGTTCCGCTGAATCATCTTTCCATTTTGCAATTGTCCCAAACCATAAATGGCTTCTTCCTTATCTAATATAAAAGGTTGATAAACCTGATAAGTTTTTGTCCCGGCATCATCGAAATCGATAAACTGCATACCGGATTTCTCTGCCAATAATACTTTGCCATCCTTTGAGAAATAAGAAACAATTCCCGTCCCGGTGTCCACACTGACACTTAGTTCACTGGTATTCAATACAATCTTATTATCTTTTATATCAGCTTTGAAACTTACCTTTTCAGGTTTTGCAATTACAGAAAGACTCTCTTTTTCATAGGCAACACCTTCCGGAGACTTTATTATCCTCGCCACAGCAGGCGCAAAAAATTGTACTTCTATATCCACTGCATTCACTGTGGTCTTGATACCCGACGATGTTTTCTGATAATTTTGTGCGAATAAAACATTTGTACTGAAGCATAAACATATACCCCAAAATAGATGATGTATTTTCATAATTATAGAATAATAAGGTTTCTAATTAATTACCAACAGATGTTGCATACAGTCCAATCATTGCTCCTGTAAAGCCACCAGCCTCATTAGTAGAAAGAATATCGCCGGAAACGGTTCCTCCTAAATTCATAAATACCTTTCCATCAATCGAATAATTAAAACGATAATCATCTCCATTGGCTGTTACTTGCAGTGTCACAGGTTTCTCTGTTTCTATTTTCATCTCACCCAGGACACTCGCTTGTCCTTTTTCGGTTCTTTGCAGCATCAGGTAATAGTCTTTTCCCTTTTTAGTGATACCGAAAACATAGTGATATCTTTCATTCTGATAACATGTTATACCGGCAAAATCTTTCTCATTTTTCGGTTTGTACTCCATGGTTGCTGCCGCTGTAAATTGATTATGCTGCTGACGGTAGAACAAGGTAGAAGTAGGTTTCACTTCATTGATATTTGAGGTAAAAGGGACGATCCGCAATCCTTTATCGGTCATATCAACGAATTCTTCACGAGGACCTCTAAGACCAATCCATCTAAAGTCTAATGTCTTATCGGAGAAATCATCCTTAAAGACAAAGTTGCCACTAGGCAAATAACCGTTTTTTCCTGTTTGGTTCTCTACTCCCGAAGGCATCTTCAATGTAGGTTTCATAGGGATAAGCCCATTCTCGAAAACGGGAAATGTTCCGCTCCAGTCCACCGGAAGAATAAAAGTTTCGCGTCCGGTATTCACTCTGTTCTTCTCATTGGGGCGTATTCCTAAAAATACACCATAATATTTTCCGTCGGGTCCCTCCACTAAGTCTGCATGACCAGCCCAGTCTACTTTATTCGCCCGATTTGCAGGAAAATAACGTTGAGTCAAAATAGGATTATTATTTGCCGGAAGATAAGGTCCTTTCGGATGATCACTTACAAAAATGACTTCGCTATGCCAGCCTCCGGTTCCTCCTTCCGCACACATTAAGTAATAACGTCCATCTTTCTTATAGATATGAGGAGCTTCAATCCATATCGGCTTTTCTTCTATATTGACGCCACCGTTTACTATGATCCGGTCCGTTCCCGGAACCACTTTATCATTTTCCACATCATAATCCCATATTTTTATGACACGGTGTCCCGAGTAACGCTCGTTTGCTTTAGCAGGAGCATCATTATGTACCACGTATGCCTTGCCATTATCATCAAAGAAAAGAGAAGGATCAATGCCTTCAAATTGAAGTTTGATCGGATCACTCCAGCCATTCTCCGGATTCTTTGTCTTTACCACCATATTTCCAAAGCCGCCGGAAAATTGAGTGGTTATCATATAAAACGTATCATTATTGGGATTATATCTTATAGCAGGAGCATATACACCAGCACTAATACCACAATCTTCAACCTTTAATTGTGACGTTCTGTCCAGCACATGACCGATTTGCTTCCAGTTGACCAGATCATTAGAATGGAAAATAGGCACCCCGGGAAACATAGCAAAAGATGAGCACACTAAATAATAATCATTACCTTTCCGCGTTATACTCGGATCGGGATAGCAACCCTGCAAAATAGGATTATAGAACTCACCCGGCTTTAAAGGATTGTTTTGATAAATAGCATCCTCCCCCTGATAAATAAATTGCGTAAAGACAGGAGCATTTTTTGTTATTTTACCCTTGCCACTCACCTCCATATTAAAAAACAGCATAATAAATACGACAAGCCCCACGGATTGCCAGCCCGACAAAATCAATTTTAATGTTCTCATAATATCACTTTTTATTTTCTATAATTTTCTGTTCCATAGTAGTGTTTGCAAATGTATCGATTCGGTTTTATCATATATGTACAATCATGATACAGGCATCTATATACAGGTTACATTTATCACAGACATGTAACATGATTCTTTTCTGATGTAACAAAAAGCCCCAAAACAGAAAAATGGTAAGATAAATAACTACATTATCTATTATTTCAGCACTTTTATCTTCCATCATATAAAATGCTGAATATCAAGAATTAGCAAATATTCATTTTCCTTTAAAGGAAAGCCCCCGTTGGTTTAAAAGAAACGGGGGCTTGGTTTAAAAGAAACGACCCGTTCCTTTTAAAGGAACAAGGTCGTTCTTTCTTTATTCATTCAATAAATAAATCCGGATTGTCTATCTGTAAAAATAAACAAAATTCTAAAGCGGTATTACTGTACGTTCATTACAATCGTTTTCAACTTATTTCTATCAGAAGTTCCTCCATACAGTAATTCATAAGTACCTTCCAACGGACGCATCGTATTCGACTCTGCATCAAACCATTCAAAGTTCTCACTGGTAAGAGGAATAGCTACTGATTCAGTTTTCCCTGCCGGAATATGAACGCGTTTGAAAGCACGCAAGGTATAACGGGGACCTTCCTTATCACCCGGACGTCTCAAATAAACCTGAACCACCTCTTCTCCATCACGTTGCCCGACATTGCTTACCGGAATAGTCAATACTACATTTTCACCTTTGGCGATTGTATTCTTGCTCAATTTAGCTTCTCCATAAGTAAATGTAGTATAACTCAACCCATGACCGAATGGGAAAAGTGGTTGCTGTTGCATATATCGATAGGTACGCCCCTTCATGGAATAGTCTTCAAAGTCCGGCAATTGATTCACATCCTTATAGAAAGTGACCGGCAGGCGTCCACCGGGATTATACTCTCCCCAAAGAGCATCAACGATAGCTGTACCACCCGCCTGTCCCGGATACCATGCCTGCAGAATCGCTTCACAAGTAGTCGTTTCGGGCACTAGTCCGATAGCTGAACCGGAATAATTGATAAAGACAACCTTTTTACCAGCCTTCTTCAAAGCTTTCAACAAATCACGTTGAACGTCCGGAAGTTCAATATCCGTACGGTCACCACCCTTAAATCCGGGAACTTCTACCGGCATTTCCTCACCTTCCAGACTTGGAGAAATTCCACCTGCAAAAAGAATCACATCAGCATCCATTACTTTCTTCACTGCGAGGTTCAAGTCAATCACTACCTCTTTGCCCAAATCAAAATCAAGTGTAGCCCTTTCATTCCGTTGTTTGAATAAAATCTCGATATGATACTCTTTTCCAGCTTTCGCCTGTAACGTATAGAGGTTCGTCGGATTCTTAACATATATTTTCCGAGCCACTTGTTCACTATCTATAATAAGAGTCACTTCACCATCCAGTTGGAAACGGAAAGCAACATCACCCGACTGCGAAGGACGAAAGACAGATTCATAACGAGCCGAGAAATCTGTTATCTCCACCCCCGGAGCAAAGGTAGTAGCCCCTGTCGTTGCAAAATGGAACGGAGTTGAAATCTGATCGGTAGCAACGACTTCCCCTTCACGATCACGATTATTCCAATATTCTGCCAAGAAACCGGGTTTACCGTTTATGCTACATTCATCAAACAGGCTTTGGAGTGTCTTTCCATCCACACGGTCACAACCCGGTTCGTATATGATTTGCCCTTCCGGTAGTTTGGCACGGACAGCTTCCAATAAGGTAACCGTATGTGCCGGAATACCGTTATAATTTCCCCACTGCATCACGGAGTCATTGGCATTAGGTCCCATAACGGCTACTTTCAGATAGGTATTCAGAGGCAGGATGTTGTTTTTATTCTGCAAGAGCACCAATGATTCACGGGCCATACGCAAAGCCAATGCCTGATGTTCCTTACTATTCAGCACAGAGGCCGGAATTTCCGACCAAGCCGATTGTTCGTCCATTTCTCCCAGTTCAAAACGTGCCGTCAACAAACGTTTCAATGAAATATCTATTTCTTTTTCGTCAATCAAACCGGCTTTTACAGCATCCGCCAGTGAAGCATATTCACTTCCACATTCAAGGTCTGTACCTGCCCGCACAGCACCAGCCGAGGCGTGTTCCTTGTCCGGATGAGTCTCATGCGTTCCCGGTCTATAGAAATCGGAAATCGCTCCACAGTCAGAGACTACAATGCCTTTGTATCCCCATTCATCCCGCAATATTTGCATCAACAGGCGATTGCTGCCACAACAAGGCTCTCCCTCAAAACGATTGTAGGCACACATCACTTCCTTTACATGTGCTTTCTGTACCAAATCTTTAAAAGCAGGCAGATAGGTTTCCCATAAATCCCGGGGATCTATATTCTCCGCATCAAAACTATGCCGGTTCCACTCCGGTCCTGAATGAACGGCAAAGTGCTTGGCACATGCGTGCAGCTTATCATATCTGGCATCTTCCGGTCCTTGCAAACCACGGACTACAGCCATTCCCATTTGTCCTGTCAGATAAGGGTCTTCACCGTATGTTTCCTGACCGCGTCCCCAACGAGGGTCACGGAATATATTGACATTCGGTGTCCAGAATGTTAATCCCTGATAGCGTTTCAGCACGCCGCTTTCACCGAAAATACGCGATTTTACGCGAGCCTCATCGGAAGTGGCATTGAACACTTCATATAATAATGAATCATTAAAAGAAGCTCCCATACCGATAGACTGGGGAAAAACAGTAGCCAATCCGGCACGTCCCACACCGTGCAACGCCTCATTCCACCACTCATATTCTTTAATTCCCAGTCGAGGGATAGCAGGTGACGCATTTTGCATTAATGATACTTTTTCTTCCAAAGTCAACCGGGGCAACAAATCCTCCGTCCGTTGTTCCGCCGCTAAAGAAGTGTCCTGGTAAGGCAGCAATTGCTTACATGCCGAAAACGATAACACCAAACAAACACCCATAATCGGTATCCAACCTCTTTTCATAATATTATACTTATTAGTTATGATTAATTTGGAAACAAAAATAGCCTATTTTCTAATAAAACAATGTTTCATTGGTTACAAATACATATTTGTTTGTTACATTGACGCATCACAGAACGAATAATCAAAGGAGTCCACATCTACATAACCGCCCACGGAACGTGTAGCATAGTTAAATATAGCAAACTTACTGCCCATGAACATACGGGTGTAGTCAAATTTCATCTTAATAGGCAGACCGACAGGTATCCATGCTTTCCCATCAAGACTATAAGAAAAACGAGCCTCATCCCGTCCATTGGTAAAGTCACCTTCCACACGCAAGTAGACAAGCTCTTTGTTAAGAGGTATACGGGCTTGTTCGGTCATATCCACACGGCTAATGGCACGCTTCGTTTTCTCAAATACACTTTTCTGTTCACTCATCACAAGAGACAGTTTATTTCCGTTCTTTTCAATCGTAAGCACACCGCTGTCACCATTAAAAGCCGATAATCCTGCACGGTCACCATCTTTCATCCCCCCCAGAGAGAGACTGACAGTGCCCATGCATTTCGGTCCTACCATACGTTGGGTCAACGTATTGGGAGCAACAAACAGGTTATCTACCACACGGGAGGTTTTCAAACGCAGAAATCCGGGACGGTCGGTAAGACTCCATGCCTGATCAACGGGGTTATGATTCCACTGCCAATAGAGGGAAAGCTCGGAAGCGGAAAAATCATCCGAACCGCAGATACCCTCCATTGACATATACGATAAAGTAGTATCATTCGGGATGCGCCCATCCTTGTCCCCCAGCATAGGCCAACCATCTTCCGACCATGTACAAGGCATAAGACACGGCACACGCCCTACGCCACCACGATCCTGAAAAATCAGTCCGTACCATTCACCGTTTTTCCCGTCTACGATACATCCTTGACCAACACCGCCATGCCCGTCAAACTCCGTTTCAAGAATGACACGCTTTTCGTAAGGTCCGGTAATCTTATCGGCACGATAGCATACTTCACGACGCAGACGGCCGGGAATACTCCAATCCATAGAAATCATCAGCAAGTAATATTTCCCATTATGCTTGATGACGGAACTACCTTCCAACAGCCCTTGTTCGTCAGCATCCCGTTCAAATATTTGCTGATTGATGCCACCGGGAAGTACATCGGTCAAATCGGTTTTCAACTCCGTAAGCTGTCCCGTACTGTGAAAGAGATACACCCGCCCGTCATCATCAAACAGAAGCGAACCGTCATGGAAATGCGGGGGGCGCGAAAGAAGTTTCCAGGGACCGGCCGGATCTGTCGCAGTATAGACAAACCCGCGTCCGGGCGCGCCATTGGCTGTAAACCATACATAGAATTTACCGTCATGATAGCGGATAGATGATGCCCATTGTCCTTGCCCGTAAGCAGTGCCTTCGAGTAGATCATAACGGGGACCATCGTCAATGCGGGGAAATACGTAGCTGATAGTTTCCCAATGTTTCATGTCCGGCGAACGCATGATAGGCGCTCCCGGCATCAGGTGCATAGTGGTGGAAACCATGTAAAAGTAATCACCTGCGCGACACACCGACATATCGGGCACGTCAGCATAAAGAATAGGATTACGGTATTGTGCTCCGGCTGATAGCGGAAAGAACAATGTAAAAAGAGTACACAGCAGAATAGTGTTGATTTTTGTTTTCAGCATAATCATCGTTTTTTTTATTAACTGGCTACATTATCTATTATTTGAAAGCTAATTATTTAAAATGTTTCTTGTTATCTTCCACATCACAAAAATAGAAAATGCAAACAGATATATTGCCCAAAGTATGCTACATGATTTCTTTGTGATGCTACATATCGAATGAAGAATGTTACATCTATATTTACTCATGTTACATCACCCTATCTCCCAAAGAGAGGAGACTGTATTCAGCCTCCTCTCACTTATTACATACCCGAAACAACAGGCATCAACAACTATTCTTATTACAAGAACTTATCAGAACTCAACCAGTATGCGGAACACCTTTCCCGGATTAGCCGTCCATTCCTGCATAGCTTCCAAAGCTCCTTCCGGTTTGGCAATCTTCGAAATCAGTTCTTCCACCGGACAGTTGCCTTCTTTCATATAATTAATAACCGCACGGAAATCGGCAGGTAACGCATTTCTGGAACCACGGATATCCAGTTCTTTCTGAACGAAATATTTCGTTTGGAAAGCTACTTCGCTTTTGGCATAGCCAATGCAAACGACCCGCCCTGTAAAACCGACTTCATCCACCGCCATCACATAAGTGACCGGACTGCCGACAGCTTCAATCACCACATCGGCACCGAAGCCCTCCGTTACCTGTTGCATCCGTTCGTGTACATTTTCTGTCTTGGAGTTAATCACATAAGAAGCACCTACCCTTTTCGCCAGTTCCAGTTTCTCGTCATCCAGATCGACAGCAATGACCGTTGCCCCTCTCAAAGCAGCACGTACAATGGCACCGATACCAATCATACCGCAGCCAATAACCATCACATATTCATTATCGATCACCTGCGCACGAGATACCGCATGGAATCCGACACTCATCGGCTCAATCAACGCACAATCGCGAGGAGAGATATTACCAGCCGGAATAATCTTCGTCCAAGGTAAAACTGCATATTCGCACATCACTCCATTGCGCTGTACCCCTAACGTTTCATTATGCTCACAGGCATTGACACGACCATTACGACAGGAAGCACATTTACCACAATTGGTATATGGATTCAATGTCACGTTCATCCCTTTTTCAAAGCCGGTCGGAACATTCGGACCAATCTCCTCAATCACCGCTCCTACCTCATGTCCCGGGATTACCGGTAACTTCACCATTGGGTTACGTCCTAAAAAGGTATTCAGGTCGGAGCCACAGAAACCCACATACTTGATTCTTACTAATACTTCACCGACACCAACGGTCGGTTTTTTCAGTTCAACCACCTTCATTTCGGAGGGATTGACAATTTGAACTGCTTTCATTGGATATGTTTGATAAATAAATTTATTAATCGATTACTTTATAACCTTTCCAGCCATAATATGCACAGAAGACAAAACAAATCATCGGTACACAATAGGCCATATAATAGATATGCTCATTGGCATGCATGAAATAAGCCGTCAACTGTGGCAGGCAGGCATTGCCGACAATAGCCATTACCAGAAATGCCGAACCGCTCTTTGTCTGACTCCCCAGTCCTTTTAGCGCCAATGAGAACTGCGTGGGGTACATTATAGACATAAAGAAAGAGATAGCCAACATTGCGTATAGCCCGATCATACCTCCCCATATCATCACTACCCCGCACAAAAGAATATTCATCAAGGCGTAAACCAGTAGCATATCCTGTGGACGGAATTTCACCATCAATCCGGTACCGATCCAACGCCCCAAAAGAAATGCGAGCATATACAATCCGAAGAAGGTAGTCGCTGTATCTTCCGGCAATCCGGCATAAGTGCAACAGTAAACCAGGAACAAACTGTTTATCGCCGTCTGTCCGCCGTTATAGAAGAATTGCGCAATCACTCCCCACCGCAAATGTGAGTGCTTCAATACACCGAAGTCTATCAGTTTTTCTTTCTGGCTGCCCTCTTTCGTTTTACCCGAAGAAGTCGTTTTATCGGAAGAAGCCGTTTCTCCTTCGTCCCCAATCTTTGGCAATTTTGAAAAGATGAAGACAACAGCTATGGCAATCAACAGTATAGCCAATATCAGATAAGGGAGTTTCATGGCATCCGTTTCCAATTGGATATAGGCCTGCCAGCCTCCCGGATAATCTACAGGAAGGGTCTCTCGCGTGTAATGAGTTCCGCTAAGGATGAGCTTACTCAAAAACATGGCAGCGATAAAAGCTCCGAGTCCATTGAAAGACTGCGCCAGATTCAATCGGCGGGGAGCTGTTTCGGGGGCTCCTAAAACCGTCACATACGGATTGGCAGCTGTCTCCAGAAAGCACATTCCCGTAGCGATAATAAAGAAGATACAGAGGTAAGCCCAATATTCTTTTAAAATGGCGGCAGGAAAGAAAAGCAGGCCTCCGATTGCTGCTAATACCAGTCCGAAAATAATTCCCGCCTTATAGCTGTAACGTTTCATAAACATCGCTATGGGGATGGGGAAAATAAAATAAGCCAACCAGTAGGCAGTCTCGGTAAAGGAGGCTTCAAAGGTATTCAGTTCACATGTCTTCATCAATTGCCGGATCATCGTGGGAAGCAGATTGCTGCTTATCGCCCACAGAAAGAAAAGGCAGAAAACTAACGCTAAAGGTATTGTATATGTATTCTTTTTCATGGTATAAATCTAGTTTTACAATAAGGATGTTTTCTCTATCATTCGGACATGTTCTTGATGTAAGGAAGTACGGGGAGATCCGTGAATCCATAGAAGTTCCGGGCATTTTCTCCCAAAAAGAGTCTTTTGTCCTCTTCCGTCAACTCGGAAGACTTCACCACAAAATCGTATGACATCTTGTAGGTGATTGCTGTAATGGTGCGCGGATAGTCCGATCCCCACATCAGTTTCTCCATGCCAACTAAATCCGCCGCTTCCCGAATGGCTTTCACTGCTCCTTTGAAAGGATAAAATTCATCATTGAAAAGCCAGGTGATTCCGCCGGATTCAATCATCACATTGGGATGACGTGCCAGGCGGATTTGTTCTTTCCAGTCCGGACGTGTCACCATTCCGAAGTGCCCGACAGCTATTTTTAGGCGGGGACATTCCTGAATAATCTCTTCCACTTCGGGAACCTGTGTTGCTCCGTCAGCCAAATCGATGGAGAGCATGACATTCCGTTCTTCCATAGAATGAAACATCTGCATCATTTCCTCATTATTCAGCATTACCCGTCCCTCTTTTAACAACAAGCGTTGGGCAGGTATTTTTATAGCCTTAAAACCTTTGGCTATAAGCTCTTTCGCCTGCTCCAGAAATCCAGGTTTGCGGAACTCACACATTCCGCAAACAAAGAAACGGTTGGGATAATGGGAAACGACTTCCGACAAATAATCATTCTGAATACCGTCAATAAACTCTTGGGTAATGACAGCCGCAGCCACTTGCGCATAGTCCATATTCGAAAGAAAAACTTCCGCGCTATTCACTCCGTCTATCATAAAGGGCGGAACCATTTGCCGGATTTCTCCCATAAATTCCGAACGGCCATTTTCCAAAGTCCGGATAGGCAATCCGTCCACAACAGTATCCTGCCGTAACCACAGATGGGCGTGCGCATCAATAATTGTATAGTCCATACGAATGACGCTGTTTTATGAGTTTGCCCAACTTACACGTTTCTGCTCTCCGATAATCTCCTGTACTTCTCGAACGAGTTCCCAGTCAATAGGTTCTTCGATGAAAGCGATGTTCTTTTTCACATTCTCCGGATTAGTTGTACTAAATAAAGTCGTTGCTATACGAGGATTGCTGACGGAGAACTGCATAGCCAGTTTCTCAATCGGATAATTCTTAGCTTTGCAATGTTCCATTGCTTTACGGCAAGCCTCTACCAAGGGGTTGGGAGCCGGATGCCAGGCAGGAACACCACGTTCACTCAACAGTCCCATTGAAAGGGGAGAAGCATTAATCACGCCGATTTCTTTGGATTCGAAGTAGTCCAGGAAGTCTGCTAATTTATCATCACACAAGCAATAATGGCAGAAGCTAAGCACAGATTCAATCGTACCGCTTGGTGAATGGTCAATTACCCATTTCAAGTTTTCGAGTTGCAAGTCGGTAATTCCAACGTGTCCTACCACTCCTTTTTCACGCAACTCAACCAAAGCAGGCAGAGTTTCATTAACTACCTGGTTCAAATCGGCAAATTCCACATCGTGTACATTTATCAGATCGATAAAATCTATATTCAGACGTTCCATGCTCTCATACACACTTTCTGTCGCACGTTTTGCAGAGTAATCCCACAGGTTCACTCCATCTTTTCCATAACGTCCCACTTTGGTAGAAAGGTAATAACGGTCGCGAGGAAGATCTTTAAGCGCCTTTCCTAAAACAGTTTCCGCTTTATAATGTCCGTAATAAGGAGACACATCGATAAAGTTCATTCCTGCCTCAACAGCAGTAAACACAGCCTGAATGCCTTCTTTTTCTTTCAAATCATGGAAAACTCCTCCTAAAGAAGAAGCTCCAAAACTAAGAGATGAAACTTTCATCCCTGTCTTTCCGATTTCATGGTATTGCATACTTTTAGGTTTTAAATCATTTTGTATGCGACAAAAATAGGTCAGTAATAGTTTCAGTGCAGCAGAGAGCGGTCGAAAAACCAACGTAACGGTTTACGTAAAAAATATTGCTTCAGATGCTTTTAATTTTCCGGGAATGTGCTTTCTTTGTAAAAAGAATCTAAGTTGCAGTCTTTCAAATGGAAAACCGGAAACATACTTCACTCAAAGATCTCGCCCAAGCATTGGGGGTATCAATTCCTACTGTATCCAGGGCACTAAAAGATAGTCCGGAAATCAGCCGTGAACTTTGCGCCAAAGCAAAGGCACTGGCTAAAGAGATGAACTATCGTCCCAATCCTTTTGCCATGAGCCTGCGGAAAAATGCGCCACGTATCATCGGAGTGATCGTTCCGGATATTGTCACTCATTTCTTTGCATCAATTCTGAATGGAATAGAGAATATGGCTATTGCCAACGGATATTTCGTGATTATCACGACCTCGCATGAATCTTACGAGCATGAAAAAAGAAATATTGAGAATCTGGTCAATATGCGCGTGGAAGGTATCATCGCCTGTCTGTCTCAAGAAACAACCGATTTCTCCCACATCTCCGCCTTGAAAGACATTAATATGCCACTTATCCTGTTCGACCGTGTTTGCCTGACCGACCAATTTTCATCGGTGATAGCAGATGGGGCCCAATCCGCACAGATAGCTACACAGCATCTTCTGGATAATGGAAGTAAGCGGGTAGCTTTTATCGGAGGAGCTAATCATCTGGATATTGTAAAGAGAAGAAAACATGGCTATCTGGAAGCCTTGCGTGAGAATCGTATTCCGATCGAAAAAGAGCTGGTAGTCTGCCGGAAGATTGATTATGAGGAAGGCAAGATTGCCACAGAAACTTTACTGTCACTTCCACAGCCTCCGGATGCTATTCTTGCCATGAATGACACATTGGCTTTCGCAGCAATGGAAGTTATCAAAAATCACGGCCTCCGGATTCCGAATGATGTGGCAATCATCGGGTATACAGACGAGCAACATGCTAATTATGTGGAACCGAAATTATCTGCTGTATCACATCAAACTTATAAAATGGGAGAAACTGCCTGCCAACTACTTATCGACCAAATAAAAGGAGATAAGACAATCAAACAGGTGACGATTCCAACACATTTGCAGATTAGGGAGAGTAGTATAAAAAATCAAAAATGTAATCTTCTGTAATATAAGCAAGAAGGAACAAAACATAAGGAGTAGTCAAACGACATCATGACAATGAGGATTATGGATTGATGATGAAAATGAAAAGAATGCAAATCAAGCTATTGTATGGGATAAATGGAACAATCCTATAGGATATGACTTACCTGCAGATAAGAATTTCCATGGTATTACTCCTGGTAGAAATACAATATATGAAATACTTCAGTTTTAGAAATAATTCATAGAATAAAAATCATATCTAAACCAATGCTATATTAATAATAAGCTCCCTTATTCTATCCTTTGCCATAGATGAAATAGGATTAGAATAAGGGAACTTTATTTTAATAAATTCCAAATGATAATAAGTGATTATTTTTCGCACTTTAACATTTGAATATCAAATACTAAAGTTGAATAACCTAAAATAGTAATCGAAGAACCTTTTGGAGTATAATCGCTACTACCATAACCATATTTCCATGGAACATACACTTCCAAACGTTCACCAATTTTTCTTCGTTGCAATACCTCTGACAAACCAGTCGCAAGCCCATTAACCGTTAAGTTCGCAGTTCTTGAAAAATCAATGCTAGGATTCGCTTCAGTAAAAGAGCCATTAAACACTTCCCCTATAAAGTTATCTTGTTTATCAACATAACCACCAGTATTACCCCAAATGATATAAGAACCTTTATAATATACAGTAACCTCATCTGTTGCCCGCGGGATAATATCTTGAATCACTCCATCACCCACAGGAGTTTTCTTTTTAAAATAGATAGGAACTCCAGGATATGCAATCATATGAATAGAATCCAACTGACCACGTGTAGCGGTATTTGCATGAGCATTGGCTATTGAATCTATAAAAGCTTCATTCCGCGTCTTCCAGTTGTCAAATTTACTCGTCTCTTCCGTCTCACTGCAAGCAGTGAACGCAAGAGCCAGCAATACTAAGGAGAATAAATAGATCTTTTTACTCATTCGTTAAAGGTTTATTGTAAAGTTTTCAATAGAGAAGTGATGCTTACTCTGTCTGCAATAATGTTATTCAGTTCAGAGATAGCTACACGCTCTTGTTGCATGGTATCGCGATTACGCAATGTCACGCAGTTATCTTCTAATGTCTGATGATCGACTGTTACACAGTACGGAGTACCAATAGCATCCTGACGGCGATAACGCTTACCGATACTATCCTTTTCGTCATATTGGCAATGGAAGTGGAACTTCAGGCTGTCAATAACTTCACGGGCTTTTTCAGGCAGACCGTCTTTCTTTACCAACGGCATAACTGCCAGTTTCACCG
>OGGH01001370.1_pt1 | contig 16294 bp, 20 predicted proteins | sample 1571161 | NCBI WGS metagenome assembly OGGH01 (sample SAMEA2582053, study PRJEB24529) | metagenome | biome: Human gut stool | place: China | collected 2011 | reverse complement strand
TTATGTGTATTTGGAATTTCTCATTTTGGCTTGTACTATTTATATTCTAGCACCATCTTCCACAGCAACAAGGTGATAAATACCGTGTATCTAATGATAGCATTATTATTGCCCGTAGTGGAATACCAGGAACTACAAGAATACTGTACAATCCAAGTAGTAATATTATTTTCTGTGGATTTATTATCTGCTGTACACCATATGATAATACCTTACAAAACTATTTGACATTATACTTAAGGCAATTTGAGGGGAGTTCTGCTACTCAAACCGGTGGTTCTATTTTGAAGAATGTGAGTCAGGAAACCCTAAAAAACTTGCTTGTTCCTATTCCACAACAATCACTGCTAAGTAAGTTTAATGATTCAGTATCACGCATATACAATCTTATCAATGGCAACATTAAAGAAAATGTGCAACTTACCACACTTCGTGACTGGCTCCTTCCGATGCTCATGAATGGTCAAGCCATCATCGAAGATTGATATGATAAATAATCATTTACAATATAAAAATAACTCTTGAAAGTGGCGAGAGCAAATAAAAGAACTCCACTTCATGGTGGTTCTCACATATAAAAGGAGAAACACATGAAAGAGAAAATAATATCAGAGATTATAAGAGAGATGCTTTCATCACTTAATAATGAACAATTAAGCAAGTTGAAGGCTACATTGGAGATATATCTTTATAATGTATCCATTGAAGCCAAACAAGAGGCTGATATAGATAAAGAAGAAGTGGATTATTTGGAAGTATTTCTCTCTGCAAAAAGGATAGAAGGCTGTTCAGAAAAAACACTGATATACTATAAAAATACAATACAGCAAATGCTTGATAGTATTGGAAAATCAGTTTGTACAATAGTTACAGAAGACCTAAGAACTTATCTGGCGGAATATCAGAGGGAGAAACAATCAAGCAAGGTAACAATTGATAATATTAGAAGAATATTTTCAAGTTTTTTTGCTTGGTTAGAGGATGAAGATTATATTATTAAAAGCCCAGTTCGCAGAATACATAGAATTAAGGCTGCTAGTACTATAAAGGAAACATACACAGATGAACAATTAGAATCTATGAGAGATAATTGCGATAATCCGAGGGATTTAGCACTGATAGATATTTTGGCTTCAACAGGAATGCGAGTGGGTGAACTGGTGCTACTGAATAGAGACGATATTTCTTTTGATGAAAGAGAATGTATTGTGTTTGGTAAAGGTGATAAAGAACGAATGGTATATTTTGATGCAAGAACGAAAATTCATTTGCAAAATTATCTTGATTCCAGGCTAGATGGCAATGAGGCATTATTTGTATCACTTAAAGCTCCATATAATCGAATGAAAATAGGTGGGATAGAATTAAGACTTCGTGAAATTGGAAAGAAATTAAACATAGAAAAAGTTCATCCGCATAAGTTTCGGCGAACATTAGCAACGGTGGCAATTGATAAGGGAATGCCGATAGAGCAGTTACAAAAATTGCTAGGTCATCAACGAATAGATACGACATTGCAATATGCAATGGTTAAGCAGAGTAATGTGAAAATTGCTCATAGAAAATATATTGGATAGAATGGAGACAACATCATGAAAAAAATGAAGTTACAGGATTGTTGTATTTTTATATCAGATGGAGATCATCAGGCTCCACCGAAATCTGATAAAGGAGTCCCTTTTATAACGATTTCCAATATTACAACAGATAATAGAATAGATTTTAGCAATGTAATGTATGTGCCGTTAGAATACTATGAACAATTATCGGAAAAAAGTAAAGCAATTAAGAATGATATATTATATTCTGTAGTTGGCTCATTTGGAAAACCAGTGTTAATCGAAGAAGATAGAAAATTTGTATTTCAAAGACATATAGCTATACTTAGACCGAATCTAGAAAAGGTTATTCCAGAGTTTTTATACTATACATTGTTAAATCCGCAGTTTTATACTGTAGCAGATTATTTGGCAATTGGAGCAGCTCAAAGGACGATATCATTGGAGTCGTTAAGAAATATTGAAATTGAATTACCATCTTTATCACAGCAAAAAAGAATTGTTGATGTAATAGCTCCTATTGATAAAAAAATACATGAGAATGCGATGATAAATGATTATTTAGCATTTCAATCTTCAATGGTGGCTTGACCATTCATGAGCATCGGAAGGAGCCAATCACGTAATTGGGATAATGCATTATTTTCTTTCATTATAGATACTTGGTTTTCATACCATTTTCCAACTTTTTCAGCATAAATATCAGCCAAGTTAGCGGATGGTATAACTATAATTGTATCTTTTAAATACTTAAAGTGACGTGCATATCCATAGTTGGATAAATCTATAGATTTTATCACCTGATAGAACAATTCATTAGGCATACATCTAGTATTTGAATTTATGATTTGTGTTCCATCAGCACCTCTTGCAAATGGAAAACAGATGTATTTTACAACTCTTGTATGATCTCCAAATACAATATATCCTGTTTTATTATACAAAACACTAGTTTCATCATCTGTGTATCCAGCGATAAAATCAGAAGATTGATCTATTACGGGGATGGAACCCTTGTCATAAAAATCTATTGCCGGGATTTTTGTTGAGTTTGGTACTTTGGATAAAAGATTACCTAAAGTATCAATAGTCCATCCAAATGGAATCTCTTTCTTGAGAACTTCATTGTATAATAAAGCTCCACCCGAGGATTTATATGATTTTCCATTCTCATTCGGAAAATCAAACTGCACAAACCAATAGTCGTAGATGGTCTTTGCCATCTCTTCTAAATAATCATTTATAAGAGAGTTGGCATGAAAATTGTAGTTAATCTATGAATTAAATAAATAACTTTAGTTGATTATTATTATTTTGTGAACTTGTATGTCTGCAACTTACCACCCCAAAAACGCATCTTACCTTATCCCCAGTAGATTTTCAAAACAGATTATGTTATACCATGATCAGAGAGAAAAAGCGGTAAAGTTACTTTTGTCCAGCAATTTCGATTAAGTGATATAACAAAAAAAGGGGTGTGCAATATGCAGAACGAATATGAATCCACAGATATTATCCGTATTGAACATTTAAATAAAACCTTCGGTGATGTAAAAGCAGTCAGGGATCTGGGCTTTTGTGTGAAAAAAGGCGAACTGTTCGCCTTTTTAGGTGTGAACGGTGCAGGAAAGAGCACGACGATCTCAATTCTCTGCGGACAGTTATCGAAGGACAGCGGAACGGTACAGATTAAAGGAATCGATAACCAAAGAGCGGGCGAACAGACAAAGCGGCTGATTGGCGTAGTTTTTCAGGACAGTGTGCTTGATAAGCCGCTCACTGTAAAAGAAAACTTAAAGAGTCGGGCAGCTCTCTATGGCATTACAGGCCAGGCATTTGAAAAAAGATTACAGGAACTGCTGGATATATTGGACTTTGGCGACTATTTAAACCGCCCGGTCGGAAAATTATCCGGCGGTCAGAGAAGAAGAATCGACATAGCGAGAGCATTGCTCCACAGACCGGAGATCCTTATTTTAGATGAGCCGACTACCGGGCTGGATCCGCAGACGAGGCAGGTGATCTGGAATGTGATCGAAAAACTCCGCATAGAGGAGCAGATGACCGTTTTTCTGACAACCCACTACATGGAAGAGGCTGCAAATGCCGCGTATGTGGTGATTCTCGACAAAGGCAGTATTGTGGCGGAAGGAACACCATACGAGTTAAAAAACAGGTATGTGCAGGACACGATTTCTGTTTATGGTGTAACCGAAGCACAAATTAAGTCTTTACATTATAATTATAAGAAAGTACGTGATGGTTACCGGATAAAAGTAGATAATACGTCAGAAGCAACGAAACTGATCGTGGAGCATCAGGAATTGTTTCAGGATTATGAGGTTGTAAAAGGCGGTATGGATGATGTTTTCCTTGCAGTGACAGGCAAAACCTTAGGAGGTGGGCGCGAATGAGAACGATGACAGCTCTGATAAGCAGAAACAGAAAACTTTTCTTCCGGGACAGGGGGATGTTTCTTTCTTCCCTGATCACACCGGTAATTTTGATAGTTTTATATGCAACATTCCTTGCAAACGTATATAAAGATTCCTTTTTGTCTGCATTGCCGGATACTGTACAGATTTCTGACAAACTGATCAACGGAACGGTGGCGGCACAGCTAGCGGCGGCACTTTTGTCTGTGAGCTGTATCACAGTGACATTCTGCGTGAACCTGACGATGGTGCAGGATCTTGCGAACGGTGCAAGAAAAGATTTTAATGTGTCACCGGTGAAAAAATTTGTGATTTTTCTGGGATACTTTCTTTCAACATTACTCAATTCCCTGATGGTCAACGGACTGGCACTGGTCGTCTGCCTTATTTATATGTGCAAAATGGGCTGGTACATGAGTGTGACGGATGTACTTTGGGTGATTTTGGATGAGATCCTTCTGGTATTATTTGGCTGTGCACTCTCAAGCATCATCTGTTATCCGCTGAAAACGCAGGGGCAGATGTCGGCAGTCGGAACGATCGTGAGTGCCGGTTATGGATTTATATGCGGTGCTTATATGCCAATCTCCAATTTCGACACCGGACTGCAGAAAGTATTGTCAATTCTGCCGGGCACTTACGGGACTTCTTTGCTGAAAAACCATATGCTGCGTGGAATCTTTGAGGAGATGTCGGCAAATGGCTTCCCGGATGAGGTTGTGACGGCAATCAGGGATTCCTTAGATTGTAATCCGGTTTTCGGAGGACATGTCGTAAGTATTGATCAGATGATATTTATTATGATGACAAGTATCGTAATTCTTGGTATTCTGTATTTAGTAATTGCATCAAAAGGAGAGTCCCGATGAAAATCACCATACTGGATACAATCCCCGGTGAAGAGGATGAGATCATCATAAAATGCCAGAATTTAAGCGAGGATATACAAAATCTGCTCCAGAAATTAAAACAGGGAAACACCAAGATCGCGGGGCATAACGAGAATGGTATCCATCTGCTGGAGCCGGATGAAGTTTACTATTTTGAGACGGTCGACAACAAAGTGTTTGCCTGTTGCAAAAAAGAGGTTTACGAAGTGCGGGAGAAATTGTATACACTTGAGGGCATGCTTCTGGTCGAATCGTTTATGCGGGCGTCAAAGTCTGCAATTTTAAATCTAAACAAAGTAAAAAGTTTATCACCAGCCTTTGGCGGACGTTTTGAGGCAGTATTAGACAATGGCGAAAAGACGATTATTTCAAGACAGTATGTGCCTGTTTTAAAAGAACGGCTTGGATTATAAAAGAGGTAAGAAGAGATGGCAGAGAAATTAAAAATGTTGATGGATATTTTTGGCAAAGTCACGTTTGGCGTATTGATAGCGGCAGCAGTTTTTATTTCTGTTTTCGGGGGATTTGATGCACAGATCAGTGTAAAGATACTCTGGCAGATATTGGCAGTTTCTGCGGTGTGTTCAGTTCCGATTCTTATGTTTGACTCAGATGCATCGAGGGAGCTGACAAAAAAAGGAATGTTTGCCAGACAGCTATTATATTTCATTTTTGTGAACATTGTAGTTTTAGGGCTTGGAAAAATATTTGAATGGTTTAGTTTCCAGAATTTTAGCATGGTACTTTTTATGGAGGTTCTCATTATTGCAGTCTATGCGGTTGTGAATATCATCTGTTATCTGAGTGACCGTGCAGATGCACAGAGCATGAATAAAAAATTACTGGAAATGAAAAAGAATAAGAAAGAATGAGCAACTGACATTATTTTAAAACGAAAGAGAGATATTTAAAATGAGTAAACACACTGAAAGAGCAAAGGAATTAAGAAGTGAAGTGCCGGTTAGCAGCAACTGTGCACAGACGGTGATGCGTGTATATGCAAAGGAAATCGGGTTGGATGAAGATCTGGCAGCAGCAATTGGCAGTAACTTTGGCGGTGGAATGAGATGCGGTGCAACCTGTGGAGCGATCGCAGCAGGATACATGGTATTAGGTGCCAAGGGAATTGAGGCGCCGGCTGTATTGAATGAATTTCGGAAATGTATGGCAAAAAAACATGACGGTATGACAGATTGTGCAGATCTTTTGCGTGCAAATGCAGCAAAGGGTGGTGAGAAAAAACCACATTGTGACAACATGATCGAGGAAGTGATCACACTGATCGATGAACTGACAGACGGTAGATAATAGAAGGAGAATGCAGCTCCTTTAGCTGTTTCCCATCCTGCTGCATGAATTATGGATCTTTTGCTAAAACGCTATGTTATATGGAATATCTGCATGGCACCATAAGTATGCGGCAGATCCTGCAGAGGAGATTTTCTGGAAGGACAGGAAAGATTCTTACAGGTTGAGCAGGTATTACATAATTGTCTGAGGTCTGCGTGTGTATTTGTATCCAGATGCAGGATGAGCGCAGCTGTTTTGAGGGGCAGAAGCATCTGACCTTTGGTAAGACCGATTGCATCCGGCGCAAGGCGTTCATAGATTTGTGGAAGAAGATCAAGGGAATAGGTATCTCCCAGAAAAGATAATTCTGCAAGGGATAAACCACTTTGATCTTCTATCACATGTGCAAATTCTGCGTATGCTTTTGACAAAAGCAAAAGACTGACGCAGTCCACGATATAGGCTTCCTGGATCTGTTCATGATTCAGATATAATTCTGACAGCTCATCGATACCATTTCCAAGTGTCACAAATCCATAGGCATAATGAGGGAGGAAAATCCCATCCAGATTCTGATCGAGGGAGTAATACGCACAGGATTCCACCAGTGGGAGAAGTGCGGTATAAATCGCTTTTATATATGGAAGATCAGCCGGAGAAAAATGAAAACGGCTGCAAAAATCTTTCCAGTCATCAGAGGACAATTGTGGGGTAAGTTTACATTTCATGAGGCATGTCCCCCTTATCTGAAGCTGCCATAACGGCAATGATCTCCTGAAAGCGGCTTATGATCTTATCATAATTGCTGCGCTGATGCGGAAAACCACATTTCATGCAGGATTTGACTCCATTTTCTAAAAATTCGCAGTTCCCACCACAGGATTTCCCAAGTGTATACAGAGGACAATAACAAAACAGACAATTAAAATCCTCCTCCGGAATTCCTTTATGGCAAGGAAAATATTCACATTTTTTGTTTTGGAAAAATTTATAATATTCACTCATAATGCTGTTATCATCTCATATTTCTGTGAGTAAATCAACGAATAAATTGCATTTGTTTCATCCATAATTTATATCGATCCCATCCATTGTGAATTGATTGTCAATGACATATAATAGAGCAGAAGAAGGAGGTGCGTTTGTGAGCGGAAATGAAAATCATATTTATATCGCAATTGATTTAAAGTCGTTCTATGCCTCTGTTGAGTGCCGGGAAAGAGACCTTGATCCACTGACCACGAATCTTGTCGTGGCGGATGCAGAGCGGACGGAGAAGACGATCTGCCTGGCAGTTTCCCCCTCTTTAAAAGTATATGGGATTCCGGGACGAGCGAGGCTTTTTGAAGTCGTACAGCGTGTGAAAGAGGTCAATCAGGAGAGATCGCAGAAGCTGCCGAAAAGAATGTTTGAGGGAAGCTCCTGTTTTTCGGACGAACTGAAGGAACACCCGGAGCTTTCCGTCACTTATGTGACAGCAAAGCCACGAATGGCACTCTATATGAAATACAGTACACAAATTTACGACATTTATCTGAGATATATTGCGCCGGAAGATATGCATGTGTACTCCATCGATGAGGTTTTTATGGATGTGACGCATTATCTGAACACCTATCATATGACGGCAAAGGAGCTTGCGTCAAGGATGATCCTTGATGTGATGCAGGAGACCGGTATTACCGCCACAGCAGGGATTGGAACCAATCTTTATCTGTGCAAGGTGGCGATGGACATTGTGGCGAAGCATGTCGCACCGGATGCAAATGGAGTGCGCATTGCAGAGCTGGACGAGATGACTTACCGGAAACTTTTGTGGAGCCACAGACCGCTGACCGATTTCTGGCGGGTAGGACATGGCTACCGGAAAAAGTTAGAGGAGGCCGGACTTTACACGATGGGAGACATTGCACGATGTTCCATAGGTGAAGAATGGGATTATTATAATGAAGAACTGCTTTATAAAATGTTTGGGATCAATGCAGAGCTTCTGATCGATCACGCATGGGGGTATGAACCGGTCACGATTGCGGATATCATGGGATATAAGCCGGAGACAAACAGTATCGGTTCCGGTCAGGTGCTGCACTGTCCTTATGATTTTGAAAAGACAAAGCTAATCGTCCGCGAGATGACGGATGCACTGGTGTTAGACCTTGTAGAGAAACAGCTTGTGACAGACCAGATTGTACTCGATATTGGTTACGATATTGAAAATCTGACGAACCCGGACATCCGGAAAAAGTATCATGGCGAGGTAAAAGCAGACCGATATGGAAGATTCGTTCCGAAGCATGCCCACGGAACAGCAAATCTGGATACAAAAACATCTTCTACAGCAAAAATCATGGACGCCGTTTTAGATTTATATGAGCGCATTGTGGATAAGAATCTTCTGGTGCGGCGTGTTTCTGTCACAGCGAACCGTGTTGTGGATGAGCATATGGTATCGAATGAGACAGAGTTTACACAGATGGATTTATTTACCGATTATCAGGCACTGGCAGAGAAACAGAAGGCAGAGCAGGCGAGAATGGAAAAAGAGCGCAGACTGCAGGAGGTAATGCTCTCCGTGAAGAAAAAGTATGGTAAAAATGCGATGTTAAAAGGAACCAATCTGCAGGAGGGTGCAACTATGATAGACAGAAACAACCAGATCGGCGGGCATCGTGCCTGAATTTTTTGAAAGTAGTTTTTTTGTATAGAAGCAGGCAGAATTTCGAACAAGACAGTGATCCATGCGTTCAGAGGCACATTTTTTGTATGAAAGAGGAAACGGCAGACCGTAGAGAGTGAAGGAAAGGAGAAAGCGGATGACGGAAAGCGAAGAAAAATATGGGGATATTCTGAATTTACCTCATCATCAGTCAAAAGTTCATCCACAGATGTCGATTTATGACAGGGCTGCGCAGTTTTCGCCATTTGCTGCATTGACCGGACATGAGGATGCAATCAAAGAAACAGCGAGACTGACAGAAGAACAGGTGGAACTCGATGAAGATAAGCAGGAAGAACTGAATGAAAAATTACAGACATTGATTGCGTATGCCACAAAACATCCGACAGTGTCAGTAACTTATTTCAAGCCGGATGACAAAAAGACCGGAGGAGAATATGTGACTGCCACAGGGATATTTCAGAAATTTCGTGACTATGAGAGGACAATCGTGCTGGAAGATGGAACAGATATTGAATGTGACAGGATCGTTGAAATCAGGGGGATTTAAAAAGGAAATAGAGGAAATCTTTTTTATAATGGAAAGACAGTCAGTTATTATGTAAAAACTGCAGAGCGGGAGCAGGTGTTTCTTGCGTTTGAGGAAAGAAAGCAGCTCATAGAAGAAAAACAGCGTTTGTCAGCTTATTTAAACGGACTTAAAAGTATTTTAAAAAGAAATCCTTATCTTGACGCAAAAGTGGGACTTGGATATGATAATTTTCTGGATTTTACATGTGGCAGACAGTTTTATGTTGATAAGACACATTTCATCAGCGAATGGATGAGGAGCGATGCAAAAGTCACATTGATCACAAGACCGAGGAGATTTGGGAAAACGACGCTTTTTAGTACCGTGGAGACATTTTTTGATCCAAAGTATGCGAAGCACCCGGAATATTTTGAAAAACTTCGCGTTTGGAAAGATAAAAAGAGTCGGGAAATGTTCGGGAAGATTCCGGTTATTTCGGTCAGTTTTGGAAGCTGCAAGGGTATGAATTATGAACAATCCATGAAAAATATGATGTTCAGTTTCTTTGAAATATATGAGAAACATTCTTATCTGCAGGACAGTACAGAGTTGTCAGAAAGTGAAAAACAGCAGTTTACAGAGGCAAAAGAATCTTTTTTTGCAAGCAGGGGCGAGAATGACTGGCAGGCAATCAAGCGGCTATGCTACTTTTTATACAGACATCACAAGGTGCTGCCAATTATTCTTGTGGATGAATATGACACACCATTGCTCGAAGCGTATACGCAGGGGTATTGGGATGAGATGATCGCCACATGCAGACAGATATTTCATAATGCATTTAAGCAGAATGATTATTACAGCCGCGCGATTATTACCGGAGTAGCAAGAATTTCTAAAAATTCGTTGTTTTCGGATCTGAATAATCTGGAAGTAGACACAGTTACCTGCGACGCATATGCAGATTGTTTCGGGTTTACAGAGCAGGAAGTAATGGATGCACTGAAATGTCAGAATTTGGATAAGATGCGGGATGTGAAGGATTTGTACGACGGCTTTATTTTTGGCAAACAAAAAGATATGTACAATCCGTGGTCAATCTGCAATTATATCAGGCAGGGAGAACTTATTTCTTATTGGACGAATACGAGCAGTAATAAACTAATTGGTGATATCATCAGAAAGCATCTTGTCGGGCGAAAATATGAGATCGAACAGTTAATGTCCGGTGAAAAAGTGCATAAGGAAATCAACGAGAACATTACATTTCAGTATCTGGATGGCGATGAGAACAGTTTGTGGTCACTGTTATTATCTGTTGGTTATATTAAGGCTGAAAATGTGGTGCACAAAGTGGATACCATTGAGTGTGATGTGTCAGTTACGAATAAAGAAGTTATGGCAATGTTTCGTACAGAGATTCTTGGATTGATCGTAACACTTAGGGACAGGTATCGTATTGTTTCAAACCGTGAGAGTGGACGGGGCAGATATGATATTGCAATGTATCCGTTAGAGAAGAATCAGGATGCATTTCTTATGGAATTTAAGGTTTGGGATAAGAAGAAAGAAAAAAATCTGGAAGAGACAGTCGAAAGTGCGTTCCGGCAGATAGAAGAAAAAAAATATGTGACAGATCTTGTCACAGCAGGAATCAACGAAGAACGTATTTATAAGCTTGGTTTTGCATTTGCAGGAAAAGAAGTACTTGTGAAGGAGAAAATATAGCTTTTTTAGAAAATAAAATCTGTGATGATAAAAAATTGACATCTTGTGAGAAAAAGTATAAAATAACTAAAAACCTATCGGATAAGTATGAAATGAAAATTCTATCCGACGGAATGACAGGAAAAGAGGAACACGAAAATGGAGCATATCACAAGAGAAGAAGCCTATGATTTATTGAAAAAGTACAACAAAGATCCTTTTCATATCCAGCATGCACTGACTGTGGAGAATGTGATGAAATGGTATGCAGAGGAGCTTGGATTTGGCGCAGACGCAGAATACTGGGGTATTGTTGGTCTGCTTCATGATATTGATTTTGAACTTTATCCGGAAGAACACTGTATCAAAGCACCGGAACTTTTGCGCGAGGGTGGAGTCGGCGAAGACATCATACATGGCGTGGTTTCACATGGCTATGGAATTACCGTGGATGTTGCTCCGGAGCATGAGATGGAAAAAGTATAAGAGCAAAGGGTTTGCCGCAGGTTGCTCCAGAGAAGTGATCGAGCGCGGAGCAGAGCAGCTTGGCTGGGAATTAGACAAACTGCTCACAATGACTTTGGAAGCAATGAAAGCTACGGAAGATGAGATTAATACAGAGATAGAAAAGTAAAAGAAACAGAGGTTTGGGAAGAAAACATCCGAACCTCTATTATTTTGCAATAAACAGAACACCAAGTGTACCGGGACCGCAGTGGCTTGACACGACACCACCGGCCCTGGTTTCTAATATCTCATGGAAAACACCGAGGCTTTCCAGATACGAGCGGACGGATTCCACCGTTGCAGCGTCACAGCCGGAATGTGTGATGAATACGCGGTCAGGTCTGGCTGCTTTTAAATCAGTTTCCATATCTTTTACATAGGACATGATAACAGAATTGATCTTTCCGCGGTATTTTTTTGTCGCATCCATAGCACCGTTTTCTACCACGATTTTTGGATGCAGCTTTAAGACACCGCCGGCCATGGCAGCAACAGCGTTACAACGTCCGCCACGGTACAGGTAGGTGAGGGTATCCACGACAAAGCTTGCTCTGACATTTGGTTTTAAAGTTTCCATGACAGAAGCAATTTCGGATGCAGAGTGTCCGTTTTTTGCCATAATGGCAGCTTCTATCACAAGAAGTCCGATTCCGGTGGAGAGATTTGCGGAATCAATCACGGTGATCCGGTTTTCTGCTTCTAGTTCCCCGGCAGCAAGACGCATGACATTGCCGGATGTTGACATACTGTTTGAGATGGAAAAGCAGACAATCTCGCGTCCTTCTTCCACATAAGGGCGAAAAAGTTCAATCGTTTCTGCCAGAGACGGGGCGGAAGTTTTTGGGGTTGTTTTATGCTCATCGGACCAGGAGTAAATCTCATCCGGTGTAATTGTTTTTCCATCTTCAAATTCCTCATCTCCGAGAAGAATATGAAGCGGGAGAATATCGATATCGTATTGTGCAACTAATTCTGCTGAGAGGTCGCATGTGCTGTCTGAAATTATTTTTACCATATTAAAAAAGTCCTTTCTGTGAAAAATATCCTATTTCTTCGCCCAGCCAAAATAGCAGCATATGAATCAAAAAAATAATCCAATAGGCTTTCGAAAAATAGTCTGCGAATGAGTTTATATGTCTCCAATTAATAAAATCCAAAAGAATCATTCCAATGGGATTTATTGAAATTGTAAGAAGAGATGCCAGGAAAGCCAGTATGACTCGTGTTATCCGCTTAGTTTGTGAAGAAATAATGGTTGCTCGCCCAATTTCAAATACACATATTCCCCATATTAAAATCATAACGAACACTGCCGGCAGAAGCAGAAAAAATAGAAATGGAAATATAAAATATATGACATTTAAGATCAAAAACAGGAACCAGTATATGGAAAAGGGAGTCAGATTTACTTTCATAATGTTCTCCTCCTGACATAAATACAGAAAATTGCGAAGCAACACTTTATTCTATAGTAACATAAAATATTCTGCACGGCATACACAAAAATTTAATTTTTCATGAAAAAGTTATTAACGAGTATTGTCTGTACAAATTCCCACATGAAATTACAAAAAAATAGAATAAACAGTATATAACAGTTGACAACAGATATGCACTGTTATATACTGTTTGCTGTAAAGAGAGATAAGATTGAAAATTGACATTTTTAATCTGGAAATTGTGCTGGCGCACAAAGTTCCCTGATTTATGAAAAGCCGCTGAAGCGGCAGAATGAGAGGAAGTATGCATATTATCTTAAATCATTCCTCCATGGTTCCGATTTACGAACAGCTCATGGAGCAGATAAAATCAGATATTATTCAGTCTGAATTAAAAGAAGGAGAGGCACTTCCGTCTGTGAGGACGCTCGCAGGGGAGCTTCGGATCAGTGCGCTGACGGTCAAGAAGGCTTACGATAAGCTGGAAGAAGAGGGATTTGTTACGACTGTTCATGGAAAAGGTACTTATGTATCTGCCTCGGATAAACAGCTTGCACTTGAAGCAAGGCAGAAAGCGATAGAAGATGACTTCGATAAAGTGATCGACCGGGCACTTTCCATGGGGATGAAGAAGGAAGAAATATCTGAGGTTGTAAAACTGATTCTCGATGAGAAGTAAAATCGGTAAGAAACTTTTGAAATAGATATGACACAATCATGAAATGCTTGATGAGGTATTTGCTTCAGATTGATGTAAAAAGTCAGACAACAGAACATAAAAAAGAAAGGCGGAAATTGTATGATAACAATGCAAAATGTCCGGAAAACATATGGAAACTTTACATTTGAAATATCAATGGAACTGCCGGAAGGACAGATACTGGGGTTGATCGGGAAAAACGGAGCAGGAAAAAGTACCGCGATCAAACTGATTCTTGGTCTTTGCCGGGCAGAGGAAGGAACTGTAACTGTTTTGGGAAGTGACAGTAAAGAACTTTCGGAAAAAGTCAAACAGGATATAGGAGTTTCTCTTGCAGAATCCGGATTTTCCGGGGAACTGACCGTAAACGATGTAAAACATATTTTAAAAAAAATGTATCATTCGTTTGATGAAAACTATTTTATAAAACAGAGTGAAAATTTAAAACTTCCGATGAATAAGAAAATCAAAGAATTTTCAACCGGAATGAAAGCGAAACTCCGCGTGCTGACAGCTATGACACACCATGCAAAGCTGCTGATCATGGATGAGCCGACAGCTGGACTGGATGTGGAGGCGAGAAACGAGATTTTAGATATGTTACGGGCTTATATTGCAGAGGATGAGAGCCGAAGTATACTTATTACATCCCATATTTCCACTGATTTAGAATCCCTATGTGATGAACTTTATCTGATACATGATGGAAAACTCATTTTGCATGAAGCAACAGATGCAATCTTAGAGCAGTATGGCATTTTAAAGGTGAGTGAAGAACAATACCGCACGCTTGATCAAAGCTCTATTTTAAAAGTGCAGAAAGAAAATTACGGCTATGCATGTTTTACGAATGATAAGAAGTTTTATCAGGAAAATTATCCGCAGATTGCAGTGGAAAATGGAGGGATTGATGAGCTGATTCTTATGATGACAGGAGGGTACAGATAATGGCAGGTTTATTGGAAAAAGATATTCGGTTATTATGGGGAACAAAACAGACACTGGTAATTTTGTTTGCAATTGCAGTTGCAGTCGCATTTTCCGGCAACGGAAATTTTATCATTGGATATCTGCCGTTTGTGGTAGAGATGATTGCAATCAGCACGATTGCGTATGACGAGATGGATCATGGCTATCAGTTTTTATTGACACTGCCGATCAATAAAAAAACCTATGTAAGAGAAAAGTATCTGCTTTGTGCCGGAGGAGTAGTGGCAGCCTGGGTAATTGCAGTCTGCCTGTATCTGGTGTCAAAAGTGGTGCGTGGTATACCGGTTGTTGTGGCAGAAGATATGCTGACAGCCGCAGTGATTTTGCTAATCATTCTTTTGATCAGTTTTTTCATGATTCCGGCGCAGATTAAGTTTGGCTGTGAAAAGAGCCGGATTTTGACATTAGGAATGATGGGAGTAATTGCTGCGATTGCATATCTATGTGAGGTCGTGTTCGGAAAAGAACGGTTGTATCAGGCGCTGACCGTGATAGACAATATGAATGTGGCAGTTCTGGCTGGTAACATCATTGGGATCACACTGCTGACACTGTTCATTTCGTATCAGATCAGCAGGCGTATTATGGAAAAAAAGGAGTTTTAACAGGAATTAACAGATGATTTTTGCACCCATTTGGAAAAAAAGATATACTCATAGTATCAGGCTAAGGGGGGCGAGTAGAATGGGACAGTTTTTAAATAATAAGGAACCATATGATAAATACAAGACCGTAATGAATGGAACCTTTTTTGTTGATAAGACAGAAATATTAAAAGAATTAATTCCAGCATTACAGCAGGAACAGCGTTTTTTCTGTATTACCCGTCCGCGACGTTTCGGAAAAACAGTTATGGCAAATATGATAGCAGCTTTTTTTGAAAAAAATAGTGAAAAATCTTTATTTGAGAAGCTTGCAATCGCACAATATGATCAATATAAGGAGCAGGCAGGCTGCCATGATGTGATATATATTGATTTTAGTGAAATGCCAAGAGAATGTCATAGTTATGAGGAGTATATTGGCAGGATACAGGATGGACTTGTCAGAGATATTAACGAGGCATATCCGGAGATTGCGATAGACAAAAATGAGGCGGTCTGGGATGTGCTTTCTCAGGTTTTTGACAAAACAGGACATAAATTCATATTTGTGATGGATGAATGGGACGCAGTTTTCCAGATGTCTTTTGTTACGGAACGTGACAGAGAAAATTATCTGCTTTTTCTGAAACTTTTATTGAAAGGGAAAAGCTATGTAGAACTGGCATATATGACCGGTGTACTTCCGATTGCAAAATATTCAGATGGTTCAGAACTGAATATGTTTTTGGAATACAATATGGCAACAAGAGTACGGTTTAGTGAATATTTCGGTTTTACAGAGGGTGAAGTTGACAGATTGTACCAGCGTTATCTGGAGCAAACGAAAAATCCACAGATTACACGTGAAAATCTCAGGGAATGGTATGATGGATATCACACTGCATCAGGAGAAAGATTATACAATCCACGTTCGGTAGTATGCGCATTGACAGATAATCAATTATCAAATTATTGGGTGAGTTCAGGAAAATATGACTCTATTTT
>OGGH01001348.1_pt1 | contig 16524 bp, 10 predicted proteins | sample 1571161 | NCBI WGS metagenome assembly OGGH01 (sample SAMEA2582053, study PRJEB24529) | metagenome | biome: Human gut stool | place: China | collected 2011 | reverse complement strand
TTTGGTGGGTGTTAAGGGTGAAGCCCTTAACATCTCTTTTTCTCAATCGGCGGATTTTATCCGCCGATTAATGTTTTTAGTAGCTATTTCCTTGAAAGATAATAGCTTAATAAAACTTTGAATTTAAACTATTTATAAATAGTTTTTCCTGAAAATCAAAGAGAAAACATTTTAAAATATGGAATTAGATATGACTAACTCAAATTCAAAAAAATATGAAATTTACTATATTCTACCGAATATGAGAAAATTTCATAATTAGTCTAAACTAACCAACAGAATTATAATAGCATAGAATTATTATAAAGTCAAGCGGTGTATATGAATTTATGTTGGCTTAACCTAACAAAATAGCTTTTGTTAAATTTTGTATATATTTATCTTTGGAATTTAAAATGCATAGTCCTAAAAAATTAACTCTGCAAAAGTGAAAAACATCGCAAAATTGACATTAGATAGGAGTTGTATTATAATATATGCGAGATTTAAAAAATATATCTTGACAACTTGAGTTTGATTTGTCATTATTAGAGCATAATTAAATATATAAATATAAAATTAAAAGGCGGTTGAAATTATGGTAAACGCAATGATATTTGCCGGAGGTACAGGTACTCGTATGAAAACCTCCGATATTCCTAAGCAGTTTATTGAGGTTGACGGAAAGCCTATTATTATAAGAACACTCGAAAACTTTTCAACACACCCAGAGGTTGACGGAATCGTTATTTCCTGCCTTGAGGCTTGGATTGATGAGCTTTGGAAGCTAATTGAAAAGTGGAAGGTTGCCAAGGTAGTAGATATAGTTAAGGGCGGTTCAACAGGTCACGAATCAATCCATAATGGACTTGTTCGTGTAGATGAATTTACAAAGCCAGAAGATATTGTTCTTATCTGTGATGGTGTTCGTCCGGTTATGAGTGAACAGCTTATTTCAAATTGTATTAAGCTTGCAAGAGAGTATGAAACAGCTGTTCCAGTAACACCGAGTATAGACTCTGTTCTCTGGAGCGATGATGGAGAACATTGCTCTAAGGCATTGCCAAGAGGTTCTATGTATATAACCCAAGCTCCGCAGGGCTATACTATGAGAAAAATTATGGGAGCTCATCTTGAGGCTGAAAGGCGTGGAATAGTTTCGCCTACATCTTCAAGCGAACTTCTTATAGAACTTGGACAGGAGATTCATATTTATATAGGTGAGCGTGATAATATCAAGGTAACAACACCTGAAGACTTATTGACCTTGCGTTCACACTATTATTATGAGAGATATAAGAGCTTTGCTCGTGAGGAATTGAAGTACGGACTTGAGTGATTTTCAAAAATCTGAATTGTAGTTCAGAATTATTGAAAGTATATAGTGTTTAATCGGGGTAGGGTATGGCTAAAGATTATAAATTCAGCATAAGTGTGTATATAGATAACGAGGAGCTTTTGCCTGCTACTATTGCATCAATTACTGCTGATAAGGAATTTTTCCGCAATAGCATACAAATTGTTTTAATCGACTCTCTTGTAACAAAAGAGAGTACTGAGTTATGCCTTAAATACACCGATGATTACCCCGAAAATATATATTTTGTTGATTGCCAAGGCGAAAATATGGCAGAATGCTTTAGCGATGCAAGAGTTATATGCACAGGAGCTTATGTAAGCTTTATTCGTGCTGGAGATGAATATTCCTACGAAGCACTTAAAAAGCTTTCAGAAGAACCCGCATTTACAAAAGCACCTGCAATATGTATTGCCGCAGAAACTTCTAAACGCCGAAATGGTTCAGTTCCGTATAATTTTGGTGCTAAGGACGGGACAATCAAACTTAAAACTAATCCTGATAAAGTAAGTCTTATTCTTGGAGCATATTTTTTCAGAAACGATACTATTGCAAATGTTCGTTTCAAGAAAAGTCTTTCAAGTGATTTTACAATGGCTTTTATCCTTGATTATTTCTATCATATCGGTTCTTATGTTTATACATCAAAGTTTAAGTTTATATCGCCATATCCTGCTGAGAATGATATAAAAAACCTAAAGGAACAGTATAATAAATCATATTTCACAGATTCTATAATAAGATTTGCCATACCTATGCTTGAAACAAAGGGCAATTCTGCTGTGATTATGAATATGGTGATGTATTTAATTTATATCAAGCTTGCTTGTGGACTTGGCGAAAGATATATGTTTACTATGGGACCTAATGGTGTAAACGATTTCTTTAACCTTATAAGTGATGCTATGCAAAATATAGATGATGCTGTTATTCTTAATAGAAATATAGCAAGGAGAGCTTTATTCCCATCAACGCTCACCTTTAAGATGCTCAGATTGAAATATCATAATAAGGCACTAAAGCCTGATATTGATTTCTTTCCTATTGGAAATTCAAGTCAGTTTGAATTTAGAGATGCGTCACTTCGTCCTCGTAAGATGAAAACAAGCGGTGGATTTATAGCAACTCTTGGTGGTGCATTGATTTCATCATCAGAGCATATTGATGTTAAAATTATGTCGCTCAAAGCTGAGGGTTCTAATTTATATATAAGTGGCTGCGTTACAGATATTTCATTTCTCGATAGAATAGAATATAAACTATTTGCCGTTTCAAATAGAGAAAGAATACAGTTTAAGGATTATCATTTCTATTCTCTTAAAACTCTTTTTGAGATTCCTTTTGATAAAGACCACGGTTTTACAATTACTATTCCGCTTAAAAATATCAAGGAAATGACGGTTCTTTCTTTCTATATTTCCATTGATAAGATAAACTATAAGCTGAGATTTTCTTTTGGCTCAACAGCAGCTCATCTTACAGAAAAATTTCCGCATAGTTATTGCGTTTCGGGTGGCAGGCTTATTACCTTTGATTTAGAAAAACGCTCTATAACAATTCGTAGAGCAACATCTTTTATGCAGAGCCACCACGAAAGGCTGTTCCTTTTTGATGTAAAGAAAGCTGTTTCTGTTCAGAAATATCTCAAAATTAAGCGTCTTAGAAAACGCTATCATTCAACTATTGATAAATACGCCGAAAGACGAATCTGGCTCATGTGTGATAGCAAAAATGCCAATTCTGAAGATGCCCACGATATATATAACTATATCAATTCTTTACACGATAAACGAGGTATAGAGGTATTCTATTCGCATAGAGAGATTAACCCCGATGATAGCTTTATTATGACAGCCTTCCAAAGCAACAACCTTGCAAGTGGTACTATGACTCAAAAGATTATTGCAATGAATGCAGATGTAATCATCTCAAACGGACATAATGTTTATAAAAATCTCGGCTTTGAAGATGGAGAAGAAATCTATTATCGAGATTTACTTATGGCAGATATAGTTTCCTTTGGCGATGGAATATCAATGCTTCGTTCGGCACAATCTGAGAATAAGATGTATGATGATACGGCATTGCGTTTTTGTGGCTCTGAGCAGGAGTATGAAAGACTTATTCACCCAATATACGGATATGACCAAAAGCATTTGTTTGCATTTGGTTATCCTCATATGGATACTCTTATGTCGGTGCCATCAAAACAGATTCTTGTATGCCCAGCTATGCGTAGAGGTTTTGCAAAGTATGCACATATAGGCTATCAGAATTTCACAACAGAACCACTTTATTCTGTATTTAATTCATTTATTGCAGATAGAAAGCTTCTTTCTGCACTTCATGAAAATAACTGCAATCTTGTTCTGATTTTACCAGAAGAGCTTGCAAAGCAAGAATACTTATGGAATAAGAGCGAATATGTTTCTGTTTCATCATTTGAAAATTTAGGCTATAAAGAAACAATAGAAAAATCAGCTATGCTGATTACAGATTACAGCAATATTGCTTTTGATTTTGCATATATGCGTAGACCTGTAATTTACTATCAAAACCCAAGTGTTTCTTTACAAAATAATATTTCTACATTTAGTTATCGTGAGAGCGGTTTTGGTGATGTAGTAACAGATGCAGATGAGCTTGTAGAAAAAGTTATTTCAATAATAAATTCCAATTTTAAGGTATCGGCCGAATATCTCAAACGCAGGAAAGAATTTTTTGCGTTTGATGATAGAAATAACTGCAAGCGTATTGCTAATGCAATTTACGATTTTGAGTATAATAATAAAGTCCCTACTGCCGATGTTAAGGGCGGTTTTGGAGAAGTAAAGCCAAAGCCTGAGCCACAGCCTATTGCTAAACAAGCTTCTAATCAGGAAAAGGCCGAGAAAACTATAAAACCAGTTGAGAAAAAGCCACAGCCACAACAACAGCCTAAAAAAGCTTCTGAACACAAAGAGGCGTATGAAGAAGTAGAGCATCAGGGAATAATATATTCTGATGTTCCTAAAAAGCAAGAGATTGGACATTCTGAAGAACAGAAAATTTCGCAGAAATATCGTCCAAGACCAACAGAACCACCTCATCAATCAGAACAGTATACAGAAAAACGAGTACAGCCACAGCGACAGCAAACACAGCAAATTCGCTACGCAGAGGCTCCTAAAAGACAGCGACCAGCCGAGCCACCTCGTCAGCCAAAACAGCATACAACTGAAAGACAGGTACAGCCACAGCGACAGCAAACGCAGCAGATTCGTTATGCAGAAGCTCCTAAAAAGCAACCAAGACCTGCACAGCCACAACGTTCAAGTGGTGCAAGATATGCTGAACCAAGCCAGCAAAGAAATCCGCAAAAATCTTCAGAGGCAAGACGAGTTGCACAAAGTCGTACTACTGCACAGCGAAAAGCACCAACTTCACAAGAGAGTGTAAAACAAACAACGGCTCAACCAAAACACGCTGATAAAAAATCTAAAAAAAGTTTCAGAATTTTCTGATAAATAAAAAAATTCACCACTTTAAATGAGTGGTGAATTTTTTATGCTTTAAGAATTAATATTAAGCTTTCTTTTGAATAATATCTCTGTTGATAGCACAGAGAACAGCCTTGATAGATGCTTTGAAAATATTTGTATGAATACCTACGCCGTATATTGTTTTGCCCTCAGGAGTTTTTAAACCGATATAAGCAACAGCCTTAGAGTCCGAACCACTTGAAATAGCGTGTTCAGTGTAGTCTATGACTTCATAGCCTGTAACACCGATTTCCTTTATAGCATTACAGAAAGCGTCGATAGGACCATTTCCGTTACCCTCTATTATCTGTTCACTTGCAGAGCCATCACTAATTCTAAGTTTGCCTCTGAAGTACATAATATCATTGCCATGGTTTTCGAGAACGGTGTGTCCGAGGAGAGAATATCTTTTGTGAATGTCAATGTAGTTATCCTCAAATACTTTGAAAACTTCCTTTGGAGTAAGTTCACGACCTTCATCGTCACAAACCTTCTGAACCAAAGCACCAAATTCAGGGTGCATTTTTTTCGGGAGATTATATCCGAAATTATTTTGCATAATAAAGGCAGCTCCACCCTTTCCTGATTGAGAATTGATTCTTATGATAGGTTCATATTGCCTGCCAACATCAGCAGGGTCTATTGGAAGATATGGAATTTCCCACATATCACTATCGTGTTCTTTCATATAAGCAAAGCCTTTATTGATAGCGTCCTGATGAGAACCTGAGAAAGCGGTAAAGACAAGGTCGCCGACATATGGCTGACGCTCATTTATGTGCATTTTTGTGCAGCGTTCAAAGATTTCACGATACTTAGGAAGATTGCTGAAATCAAGCTTAGGGTCAACACCTTGAGTATACATATTCAAACCGACAGTAACAATATCAAGATTACCTGTGCGTTCGCCGTTACCGAAAAGTGTACCTTCAACTCTTTCTGCACCAGCAAGAAGTGCAAGCTCAGTAGCAGCAACGCCTGTACCTCTGTCATTGTGTGGGTGAATACTGATTATAGCACTCTCTCTATTTGGAAGATTGCGAATAAAGTATTCAATTTGGTCAGCATAAGTATTTGGAGTACACATTTCAACTGTGTTAGGAAGATTAAGGATGACAGGATTTTCAGGAGTAGAACCAAGAGCCTCCATAACAGCAGAGCAGATTGAAATAGCATTATCAGGCTCTGTGCCTGAGAAGCTTTCTGGTGAATACTCAAAACGAATATTTGTATCTCCTGCAAAATTTTCAGTAAGCTCTTTGATAAGCTTAGCACCATTTACAGCGATTTCTGTAATGCCGTCCATATCCTTGTGGAAAACAACCTTACGCTGTAAGGTTGAAGTTGAGTTATAAAAATGGACAATAACATTTTTAGCACCCTTAACAGCCTCAAAGGTTTTTCTGATTAAGTGTTCACGAGCCTGAACGAGAACCTGAATAGTAACATCATCGGGTATGAGGTTATCATCAATAAGCTTACGGCAGATTTCGTATTCTGTTTCGGAAGCAGAAGGAAAACCGATTTCAATTTCTTTAAAACCCATATCGCAGAGAGCTTTAAAAAACTCAAGCTTTTGCTCAAGGTTCATTGGGTCTACAAGTGCTTGGTTTCCGTCACGAAGGTCAACAGAACACCAGATAGGAGCCTTTGTTATAACATTATTAGGCCACTGTCTATCTGGAATATTTATTTGCTTAAACGGTGCATATTTTCTGAACGATTCTTTTAACATAAAAAATTCCTCCATATATCAATAATTTTATCCCACAAATTAGCTGACAGGAGGCATGGGTGTTATCAACATCAAAAAAGCCCGCCCCCTTAATAGCTAAGGGGCGAGCATAAAATTCAATGCACGCGGTACCACCCTGATTCAAACGCAAAAAGCGTTCCTCAGCGAATCTCCAACAAGATTCTGGTCTATAACGGGACCTTACGGTCTGCCTTTAAATATTCGGGCAGACAACTCCGGGATGAGCTATACATATATAAAGCCAACACTATCTTACACCAACCGATAGTTCTCTTTGCTTGTTTTATATATCTTATTCCCTTCACAGTTTTTGCGGGATTATCTTAATATTTATTATACGCACTGAGTTTAAAAAAGTCAACTGAATTTGTAGAAATTTTACGCATTTATGGAAAATCAATATATTTAGATATGGTGCGAATTATGTTCTTTTCTTGTCCTGAAAATATTCTCACGCAACAAAGCAATTTTGCATATCATATATCAAGGTGTCGAATATTTCGACAAGCCTTTCAGGAGATTCCAGGGGGGATGATTCTGTGGATACACGGGAATTATTTGCAAGACTTATAGAATGTGAAGCAGGAGGAGAAGGAGAAAATGGCATGAAAGCCGTTGCGACAGTTATTATGAATCGTGCAACAGTGCCGTATGGCGAATTTGCGAGAGTAAGCAACGGCGGAGATATTCGTGCGATTATTGAACAAGCAGGTCAATTCGTATGTATGATGACTACAGTCGGCGGAGAGTATAATCCGCAAAATGTTTATAATATAACTCCATCATCCGAAAGCTATGAGATTGCAGATTGGGCGATTGACGGAAATCTTTTTAATCCAGTCGCCAATAGTTTATTTTTTATGAATCCATATAGTTCCAGATGCCCAACATATTTTCCTGTTGGTGGAATAGGTATCGCATTTAATAGAATAGGTGACCATTGTTTCTATATTCCAACAGAAAAATATGCTCAGACTTGATTTTAGATAATTTTTACTTTAAAGGTGATATTTATGAACAATAGAATGAACGATGATTATGCAATAGACCTTGCTCAATATTATGGAGTTTCTTTTAGTGGTTCGGATAAATCTTCTGCCTCAACAAACTATCACCCGAACCTTCCATCACTTGAGCAGATAGCATCATATAATCTTCAAAATGCCCGTGCAGAGGCGGAAAGACAAAATGCAATGAACAATCAAGCCCAACAAGGAATGAATAGCTCAAGTATGGAAGGTTTGGGTACAAGTTCTCAGATGTTGACTGCACCTGGAACTGGAACATCAAGCTACCCTACAAATGATAATTCTATGAATATGGGTACAACTGGCGGTTCAGGCACTATGACCCAGACATCTTTATCTCGACCAATACTTGAATACAATCAGCCATATCCGATAACAGCCGAGAGCATACAATACTTAAATGGATTTATTCGTTCACAAATAGGAAGAAATGTTAGTATAGAATTTCTTGTCGGCACAAATCAGCTTGTAACTAAAGATGGCTTTTTATTGGCGGTTGGTGCAAACTTCATTTTGCTTAATCCAAAGGGAACAGATGATATACTTGCCTGCGATTTCTATAATATAAAATTTATTACATTCTACTATTGAAGATGAATTTTATTTTTAAGATAACAACTTTTTATTTTGTGTAATTTTTCAATACAAATAATTTTTATACAATCTGTGGGTGGACTATGTTCGCCCATAGATTGTATTTTGTTAAAAGACGTGGGTTTGATGAATATTCTTAGTTTATAAAAGTAGGGGCGAACTGCGTTCGCCCGTTGGGTAAAGAATGTTAAGGGCTTTGCCCTTAAAACCCACAAGGGACTCCGTCCCTTGACCCTGCAAGCCTTTGAAAAGGCTTGAGCGAAACTTTTAATTTCTGTCAAACTCACGTTAAAAGCTTTATGCTAATAATTTAATTATGCTTATTGAGCATTATAGCAAAAGTTTTTATGAATAAATATGCTAAGTGACTTGCTAAACTCTTGACTATAAAATTGTGAAATGCTATAATAAAATCTAAACAAAAATCTATTTTAAAAGTTAAAGGGAGGTCAGAATATGATAAGCGGTGCTGATATTATGGTTAAGTGCCTTGAGAATGAGGGCATTTCCGTTATATTTGGCTATCCTGGTGCAGCTATCTGCCCTTTCTTCGATTCCTTATATGATTCTAAAATAAGAACAGTTCTTGTAAGACAGGAACAGAATGCAGCTCATGCAGCGAGCGGTTATGCTCGTGCTTCAAGCAAGGTTGGTGTATGCGTTGCAACTTCTGGTCCTGGTGCAACAAACCTTATTACAGGTATTGCAACAGCTTATATGGATTCTATTCCGATTGTTGCGATTACAGGACAAGTTCGTTCAGACTTAATCGGACGAGATGTTTTTCAGGAAGCGGATATTACAGGTGCTTGTGAACCTTTTATAAAGCATAGCTATCTTGTTAAGGATACAAATGATTTAGCAAGAATTTTTAAGGAAGCTTTCCATATAGCTACAACAGGCAGACCTGGACCAGTCTTGATTGATGTTCCGATTGATATACAGCAAAATAAGATTTCGGGTTTTGAATATCCAGAAGATGTAGATATTATAGGTTATAAGCCGAGTGTTAAAGGACACCCTATACAGATAAAAAGAGCCTTAGAGCTTATTGCTGAATCAAAAAGACCAGTAATATGTTCTGGCGGTGGAGTTCTTTCCTCAGGTTCTAAGCCCATTTTTGCAGAATTTGCCGATAAAACAGGTATTCCAGTTGTTTCAACAATGATGGGTATAGGTGTTATGCCTTCAGATAATAAGCAATATCTTGGTATGCTTGGTTCATTTGGTACAGTTCGTGCAAACAGAGCTTTGCTTGAAACAGACCTTTTAATTCTTTGTGGAGCAAGAGTTGGTGACAGAGCGGTTGCCGCTCCTCATCAAGTAGCAGAGAGAGCAAAGGTTATTCATATTGATATTGACCCTGCCGAAATCGGCAAAAACATACAGACAACCGTTCCGATTGTCGGAGATATGAAAAATGTTATCACTGTTATGAGAGATAAGATTAATTATCATATTTCTAATGAATGGAAAAATGAGTTTATGTCTTGGCAAGAGCCAGAAATCAAGCCTATAGAGGGCTTTGTTGAACCGAGAACCTTTATATCAAGGCTTTCAGAAATGCTCAGACACAAGGCAATTCTTGTTGCTGATGTTGGACAAAACCAAATCTGGTGTGCAAATAACTTCAAAATTTCAGATGGCAGATTTTTGACCACAGGCGGTATGGGAACTATGGGATATTCACTTCCGGCTGCCCTTGGGGCAAAGCTTGCCCGCCCTGAAAGAGATGTATTTGTTGTTTGTGGTGATGGCTCGTTCCAGATGAGTATGTCAGAATTGGCAGTTGCCGTACAGAGCAACATAAATGTTAAGATTATCATTATGCAGAATGGCAGACTTGGTATGGTTAGAGAAATTCAGGACAAGCTTTATGGAAGCAGATATGCTGCAACTATCCTTAACGATTCTCCGGATTTTGCAAAGCTTGCTGAAGCATATGGAATCAAAGCCTATGTTGCTACAACAAACAAAGAAGCCGAAAATGCTGTTGCAGAAATGCTTGAATCAGACAAGCCTAATGTGCTTATCTGCCAAGTGAGTCCTGAAACACCATCGAGATAAGGAGGATTATATGAAATATACACTTTCTGTTCTCGTTGAAAACCAAGCAGGCGTTCTTTCTAAGGTTTCTGGATTGTTTTCAAGACGAGGCTTTAATATAGACAGCCTTGCAGTTGGAATTACAGAAGACAGCTCAATATCTCGTATGACTATTGTTGTTGACGGAGATGAATATGTTGTTGAACAGCTTGAAAAACAGCTTAACAAAGTAATTCCTGTAATAAAAGTCAGAACCTATGCTCAGGGCGAGTTTATAAGTCGTGAGCTTAGTTTAATAAAAGTCAACTGCCCCGCAAAGCAGCGACTTGATATAATGAAAATTGCAGAGCTTATGGGTGCAAAAATCGTAGATGTTGCGGTTAATACACTTACTCTTCAATTTGCAGATACTCATGAGCAATTTGAAACATTGCTCGATTTACTTAAGCCATATGGTATCCGAGAAATCGTTCGCACAGGTACAGTAGCCATCGAAAAAGGCTCTAAAACAACGGTTTAAGGATTCATATATATTTTATTTTTCATTATGAAAAGCGGAGGTAATTTTTATGTCAAAATTCACACCGAAAATCTACTATCAGGCAGACTGTGACATCAATGTTCTTAAGGGCAAGACTGTTGCTATCATCGGCTACGGTTCACAGGGTCACGCTCACGCTCTTAACCTCAGAGATAGTGGCGTCAATGTAATCATTGGTCTTTATAAGGGCAGCCGCCGTTGGGATCATGTTAAGGAGCTTGGCTTCGAGGTTTATACAACAGCAGAAGCAACTCAGAAGGCAGATATCATTATGATTCTTACACCTGATGAGAAGCAGGCTGATATTTATAAGAACGACATCGAGCCAAACCTCACAGCAGGCAAGGCTATCGCATTTGCTCACGGCTTCAACATTCACTTTAAGCAAATCACACCTCCTAAGGATGTTGATGTATTTATGATTGCTCCTAAGGCTCCAGGACACACAGTTCGTTCTGAGTATGTAGAGGGCAAGGGTACACCAGCTCTCGTAGCTGTATATCAAGATGCTTCAGGCCACGCACTTGACATCGCTCTTGCATATGGTGCTGGTATTGGTGCAGCTCGTGCAGCAGTTATGGAAACAACTTTCCAAATCGAAACAGAGACAGACCTCTTCGGCGAGCAGGCAGTTCTTTGCGGCGGCGTTACAGCTTTGATGCAGGCTGGTTTCGAAACACTTGTAGAAGCAGGCTATCCACCAGAGAACGCTTACTTCGAGTGCATTCACGAGATGAAGCTCATCGTTGACCTTATCTACACAGGTGGCTTCTCTATGATGAGATATTCTATTTCTGATACAGCTGAGTTCGGTGATTACGAGACAGGTAAGAGAATCGTAACTCCTGAAACAAAGGCTGAGATGAAGAAGGTTCTTGAAGAGATTCAGGACGGTACATTCGCAACAAAGTGGATTGCAGAGAACAAGAACGGTCGTGCACACTTCAATGCAACTCGTGCTATCAAGGCTTCTCACGAACTCGAGAAGGTCGGTGCAGAGCTTAGAAAGATGTATTCTTGGAATGCAACTGATAACAAGTACGCTGACTAATTTCTATACTTGTATAGAAAAAGTTGCATAGCTACTTGACATATACTTCTTGTAAATAATAAACCCGCACTTTGATAATAGAATCAGAGTGCGGGTTTTGCTTTATTATAATAGTTCCATTTCGTCATTCATTTTTGTAAAGCCATATTTTTCATACATAGGTCGTCCCATAGCAGTTGCTTCAAGAGTTATATGGTTAATTCCCTTTTCTCTTGTCGCTTTGATAAGTAAATCAAGTGTTTTATAGGCAATGCCCTTTCGTCTGTATTCGGGAGAAGTATATATATTCATAAGATATGCTTTTTTGCCTGTTGGATTATGGCAAGTTGGCATAACCCTGAAGAAACTAACTCCACCACAACCAACAAGCTTATCATCATCGAAAACAAGATAGACTATACATTCGCCATTTAGAATAGCTTTTCTACAATAATCATAAGATTGAGCTTTAACTTCTGACATATCTGCGGAATCATCTAAGTGATTAGCTTCGCGAAGAACCATTATTCTCGATTTTACTAAAAGCTCTATATCATCAAGGTTTGCTTGTTTATATGTAATATTCATTCTGAAAATCCTTTTTAAAATTATATTTAATTATAAAAGTTTACTTAAAAGCCACTATTAAAATTATATCTTAATTTTAAAATCCGTTCAACCTTTTATCTATAAATTGTTTCAGCCAATTTATATCTGTAAAAATTTGTTGGTTTATGATATACTTAAATAATATGTAATTTTAAATTTAAAATGGGTGATAATAATGAGAAAACTTAAATTCTTTATCAGATATAAAGAGTTTTTGTATTATCAATATATTTGCAAAAAATATGTTGAAGTTACTATTGTGTTAATTATGGGTAGTATGTTATTTGTATATCAATTTATAATGAAGTATAATAAAATCAAGCAATTCGGATATATTTTGCTTATATGCTGAGTTTTGATTAAATTTGTAAAAATCATTATAATACAAATTATGAAGAAACGAGTTGTTGTTATTGTTTAAATTGAGAAGATTTTTGAAAAGCTATAAGCTGCAATTAATATTTGGCCCACTTTGTAAATTGATTGAGGCAATATTTGAGCTTATAGTGCCATTAGTTATGGCGGATATTATTGACACAGGCATTAAAAATCAGGATTATGTCTATGTGTGGCAAAGAGGCGGACTTATGATTTTGCTTGGTGCATTAGGCTTGTGCTTTGCCTTAGTTTGCCAAAAAAGTGCCTCGATAGTTTCACAAGGCTTTGGAACGCAGGTTAGAAACGCTATGTTTAAGCATATAAATAAGCTTTCACACCAAGAACTTGATAAAATTGGTACACCATCACTTATCACGAGAATGACAAATGATATAAACCAGCTTCAAGTGGCGGTTGCAATGCTTATAAGGCTGGTTATAAGAGCACCGTTTCTTATTATCGGTGCATTAATTATGGCTATGACAATAGATTTAAAACTTTCTATAATCTTCCTTATAGCTTCACCGATTTTAGCACTTGTGCTTTATATTGTTATGAGCCGTTCAGTACCGTTTTTCAAGCAGATTCAATCAAAGCTTGATAAGCTTTCACTTATCACTCGTGAAAATCTTTCAGGTAATAGAGTTATAAGAGCATTTTCTAAGCAAGAGAGCGAAAAAAAACGCTTTAACGAAAAAAGTGATGATTTAGCTAAAACTGCAATTACAGTCGGCAGACTTTCTGCTTTACTTAATCCTTTAACAACCGTACTTATCAATATTGCAATAGTTGCGATAGTATGGTTCGGCGGTGGCTTTGTTGATAAGGGAGAGCTTAGCCAAGGCGAAATTATAGCTTTAGTAAACTATATGACTCAGATTTTGCTTGCAATGATAGTTGTTGCAAACCTTGTAGTTATCTTTACAAAGGCATTTGCTTCAGCACATCGTGTAAATGAAGTTTTTGAAACAGAACCAAGTGTTATTGAGGGTACAAAAACAAAATCAGATAATAAGAGCAATAACGAAATTGAATTTAATGATGTAAGTTTTGCTTATGGTAAGGGAAAATACGCCCTCGAGAATATCAGCTTTAAAGTCGAAAAGGGCGAAACGATTGGTATTATTGGCGGTACAGGTTCAGGTAAGTCTACATTGATTAACCTTATTCCAAGATTTTATGACCCGCAAAAGGGTGATGTAATAATAGACGGAATGTCCGCTAAGGAATGCACATTTTCTGCACTTCGTGCAAAAATAGGCGTCGCACCACAGCAGGCAATACTTTTCAGCGGAACAATAAAAAGTAACCTCCTTTGGGGCAATAAAGCTGCTACCAATGAGGACATAGAATGGGCTTTAAAGGTTTCACAATCCTATGAATTTGTTTCAAAGCTTTCTGATGGAATAGAACACGAGGTCCTTGCGGGCGGTAAGAATTTTTCAGGTGGTCAGAAGCAGAGATTGACTATTGCAAGAGCAATAATCTCAAGACCTGAAATTCTCATACTTGATGACAGTGCAAGTGCCTTGGACTTTGCAACAGATGCTGCATTAAGAAAGGCTCTTGCAACAGAAACAAACGGTATGACAACAATAATCGTTTCTCAGCGTGTAGGAACAGTAAGATATTCTGATAAAATACTTGTTCTTGATGATGGAAAGCTTGTTGGAGTAGGAAAGCATGATGAACTTATCAAGAATTGTGAAGTTTATAAGGAAATCTGCTTGTCACAGCTTAGTGCTGAGGAGGTGAAGTGAGTGTTATGAAAAAATCAAAAGCCAAAAAGGGAACTATGAAACGCATTCTTTCATATATAAAGCCCTATAAAAAACAAATTATCGGTGCAATGCTTACTGCAATTCTTTATGTAGTTCTTAACCTCACAACACCAGTTCTTATTGGACAGGCTATTGATAAGGCTATTGGCAAGGGTAATGTTGATTTTCAGGCTATGTTGAATATTATCGGTTTGATAATGCTTACAGTTATCGGTTCAGCATTTTTCCAATGGCTTATGTCACTTTTTACAAACACAGTAAGCTATATGACTGTAAGAGATATGAGGCGTGATATTTTCGCAAAATTTAACGAAGTTCCTCTTAAATATATTGACGGACACCCACATGGTGATTTAATTAGCCGAGTTATAAACGATATTGACGCAGTGGGTGATGGATTACTGCAGGGTGTTACACAGCTTTTTTCAGGCGTTGTAATGATAATCGGAACGCTTATGTTTATGCTTTCGATTGATTTCAGAATTGCAATAGTTGTTGTAGTCATCAGCCCGCTTTCAATATTCGTAGCAACTATGATTACTCGACTTTCACACAAAATGTTTATTGAGCAATCCAGAACTCAAGGTGAGGTCAGCTCATATGTAGAAGAGATTGTCGGCAATCAGAAAATGGTAAAAACCTTTGGTTACGAGGAACGCTCTATTGAAGGCTTTGAAGAAATTAACGAAAGACTTCGTATCTGTGGTCAAAAATCGCAGTTCTATTCATCACTTGCCAACCCAAGTACAAGATTTGTCAATGGCATAGTAACCGCCGCTGTAACTATTGTAGGCTCAATAAACGCAATTAACGGCATTATTTCTATAGGGCAGATTTCTTGTTTCTTGACTTACGCAAACCAGTATACAAAGCCATTTAATGAAGTTACAGGCGTTATCCCTCAGCTTCAATCAGCGCTTGCAGGTGCATCAAGAGTTTTTGAGGTACTTGATGAGGATAACCAGACACCTGATTCCGCAAATTCAGTAGAAATGAGCCATTGCAAGGGTGCTATTGATATTGAGAATGTCTGCTTCTCTTATTCACCCGAAAGAAGGCTTATTGAGGGCTTTAACCTTAAGGTCAAGCCTGGACAGAGGGTTGCAATAGTCGGCCCGACAGGTTGCGGAAAGACTACCCTTATAAATCTTCTTATGCGTTTCTATGAGATAAACAGTGGTAAGATTTTGATTGATGGTGTTGATACTCAAAATATCACAAGGAACAGTTTGCGTGGGCTTTATGGAATGGTATTGCAAGAAAGCTGGCTTTACAATGCGACAATAGCTGAAAATATCGCATACGGCAAGCCTGATGCAACCCCTGATGAAATTCGAGAGGCTGCAAAGAAATCCTATATTGATGGTTATATCAGGCGTTTGCCAGATGGCTATGATACAATTATCACCGAAGACGGTATGAACCTTTCGCAAGGGCAACGACAGCTTATGTGTATCGCAAGAGTTATGCTCTGCGACCCACCTATGCTTATTCTTGACGAGGCTACAAGTAGCATCGATACAAGAACGGAAATTCGAGTACAGCAAGCGTTTAATGCAATGATGAAAGGCAGAACAAGCTTTATTGTTGCACATAGACTTTCAACTATCAAGGAAGCTGATATTATTTTGGTTATGAAAGACGGCCATATTATTGAGCAAGGTAATCACGAAGAATTGCTTGCTAAAGGTGGATTTTATAATACTCTTTATAATAGCCAGTTCGCAAGGAGTGAAGGTGCGTGAACTCACAAGACACATAATTAATAGACATTCTTAATAGACCTATGTTTATGTGAGTAACTACCAATTAGCTGATAAATTTCCCCTAAGACACTTAGAAGCTTCGCTCAAGCCTTTTTAAAGGCTTGTAGGTCAAGGGCAACGCCCTTGTCGCTCTCCGCA
>OGGH01001327.1_pt1 | contig 16683 bp, 20 predicted proteins | sample 1571161 | NCBI WGS metagenome assembly OGGH01 (sample SAMEA2582053, study PRJEB24529) | metagenome | biome: Human gut stool | place: China | collected 2011 | reverse complement strand
GTGATCCGTATTTTGAGCAGCTTCAGACCATGCTCGCAATCCGAGAAGAGCTGGAAAATATACCGCTGTGCGATATTCAGCGGGATATGCTGCTTGCGATGGAAAATGTATTGGAATCGGCATGGTTATTCCGTAATACCCCCGTCCCGGATCGCTGCATGAATCCGAACAATATCAGCGAAGTGGTGTACTACTTCCTTCAGGACAAAGGTGCCGAGTATCGGGGCGATCTGCTCTATGAACGGGCCAAAGCCGAGTTTGATGCCCGTATGGAAGAACTCGCCGCCCTGCCGCCTAAAGAAATTCTTGACCATGCCTACGAGAAGATCATCAAAGAAGATTTCCTCTGCCATCTGGAGGAAGGGTTGGACGAGTGGGAAACGGACGCTCTGTTGTCTTATCCGCAGCCTTTGGCGGCTCTCTACACGGAATGGATGGGAGTTGATTACTCCTATCTGGATATAGACAGAATCCAAAGCACGGCAAAGCAAGCAGCGGGAAAACGGTTAAATGAACTTCGCCGCCATGAGTTTGACGTCAATGGTGAGCCGCCTGCGGAACTGCGGTATTTCTATGATTTGCATAGCGAGATACTGGACAACCCGGATCTGGAGTGGGTCGGTGATATGGAGCCATGAATCCTCTGATTGTAAAAGGCGTGGTATTTGGCCTGCTGTTGGCTTGTGCTGCGCTCTGGGATATGAAAAAACGAGAGATTCCCAATCTGATTCCGGCCATGATTTTAGTTTGTGGCTTGATAGAGCTGCGCCCCGCCGCTTCTGTGGCGGGGCTTCTTGTTACGGGAGGTCCGTACCTGTTGGCTGCATTACTGACACATGGAAAAGCCCTTGCCATTGGCGGTGGGGACATTAAGCTGATGGGGGCTTGTGGCTTTGTTCTGGGAGTGTGGCCTGGTTTGCTGCACAGCATTTTATCTCTGATCCTGGCCGTGCTTACAGGAGTGATGCTGTTTGGAGTACGCAGGCAGGACTTTTCTTCCATCCGGCTGCCACTTGCCCCATTCTTCTGCATTGGCGGCGTAACTGCTTATTGGCTGGCGACTGCGGCCGCTGTAATCTGAACAAATGGAGGTATCAACTTGAACAAGAATATTTTCAGAAACCGGACGATTATCGGTGCGGTTTGTATCCTGCTGGCCGTCCTGGTTTGCTTTGGCATCACGCCCCTTTTCAATGCGGGTTTGAAGGCCCAGACCGAAGCGGTACGGGTGAAAGCCGAGGTGATTCCCCGTGGCACCTATATCACGGCGGATATGGTTGAGGTCTACACCAGAGGCGCGTCCGGTATGTCTGACGCCATTGCCACATCACTTGACGAGGTAGTAGGCCGATATACCGATGTAGAGCTTCGCAAAAACACAGATGTAAACACCGGCTGGCTTTCTTCTGAACCGCTGACTCAGTACGAGTACCTGACCAAGCTGGACGGTTCCAAAGTGGCGATCTCCGTTACCATTCCTACCTTTGCCAAAGGTGGTTCCGGCAAGGTGGAAGCTGGTGACATCATCATGCTCTTTGCAACCGATAAGGACACGGGAGAAACCACCCAGCCCCCGGAACTCAAGTATGTAGAGGTCCTGGCCGCAACACAGAGTTCCGGCGCCGACAAGGAATATCAGGCGCCCCAGAATGACGAGGAAGAAAATCCCGAAGAATCGCTCCCGTCCACCATTACCCTGCTGGTAAATACCGAACAGGCACAACTCCTTGCGCATTTGGAGGAATCCAACAGTCTGCACCTGGCGTTTGTGTACCGTGGAACCCGTGAGAACGCCGAAAAGTTCCTGGCAGCTCAGGATCAGTTCTTTGTGGAGCCGGAGGAAGATACCGCAGCTCAGGATGGCGAACAGGGTGAGGTATCCGATGATAACAATGTGGCCGACAACACCGGCGATAATGCGGCCGGCAATGAACCCGCAGAGGAACAGGAGGTTGAGAATACCGATGGCGAATAAGCAGAAACAGATGCTTGCTGTGTGGGGCAGCCCTGGGGGCGGGAAAACCGTAACTGCGGTCAAACTGGCCCTGGAATTGTCCAAGCGGAAGAAAAATGTGGTGCTGGTGTTTACCGATGTGACGGTGCCCACGCTTCCGGCTGTGGTCAGCGAGAAGAAACTGCCGGATGTGTCCGTGGGCGAACTGCTGGCGGCTCCCGGAATGACGCAGGAACAGGTTCTCAAGACCTGTGTTCCCTGTGAGAAAAACCCCTATATCAGCTTTCTGGGCTACAAGGCCGGTGAAAATGTCTTTACCCATGCGGAGTACAGCAAGGAAAAGGCGGTGGATATGCTGGTTCTGCTGCGGCACATCGCAGACTATGTGATTGTGGACTGCACCAGCCTTTTGACCGGCAATGTGCTGGCGACCACCGCACTGGAGGTGGCGGATGATGTGCTGCGGGTGTGCAGCTGTGACCTGAAGGCCATCTCCTACTTCTCGTCCTATCTTCCGCTTGTCGCAGACAGAAAGTTCAAGCCGGAACAGCACATCAAGGCGCTGTCCAACACGCGCCCTTATCAGGGCGGCAGCGAATATGAGAACTCCTTTGGCGGTGTGAAATACCGGCTGCCGTATCTTCCCTCGCTGGAGGAACAGGCGGCGACGCTGAAGCTGCTGGAACCGCTTTCCGGTAAAGAGGCCAAGACCTATGAGCCGGTCATTGCCGCTATTGCCGGGGAGGTGTTCGGAGATGGCAAGTAATATTGACCTGTTCTTCAATACCAGCAGGAACAAGCGGACATTTCCCGAAGTGCTGGCGGAGATTCAGGAATATCTCGCCAGCAAGTATTCGACCCTGATTACCGACAACCCGGAGGAACAGCACCAGCAGATTACCGCATACATCGCAAAGTATCTCAATGATTACAGTCTGGGCGTTGAGGGCATGAGCCATGAGGAACTGATCGACAAACTCTATACGGAAATGGCTGAGTTCTCCTTCTTGACGCCCTATCTTTTCGCAAATGATGTGGAGGAAATTAACATCAATTCGTGGAAAGATGTGAAAATCACTTATGCGGACGGGCGTGTGGTTCCCACCAAAGATCGGTTCCAGACCCCACAGCACGCTGTTGATGTAATCCGCAGACTCCTTCATAAGTCCGGCATGATTCTGGATAACAGTCAGCCGGGTGTGGTGGGCCATCTCTCCAATAAAATCCGTATCACGGTTCTGGGCAATCCGCTCACGGACAAAGAAAAAGGTGTGGCTGCATCCATTCGTATCGTGAATCCCAAGAAGTTGAGCCGTGATGATTTCATTGGCTACGGGACAGCCACCGCCGAAATGCTGGACTTTCTGGCCGAAGTTCTCCGGTTCGGTTTGTCCATCTGCGTGACTGGTTCCACCGGCAGCGGTAAAACTACGCTGATGAGCTGGATTCTCTCCACCATTCCCAACGAAAAGAGAATCTTCACCATTGAAAATGGGTGCCGCGAATTTGACCTTGTGAAAGAGGACGCCGAAGGAAATGTCATCAACAATGTAGTCCATACCGTTACCCGTTTTTCTGACGATCCCAAGCAGAACTACGATCAGGAGCGCCTTTTGGAGTTTGCCCTGACCTGTAACCCGGACATTGTGTGTGTCGGTGAGATGAAATCGGCCGAGGCTTTCGCCGCACAGGAGGCGGCCCGCACCGGCCACGCAGTTATCACCACCACCCATGCCAATAGCTGCAAAGCAACCTATTACCGCATGGTGACGCTGTGTACCCAGAAATACGACATGGGCGATAAGACCCTGTATAACCTGGTGACAGAAGCGTTTCCTATCGTTCTGTTTGTGAAGAAGCTGGAGGACAACAGCCGCCGCGTCATGGAGATCACTGAATGTGAGATTCTGGAGGACGGCACCCGGCAGCTCCACACCCTCTACCGCTATCATGTGTCGGAAACCTCTATCCAAGATGGCAAGGTAAAGGTGCATGGCGAGTTTCAAAAGGTATCCACGATCTCGGCCAGCCTGCAAAAGCGGCTTTTGGAAAACGGTATGCCGCCCCGTCTGCTGGAGCGTATCGCTGGTAGCGGTGTAAAACTGGATACTGGAAAGGAGGAAACTGCGTGATTGTATTGATTTTGCTGGCCTTTGTCGGGATGCTGACGGGCATCTTCTTGATTCTGGGCATGACCCCCTTTACATTTGCGGAGGAACTGACTAAGCCGCTTTCTGGGCGGCAACAGCCGATTTCCAAGCGAATCCAGCAGGTCAACCACCCCAAAGAGCCGAAGGGCATCCGTAAAACCGTGCTGGAAGCACGGGAGATGTTGATTCTCACCGGAAAGGGTGGGAAGTTTGCCGCCATTTGTGCTTTCTCTCTGTTCCTGGCGGCAATGGGTGCTGTGATCTGTATTGCGATTCAGAACTACTTTATGCTGCCGGTTTTGGCGGCCGGGATGGGCTTGCTCCCGTTCTGGTATGTCCTGTTCACCTCTCACAGCTATAAAAAGCTGATGAACAACGAGATTGAAACCGGACTGTCTATCATCACAAGTTCCTATCTGCGCAGCGAGAGCATGATAACCGCTGTGGAAGAAAACATTCATTACCTGAACCCGCCTGTGGCAGATGTGTTCCGGGGCTTCTTGGCCGAAACCAATATGATAAGCGCCGATGTGAAACAGGCACTCTCCAACATGAAGCCCAAACTGGACAACTATGTGTTTCGGGAATGGGTGGATGCCGCTATCGCCTGTCAGGACGATAAGAGCCTGAAAAGCACGCTCACCCCGATCATCGGGAAACTCTCGGATATGCGGATTGTTGCGGCGGAACTGGACTACCTGCTTTATGAGCCTTTCAAGGAATTTATCACAATGGCGTTCCTGCTCATTGGCAACATCCCATTGTTATACTTCCTGAATAAAGACTGGTACGATGTGCTTGTAAATACGGGCTTTGGCAAAGGGATTCTGGCGGTGTGTCTGCTGGTGCTGCTGATCTCGTTTGCGGCGGTGATCCGGCTCACCAAGCCCGTAGAATACAAGCGTTGATCTCGTCAGGAGGTGATACCATCGAGAGTGCTACCGATCTCCCTGCGGGATGCCAATGCGTTTGTTCTGGCGCATCACCGGCACAGTGGGCAGGTGCGCGGCTGTAAATTCTGTGTAGCTGTCGTAGATGATTTGGACGCCGTTCATGGAGTTGCGATTGTTGGGCGCCCCGTTGCCCGCCGACTGGATGATGGGAAAACAGCGGAAGTGACCCGGCTTTGCACCGATGGTATTGCCAACGGGTGCAGCTTCCTTTACAGCCGGTGCGCCCGGATTGCGAAACTGATGGGCTATCAGAAAATCATCACCTACACCCTGGCAACCGAAAACGGAGCCAGCCTGCGAGCTTCCGGCTGGCAATGTGCGCCGGGACTGCGAGGCGGCGGGAACTGGAATGTGCCGGGGCGCCCCAGAGCCGACAGCCGCAACACCGGCCCCAAACGGCTCTATTACAAAGAATTGAGGTGACGCGAGTTTTGTATCTCATTTTGCTATGCTTTGGGACGCTCTTTGGCCTGGGAGCGTTCTTTTTGTTGGCCGGACTGCTCCGGCTGCCGACTTCCGCAAGCACAAAGGCGGTTCTGACCGTGACGAGCCGTGGAAAGTCACAGAAAGGCAGCATCAATGCTGTCCTGTTCGATATGGCCGCACGGCTCTCTCCGCTGGTACATCTGGACGGCTATAAGCGGAAGAAGCTGGAGGCACAGTTGAAATCCGCCGAAATTAAAATGTCCCCGGAAACCTATATTGCGGCGGCCTGGGTAAAGGCTGGTCTGATTGCTCTGCTGATAATTCCGGCCCTTCTGATTTTCTCGATCCTTGCGCCGGTCATTGTGTTTCTGGCGGTGGCAGTTTACTTCAAAGAGCAGAAACGAGCGGACGAGATCGTTCAACAGCGCCGGGAAGAAATCGAAGCCGAGCTGCCCAGATTTGTAAACACCATTGAACAGGAACTCAGGGCATCCCGTGATGTGCTGAACATCCTGAAATCCTACCAGAGAAACGCTGGTCATGCCATGAAGCGGGAACTGGAAATCACGATTGCGGATATGGCATCCGGCAACGAGGAAAACGCACTCACCCGCATGGAGAGCCGGATTGGAAGTACCATGCTGTCCGATGTGGTGCGCGGCTTGATCTCGGTCAAGCGCGGTGACAACGGTATCATGTATTTCCAGATGCTTTCTATGACCTTTAAGCAGTTGGAACTTCAAAAACTGAAACTGGAAGCCATGAAGCAGCCGGGAAAAATGCGTAAGTATTCCTTTATGCTGCTGGGCTGTTTCCTGCTGATGTATCTGGGTGTCCTGGGCTATGTGGTGTTGGAAGCCTTTGGCGAACTGTTCTAAAGGAGGTGGAGAAACCGTGAAACGACTTCTGAAGGACAAACGGGGCGAGGGCTTTGTGGATGTGTGTGTCCTGGTTCTGGCGATTGCAATGGTTCTGGCTTTGGTGGTCCGCATTGCACCGGTATTCGTGGCAAAGCAGAACCTTGATGTCTTTGCAGACGAATTAGTTCGGACAGCAGAAATCAATGGGCAGGTTGGCTCTGCCACAAACGCAAAAGCAGCGGATTTGCGGGAGCAAACCGGACTCGACCCCAATATCTCATGGAGCGACACCGGAAAAATCCAGCTCGGCAACGAGGTGGAAGTGACCCTCACAACCACCGTCAATATTGGACTGTTCGGTGAGTTTGCATCCTTTCCTGTCACTCTGACGGCAAAGGCCAGCGGGACTTCGGAGGTGTATTGGAAGTGAAGAAAATTCAAGAAGTCCTGAAAAACAAATCCGGGCAAGGCGTACCGATGATTTTGGCCGTTGTCCTCTGCTGCCTGATTCTGGCCTGTGTGACCTTTGAGTATATGCGCTTGATGATCGTTGCGCAGGGGGTGCGTGATTCTGTCCAGTCCGCCATTGTAGATGTGGCCACCGAGAATTGGGATGAAGCCTATGCCGGTTTGCGTGAGGGTTACTCCGGTGGCTATCAACTTGCCGGTTCGTCCTGGTCACAGAATGTTACCAGCGGCAATGTATACGCCCGCCTGCAAGATGTTTTGGGCATTGAATACGAGGGCGGGCAGTATGTAAAGTACAGCGGCGAGAATTTGGAGTATCGACTGTACGACCTGCACCTGGATGTAGAAAATGCTCCGCTGGCCCCGTCTGTGCCGGATGGCATTACGCAGCTCAATGTCACAGGGACAATCACTGTTGATGTGCCGCTTTCCTTTGGGTTCGGGCATCTGCCCCCCATGCAGATCACCATGAAACTCAACGCCAAATATGTTCCCAGGTTTTAATTTTGTGTATTTCGCCCTGTCGCTTTTCCATAGCGCAAAAAAATATTTGGCAGGAATCACACCTGGACGCCGTATTTGTGCAAATGGTATAATGATGGCGAGAAATATTACCGTCGTTTTAATATAAAATCACCGTACAAGGAGGTTTTCAAATGAGTGCAAAAAACAAGAAGCTGTTGGCCGTTCTTGGCGCAGCCGCCGTTGTGGTAATTGTGATTGCCGCAGTGCTGCTGGGCAAGGGCGGGCAGACCACAACCGTTGATCCGGCATCCACCCCCTCGGATGTATCTGCCGAGGATGTGGATAGCAGCAATACCCCGGACAGCAGCTCCAGCGAACCGCTGGTAGTGGTGCCGGACGCCTCGAAACCCGAAGTGACTGACAGCCAGAACCAGACTGACGCTGTTTTGGATGTGGAGGAAGAAGATCAGGTAGACGTTAACCTGACCGACAGTGAAAAGAAACCCGAAACCACTCCGCCCCCGGCGCCTTCTCAGGAGGAACAGCAGGCGGCCAGCGAAAAGGATGAGCCGATTGTGCATGAGCCGGACAGCAACCAACCCCAGACCGGCGACACACAGGGCGGTTCCATCTATCTGGAGGGCTTTGGCTGGATCACCGACGAGGGCGGCGGCTCCGTCCAGCACAACATTGACTCTGATGGAGATATAAACAAACAGGTCGGCAACATGGGCTGATAACAAGCCCGGAGAGTACGGTAGCGATACCGTACTCTTTTTTTGTCCTCAACTAAATTGATTGGAGGTGCGTTTTTGAAGCGGATATTTGTGATACTGCTCACATTTGTGCTGCTGTTGAGTATCTGTCCTATGAGCGCCCTGGCGGAAACCGGAGGAAGCGGAAACGTGGATGGCGGTGGCGGCGATATGGGGCAAGGAACCTCGCAGAACTCCTGGACTCCTGGTATGGAGGGTGTGCGGATTACCGTCGTAGATGCGGAATCCGGTCGTCCGGTGTCTACACCATTTGACCTGTCCAGCAATACACCATCTATCAAGATTCACTTTGGTAAGGTCAGTAAAATTCAGTATGTCAACGGTGCCAGTATTTCACCAAATACAGGTGGATACACCTGTAAAAAGCCAGATATAGCGTTGCCTCGTATTATAAGCACTGGCAGCAAGAAAGCCAGCATAGAAGAAATCAAGAAATACTTCTGCTCCGAGTATGCGGTAAAACTGGTGGCGCAGCAAACCGGAATCGCATACGAGGAACTGATTGGCGGACAGTACAAGCTGTTTTTGGAGCCAATCGCCTATTTTAAGCACAACGGAATTATGATGGCCATGACTGCCCATGAAGCCGCGCTCTATGATAATCAGGCAGGCGGGTCCTTGCGTAAGACCATGACGAGTTTGACCCATAAAAACCTGCCGCTGGCTATGTTCCTGGAATATGCGGATATGGGATTTCAGGCCTATACAGGGGCTACCAATAAGACCTGTTCCAACGATACTATTATCACCTATCTGGGTATGGGTATTGTATGGTTTACCGACCCGCCCGAACAGCCGGAGCCAACCGACTATGACTACGAGTATCGTGTGGATACAGATGTCATCACGCCGGTAACGCTCTATGCGGGATCGGAGATCAATCCTGACAGCCCGGCCACGGTATCCTTCTCAATCAACGGCAGCACCTACCGGATGAATAATATTGTGATTCCATCGGGAGATAGTCAGATTGCGTGGGTAAAGTGGCATACGCCATCGGAGCCGCAGGACATTACCATCCAAGTCAGCACCAACAAAGGCTCTTTGAGCCAGAGTACCATTCGGGCCAAGGTGGTAGACCTTTCCGGCAACAACCCGCCCGACCCAAAAGCCACCGATACAATGGGAAGCTGGTCGGCCAGCAGGTCGACGTTGAGTTGGGGAATGCGGAATTCGGGCAGGTCGCTGCTGATGACGTACAGGTCGCCGATGGTGCTCACCTGCCTGGAGCGTTTGGTGGGCGCAATGGCACCCCTATTGGGTGTGGCACAGCACAGGAAAAAACACAGGGTATTGGGTGGATGAAGGCTGGTATGATTTCTTCCGGGACAATTACTCGGCCAGCATGACCGCCACCACCCGAATCGAGCCGGACGAAAAGGTTCCCACCGCTTCGGGCGATTTGATGAAATCAGGCTATGGCGTAACAAACACTGTAACGGCAACCGTCAGCACCTCTGCCCCGCTGTCGCACTATACCTACGGGCAGACAGCCGTATCCTACTTCCCGGAGTTTGGCTATGGAACCTACTGGCGGTTGCTGGAACGCCTTGCCAGCGGAACGACTGCGCGGTTCCAGTTTGCTAAAAACATTTACAGCACCTACAATCAGCGGGTGCACTTTTCGCCGGTTTGGTTCCCGGACGGAAGCTACACCGTCAATACTCATGTGATGGATATTTGGACGCCTGCGGGGATGCTCGCCATGAATCTCACCGATGATGTAACCATCAGCGGCTCCCTCTATGATGATTGGCATATCGCACCGGGCAATCCGTAAAGAAAAGGAGAATGGATATGAACGACAACAGAACGATTCGGATTATGGTGTTTGAACCTGGGCGCACGCCTTATACGGCCATGCTGGAGGATTCTCTGGAACACCGGCAGGAACTTGTGGGCGGGGACATTGAGTGTATTCCTCTGCCCTGCGAAACGGTTCTCTGCTGCAATGCGTCCGGGAAACTGACAGGTCTGCCGGAGAACCGACAGTACGGGCCGGATATCCTTCACGGAACTTTTTTCCTCTATTGCGATACCCCGGAAGGACGGGGCGTTTCTTTGACCGATGAACAGATTGCCATGTATCAGGAGTATTTTCCGCAGCCGGTCCCCGCAGCGGTATCCTTTGAAGTACGGTCCGCCGCCGACATGAAAAAGTTTATGAACCTCATGTTCGGCAAGGGATGGGACATGGACACTGGAGCCGGAGAGGACATGGAGGCAGACCGATGAGCAAAATGTTTTCGGTGGTGACTCTGGATGCCCCTAACTCTCTGATGACAGAACATTTTGTCCCCGGCCGCCCGGATGGGCTGGATGAACTGCTGGACTGTGATGAAATCTCCGAGGCCCTTTCGCTGAGGCCCCTGGGGGACACTATCGAAGCCAAAATCCAGACCTATCTCTATGGAGATGGCGAAACCGTGCGCGCTGACGAGGAGGATTTGGCTTTCTTCCGAGAGCATTTTGACGAGCTGGACGCCAGCGATGCCCTGGACTGCATCTCAGACCATAGCTTTTCTTTTGAATCGGACGAGTTGGATTTTGGGTACGGCGAAGAAAGCGAAGATGAAGAAGATTTGGAACTATAAGACACGGCTCTGCTGAAAAGCAGGGCCTATTTTTATGGCAAAGAAAGCGAGGTCGATAAATTGCTTTTGCCGATTATTATGATCTGCGTCTGTGCGCTGCTGGGCGGTGGGACGCTGATTTTTCTGAAGTTGTCGGCCAAACACAAAAAATCGAAGAACAAGGACAAGGAAGAACTGGCCCAGAACACCGCCAATGAGTTTGTGAATGTGAAAGATATTCAGGGGAACTTCCTCTATACCCGTGACAATCTGGCCCTGGCGTATCTGAAGATCTACCCGATCAGCACAGAACTGTTCAGCAAAAACGAAAAGCGGCTGATTGCCAAGCAGCTTACGGTGAGCCTGTCCAGCGCACAGTACCCGTTTCAGCTTCTTGCCGTATCCCGCCCGGTAGATATTTCTCCGCTGTTGTCGGAGCTGTCTGCCACACTCACTTCTTCTTCCGATGTGAAGCAAAAGGAACTGCTGAAGCAGGAAATCGTGGAAATGGGCGCCTTTGCTCTTTCCGGCGAGGTTGTGGAACGGCAATTCTACATCAAGATTTGGGATAAGGTAAGCGATGGCGTTGAGCGCGATCTGCTTCAGAAGCTCAAGCTGCTCGGCGGATATTTTTCGGACAGCGGCATTCAGACCGAGATTTTAGAGCAGCAGGATATTGTCCGGCTGTGCAACCTGGTCAACAACCCCGCCTATGTGCATTTGGAGGATTCCGGCATCAACGCCGCGATCCCGATTTTGGAAAGTGTAGGTGTTGTTTAAGTATGAAGCACACCCGGCAGGATTTGAAAATCATGCAGGGTTGGAGCCTCGATAGAAAAATTCGAGTTACGCAGACGAGAATCATGGAATGGTATATGCGGTACGATGGGCAGGTCTTTATCAGCTTTTCGGGCGGTAAAGACTCCACCGTGCTGCTTGATCTGGCACGGCGGGTCTACCCTGATATTCCTGCTGTGTATGTTGACACGGGGTTGGAATACCCCGAACTGCGCGATTTCGTAAAAACGAAGGACAATGTTATTTGGCTTCGCCCGCGCTATCCGTTCACTCAGATTCTTGAGAAGTACGGCTATCCGATCATCTCCAAAGAGATTTCGGATGTTATCAATGGCGCAAGAAAGGGACAACCTTACCGTCTGGCAAGAATCAATGGAGAATTGCTGGACAAGAACGGAAAGAAGTCGATTTACAACTGCGAGAATTACAAATACCTTCTGGACGCTCCCTTCAAGATTTCGGCAAGGTGTTGTTACCACATGAAAAAAGCGCCGCTGAACAAGTTTGAAAAGCAGTCCGGGCGGCACCCGATTACGGGTGTCCTGGCCTGCGAAAGCAAGCTGCGGGAGCAATCCTGGATCAAGTTTGGCTGCAACGGCTTCGAGCGCCAGCGGCCTCTCAGCCAGCCCCTTGCGTTCTGGCTGGAAGAAGATATTTTGCGGTATCTGAAAATGACCGGCATTCCCTATGCCCCCATTTATGGGGACATTGTGGAGAACCACAAGAAGGACGGCGCCCCGATTCTGAAAACCACCGGCGTTTCCAGATCGGGGTGTATGTATTGTATGTACGGCGTTCATCTGGAGCATGAACCGAACCGGTTCCAGCTGATGCAGGTGACGCATCCCCAACAGTATGATTACTGCATCAATAAATTGGGGTGCGGCGCTGTGCTGGACTACATTGGCGTACCTTACCGAAATCAAGAGTTGGAGGTGGAGCATTGTTAGGTTCCAAGAAAAAAGAAGAAGCGCTTCCCGTCAATGAAGCACTGTTGAATGTCATTACCCCGATGGGACTGGAAATCAGGCGGAACAGTCTGGTCATCGGTGAAAATCTGGGTAAGGTGTACGGCGCTGTCCGCTATCCGCAGAAGGTGGATATGGGGTGGCTTTCCAAGATCACCAACATTCCCAGCACAATCGTTTCGGTGGGGATTACCCCCATTGACAATGGTTCGCTCATTTCCGCAATCTCCAAAAGCATTGTCCAGCAGCGCGGCGCCGCTGACAGCGCCAAAGACCCGCTGACCAGGCAGCGCGCCGAGAAAGCCGCCGAGGATGGCGAGAGAATCATGCAGCGGATCGACCAGGAGGGCGAAACGGTCGCCATGATGTCGCTGACCGTGATGCCGATTGCACAGGATGAAGCCAACTTCACAAAGGTATGCCGCCGTGTGGAGAGCGCCTTCAACATCCAGAAGTGCAAGGTACGCACCCTTGCCAATCTCCAAAAGGAAGGGTTTCAGAGCATTTCTCCCACCTATCCGGCCAACTCCACGGTGGACAGCATTGTGTCCCGTATTATTCCCATGAGTACCTTTGTGGGCGGATTCCCGTTTGCCAGCTCCGGTTACAACGATGGTCGGGGCTATTATTTTGCAAAGGACAGCAACGGCGGCCTGGTGATTCTGGATACCTGGGAGCGCGGAAACGACCGCACCAATAGTAGCTTCGTGATTATGGGTGTGGCCGGTATTGGCAAGAGTACCGTTGTGAAGCACATCATGCTTTCGGAATACATGAAGGGGACGAAAATCCTGTGCATCGACCCGGAATCCGAATATAAGGATATGTGCCGGAACCTGAACGGAAGCTGGCTCAATGCTGGCGGCGGAAAAAACGGCCGCTCCAACCTTTTGCAGATCAGACCGGCGCCCCGTGACGATGACGATGAAACCGACAAACTCTATACCGATGAAGGAAACGGAATGTCTGATATGGCGCTGCACATGAAAACACTGGAGATTGAATTTTCCCTGTATCTGCCCAGCCTGACGGATATGCAGAAAGCAATCCTCAAGCAGACGATCATTGAACTCTACAATCAGTTCGGCATCTTCTGGGAAACGGATATTCGGCAGCTCAAGGCCACGGATTTTCCCATTCTGTCCGACCTTCACGCCCTGCTGGAAAAGAAAGCGGAGGCCAACAAGGAGAATCCGGTATATCGTGATCTGGCAATGCTGCTGTACGACGCCGCAGCGGGCAGCGACAGCTTTCTGTGGAACGGCCACACCACGCTGGAGGCTAATTCCCGGTTTATTTGCCTGGATACCCACGACCTGCAAAATGCGTCGGATAATGTCAAACGCACGCAGTATCTGAACCTGTTGAGCTGGTGCTGGGAGGAAATGAGCCGCGACCGGAATGAGCGTTGCCTGCTGGTATGTGACGAGGCATATCTGATGATTGACCCGCAGGTCCCGCAATCCCTGGTGTTCCTGCGTAATGTGGAGAAGCGGGCAAGAAAGTATGAAGCTGGACTGGCAATCATTTCTCATTCCGTGGTGGATTTCCTGGCCCCGGAGGTCAAAATGTACGGGCAGGCCCTTTTGGATATTCCGTGCTATAAAATCCTGATGGGCTGCGACTGCAAAAACCTTCAGGAAACCAAAGACCTCTACAACCTGACGGACGCGGAGCAGGAATTGTTGGAGAGCAAGCGGCGTGGACACGCGCTCTTTATCATTGGGTCCAAGCGGCTTCATGTAAACTTTGAGATTCCGGCTTACAAGTTTTCCTATATGGGCAAGGCTGGCGGCCGGTAATTCGGTGGCGGCCGGGAGCAATCCCGGTCGCCTTACTTATTCCACACAGGAGGTTTTCAGATGAATCATGCGGAACGATACGAATACCTGGTCAACAAGATGGCTGCCATACGTTGGAGGGGCAGTGATTTGGACGCTTCCTACCATGCCGCCCTTTTCCTGATGGCTTCCCATCCGGCTCTCTTTCAGAAGATGGATCGTTACCTCTGCCCGGAGGGAATCGACTTTACCAAGATGATGCGGAAAGAGGAGTTTGAATATGACTGGATGAAGATTACGGCGGATGCCGCCCGCAACCTCTTTTCCTGGAACAGCAAGTGTGCTGCTACTCCTTTTGAGATTTCGCGGATGCCTGCCCCGGCGATTCGGGCGCTCTTTACGGCCTGCTTCATCGCCAATGGGGACTACATGGTATCTGTCCGGAAAAATGACAAAGGAGAAAAGGTGTTTGAAATTGACGACAGCGCCGGTAAACGGCGGGAGGCGTTCAATCTGCAAATGGAGCAGATGATGGAAGCCCCCGGTATGGAACCGGACTGATTATGGAGGTGATTTTTTGGCTGTTGATCCGTTGACTGCAAAAATTCTGGCAAAGGTAGCTGTGCAGGCGGCTACCGACTCCGAGAGCCGGAAAAGAATCCTGTTTATGATCCTGGCCCCGGTTCTGGGGCTTTTGCTTTTAATTGCCTTCATCCTGTACCTCATTACCAGCCCCTTTTCCGTACTGTCCCAATGGTTGATTGGTGATGAGGTAAACGTGGTGGAGGATTTTCAGAAGCAATATGGTTACAACCAGCAGCTCGGCATTTATGAGAAAGACTATATAGATGGTAGTGGTCAGAGCTATGAGGGCATCATCTTTACGGATGGGGTGACCGAAGTCGTCTACTACAATCAGTTGGATGAGCGTTGGGCCGATCTTCCGTATGGAACCGATAATATCGGCGGTTATGGATGTGGCCCGACCTCTATGGCGATTGTGGTATCCAGCCTGACAGACCAGACTGTTGATCCCCCCACAATGGCAGAATGGGCGTATCAGAATGGCTATTGGTGTTCCGGCAACGGTTCCTATCACTCGTTGATACCGGGGGCTGCGGAGGGCTTTGGGCTTCAATGGGAAAGCATCAGCACCGATGACCCGCAGGCCGTGGTGGATGCTTTGGCATCCGGGAAATTGATTGTGGCACTTATGTCAAAAGGCCACTTCACATCCAGCGGTCACTTTATGGTGCTGCGTGGAGTGACCTCTGAAGGAAAAATCCTGGTGGCCGATCCTGCCAGTAAAAAACGAAGCGAACAGGAATGGGATATATCAATCATTCTGGATGAGGCCAGAAAGGGCGCCGCAGCAGGCGGTCCCTTGTGGGCGATCTACTAAAGGGGTGCGATACGAATAACCGAAACAAGCTGATTGAACTGTTTATCTACATCGTGATCGTAGTGGTGGGCATCGTCCTCTTGCTGACCGGTGGGGCGGATGACAAAACCAGTGCTGAAAATATGGGAGGTGAATCCTATGCTGTTGTACTTGACGAGTAACCAGAAAAGCAACCTGATCGACCCCGCCGTGCGGAATATGACTCTGCCCGCCAAGAAGCTGGTCGGCCGGTTCAGCCTGAAAAGTTTCGTTACCAAAGATATGCGCAATTATGCCAACGCCAAATTCTTTGTGGTGGATGCGGCGTGTATCGAGGAAAGCGGCAATGATTTCACCCTTGCCCTGCAATCCTTTCAGATGATGTTCTCCGCCCGGATCATCGTCATCCTCTCCGGCTACGAGGATGTGAACGGCGAGGTACAACGGCTACTGTCCATCGGCGTTGTGAATCTGGTTACGGGTGAAACGATGGAGGACGCCCTGGACGAGCTGACAGAAGCGCTTTCCGAAGATGGGATGCAGCGGTATGTGGTAAAGGCTCCCGTCTACGAACAGCCAGCTACTCAGCGTGAGAAGGCACCGGAGCCGGATGAGATTATTCCGTACCGCTGGAACGCCCGGAATATCCGTATTGCCGTGGCCGGTTCGCAGCGCAGGAGCGGCGTGACAGTGACGGCCTTTAACCTGGCATCTTGGCTGGCGGCCAGAGGTGCGGAGGTGGCGTATATCGAAGTCAATCAGAACCGCCACCTGCAGCTCCTGCTGAACATCTACGAAGCGGCGCCGGATGGGGAGCATTACACCATTGATGGGATCGACTGCTACCTGACCAACGAGCCGGATAAGGCGTATCAGTTTATCATCTATGATTGCGGCGTGATGCAGACGCCCACCTCTATTTTCCGTGACGCGGATCACCGGCTGCTGTGCGGGAGTGTCCTGCCCTATGAGATTCCGGTGTTCCACAAGGCATTGTCCGAGTGCGGCTCATTGGAGGTGCGCCCGGTAGCGATCTGTGTGCCGCAGGAAATTCAGGAATACTGTATGGAACTCTTTGGGGAAATTGTTTCGATAATAATAAATTGTAATTTCCTGTTGTTATCAAATAG
>OGGH01001326.1_pt1 | contig 16688 bp, 16 predicted proteins | sample 1571161 | NCBI WGS metagenome assembly OGGH01 (sample SAMEA2582053, study PRJEB24529) | metagenome | biome: Human gut stool | place: China | collected 2011 | reverse complement strand
TTTGGAAACCGCAAGCTTTTGAAAAAGCTTGAGCAAAACTTTTGAGTGTCTTGGGAAGGTTTATTAGCTAATCGGTAGAGCTGAACGGCGTAGCCAGTTCAGCTACGGTAGTTACTTCAATCGCGGCAACAAACTTCCGTTATTCACCACGAGCGAGGCAAAGCCGAGCGATTCCGCGTCTTCGCCGTGGGTCGGCACCCACACTACATACGGCGGTAGGTTTTGACCTTGCGTCTGTTGCGACAGCGTTTGCTGTAAATTGTTAAAATGATTATGTAAATAATTACTAATAATACAAGCAATGACGCACATACAATAAACCAAGGGTTAGATACTACTTTGCCGATACCGTCCATAGCAACAAGCAAATCACTTTGGTCGATTGTTTCTGCGGCTACTAAATCTACGGTCGCAAGTTCATTATTTGCGTATTTTAGCGTGACTGTGCCGATTTTATCACCAGCCTTGACTGGTGCATTTACACTTTCAGGTAGGTGATAAACTTTATCTATGCTTGATGCCTTAATATCTGACGGAAGAATTGTTGAGTAGCTTGTTGCAGGAGAAAGCTTTAATCTATCCTTGCCCCAAGCAAAATTGATGTTTACTTCATCAACTATCGTTTTTTCGTCAATTACAGTTGTAAGCTGTAAGCTTGTAAACGCCCAGCGGAAAAGATTTTTTGCATCTTTCATAGCACCGTTTTCGAGCTGTTCGCCGTTTTTTGAATAGTCTGCACCGAGCGTAATGCATAAATATGAATAGCCCTCATAAACTGCTGTTGAAACAAGACAATAGCCTGAATCATCACCTGTACAGCCTGTTTTTGTGCCTGTTGCATACTTATAAAAGTAATCTCCTCCACGAACCTCGTCAATGAGGGAGTTTGTTGTAATAAGCGGTCTATCCTCGCCAAGACAATCAGAAACTGTTGTGCTTGTGATTTCAGTAAATTTCGGCAAGGTCATTGCATACTCTGTGATTTTTGCAAGGTCAGATGCTGTGGTATAGTGGTCTGGGTCGTGAAGTCCGTGAGGGTTCATAAAATGCGTATTTTCGCAGCCGAGTTCCTTTGCTTTTTTATTCATCATCTTGACGAAATTAGTTATGCTTCCTCCGCCGACATAGTCCGCAAGAACCAAAGCCGCATCATTGCCAGATGGAATCATAAGGCAGTTCAAGAGCTGGGTGACAGTAAGAGTTTCTCCACCAATAAGTCCGGCGGTAGAGCTTCCTGTACCATTAAGCCTATTGAGTATGCTCTGCTTTACGGTAACTTTAGTGTTGTCCAAATCCTTGATATTCTCAGTAACAATGATATAGGTCATAATTTTAGTAGTAGATGCCGGATAGCACTTTTTATCCTTATCTTTTTCATAGACAGAAATGCCAGTATCAAGATTTACAAGATAGACTGATTTTGAGTTTATATCAAAATCAATGCTATAAGAAATAGCACTTGCCTTATTCATAGGAATTGATGAAAATAATATACAAAAAACCAACGAGAAAATAAAAAAGCTTTTTAATTTCATAGAAAAAATCAATCTCCTGTGTTATAATTATTTTAATGAAAATAGCTATGTATTCAACAATTATTTTACATTATTTTTTGGTTTATTACAAACCAAATTATTTATAATTTTTCAGACTTTGTCGGGGGATTTTATGGTATATATTACGGGAGATATGCATGGAGAGCTTAAACGCTTTTCCGACCGAAAGCTGAAACGACTTTCGGAGGAAGATGTGCTAATGATATGCGGAGATTTTGGCTTTATATGGAATGGTTCAGAGCAAGAAAAGAAATTTCTTGAGGAAATAGGAGAAAAGCCATATAAGACGATGTTTGTAGACGGAACGCACGAGAATTTCGAGCTTTTAGAGAAATATCCGATTGAGGAGCTTTTTGGTGGAAGAGCTCATCATATTTCGGGAAACCTTTATCATATGATTAGGGGAGAGATATTCACAATAGACGGCGAAACCTATTTCGCCTTTGGTGGTGGAGATAGTCCTGACCGTGAAATTCGTATTGCGGCGGGAACATGGTATAAGCAAGAAATGCCGACAGTTGATGAGATGACCTATGCGGTCGAAAATCTGAATAGATATGATTATAATGTTGATTATCTTATAACTCATGAGCCATCAGGAAATGCAAGAGGTCTGATAGATTCAAGGTCGGAAATCAGTGCAATTGGTTCGTTTTTCGATGAAATTGCCAAGAATGTTAAGTATAAATGTTGGTATTTTGGCAGTGTGCATTTTGATAGAAGAATTTCGGGCAGGAATTATGCAGTATTTACAGAGATTTTGCCTATACATATGAAGGCTAAAAAGCGAAGATTATTTATGTAAGAAGGGCAAGGCTTAATTTACTATATCTAATAAAATTCAGGAGGAATATTATGAAAAGAAAAGGTTATATTAGTTGGGATGAATATTTTATGGGAGTAGCTTTACTTGCAGCAAAGCGTAGTAAAGACCCAAATACACAGGTTGGAGCGTGTATAGTACATAATAATGTAATACTCTCAACAGGATATAATGGCTTTCCTTATGGTTGCTCCGATGATGAATATCCTTGGGAAAGAGAGGGCGATTTTCAGAATAATACAAAGTATCCTTTCGTTGTACACGCTGAGCTTAATGCAATTCTCAATTCTCAAGGTAAATCGCTAAAGGGTGCGACAATATATGTAGCCTTATTCCCTTGCAACGAGTGTGCAAAGGCTATCATTCAATCGGGGATAAAGGAGGTTGTCTACCTCTCTGATAAATATGCTGAATCTCCGGCAACTCTTGCATCAAAGAGAATGTTGGCATCAGCTGGTGTTACTATTCGCAGAATAGAAACAAGCATAAAAGAAATAAGCTTAGATTTTAATGTATGAATTATTCTAATAGAAATCGCCATAGCCCAATTACAAGCTAAGTGCAAGAGGGTTCACTGTTTGGCGAATTTTATTTAAACTCGATAGTTTATCGGCAACATTAGTCAATAAGTGCGGACAAAATCCGCACTTAAAGCCCGCCAAAGGCTCTGCCTTTGGAATCCGCAAGCAAGTCTATGGGGTGAAATTATGAAATCAGATGAATTTTTGAACTTATACAGAACTCTTGAAGAAGTTCTTAGCGAAAAATACAGCGACAGAACACGCAACTATGGCAGTGTTGTTGTACAATTTATGAATGATGTCGAAGGCAGACAATTCAAGGATAAGCTTAATCTTTGTCGGGAAATCCGCAATCTTCTTTCCCATCACCCAGAGGTGAATGGCGAAAAAATAATTGAACCCTCACAAGCTATGCTGGATATTCTCAACGAGGTTATAAACTATGTAAAGCGTCCACCACTCGCAATAAGCTATGCAACACCTTTTGAGAATCTCTTAAAAGCATCTTTAAACAACAATGCTCTTACTATTATGAAAAAAATGGAGCGCAGAGGATTCTCTCATGTTCCAGTTCTCGACGGTGGAAAATTTATTGGGGTATTTAGTGTAGGTACGATATTTATGTATATCTTAGGTGGCAACGCAATCGAAAATATAGAAAAAATGGAAATTGGTGATTTTAGAAAATACCTTCCGTTCGAGGCTCATACTACTGAGAGATTTAGATTTATTTCCAAATCTACAACCGTAATCGAAGCAAAAACCGCCTTTGAGCAACCACAACAGCGTTCACGCAGACTTGTTGCCCTTTTCATAACGGATAACGGCAGTCAAGGCGGAAGACTTCTCGGAATGATAACCCCTTGGGATATACTTAGGTCATAACAAAAAATCTCGTTCTAATTTCTTTAGCTTAGAACGAGATTTTTATATCTATTTTTTATGTTTATGCTCATCAATAAATTCTCCGTCTTTCATTTTTGCCCCACAAAATGAGCAAGCTTTTAAGTCATTAAAAAATATAACAACTTCAAGAGGAACTCCACATCTTGGACAACGATAGAATATAGCTGTACCTATAATAGCAACCGCCATAGTTACAGATGTTACTATTATGGAGATTATGCCCAATACACTGTATTGTTGGCATAGCAAAGCAAGAACAAAGGCTATTCCCATACCAATAGCTATCCAAGGCATAAGAAATTTATGCCATTTTTTAGGTGTTATCTTTTTCGTAAATCTCACCTCCTTTTATTACTTATATTACCAAAATAAATATATTCATACTATCGGAGAAATATAAAACATTAGTAAAACCTGTGTAAGCAAAAAATGCAAAAGTTTTGTAAGAAAGTTGTCAATTACTTTCTATAATCATAGACATATATAAGTACACATGATATAATGAATAAAAATTCTTAGGGGTGCTTGTTATGAAAAAAACAAAATTTATTTTAACTTTATCTTTTACTGCATTAACTTTGCTCAGTACTGGTATTGTTACCTCTGCAATAACTTCTCCAAACGGAAATGAAAATCAAGCTTTTTATACTGTGCCAACAAAAGACGGTGAAAAGACGTATCAAGTAAATGATATATCGGCTTTCGAAAATTTTGAACCAAATCCCGAGGAAGATAAACTTAAAGAGGAAGTTGTCCAAAAATACAAAAAGGGAGATCTAAAATCCTTAAATGTTGCAAATATATCCGATATAGATCTTAGCTTAGATGAAATAGATGCTAAGTATGAAGCCGAGGAAGAAGAAAGCAATAAAAACGACCTCAAGGCTTATGAAATTTTAAGCAAATACAAAGGCTCGAAATATGCAAGAACAACGTTCATCACAGATTATGAGCTTGACTTGACATATATGAGGGAAATGGTAACTCTTATCGAAAGCAACACTCTTCCTAAGGATGAATCCGATGTTCTTCATAGATATGTTTCAAGAAGAGCATATTGGATAACAGATGAAAATACAGCCAAAGAATTTGAGAAGTGGATGCTTGGATAATAATGGGGTAAATAATATGAAAAAAGTTATAATTCTCACTCTTTTAATATTATCAGCTTGTATTTTATCAGCTTGCTCTAAAAATGAAAATACAGAGAAGTATATTTATGAAACTACAGCATATCAATATATAAATGACCCGAACCATAAGGAGCTTCAAACAAAATGTGAAGACAAGGAACAGATTGAAATTGCAAAAAAGATAATCAAAGACTCTGAAAAGGCTTTCAAAATAAGTCTTCAAGAGGCTTCTGATCGTGACTTAGGAGCGTGTTCAGCATATTGTCCGGATAAAACAGTGCTAGATAATGCAAGTACAACTAATGTTTCTATCGAGTATTTGAACACAAAGCAAGACGGTGACAGTGGATATATTTGGGTTAAATATACTGCGGAATATCTTGATGGTTATGGTGAAGGATTTAAGGGAAGTTATGATGTAGTATCAAGATGGGAAATAAAGAAAGAAAACAACGAATGGAAAGTCACTAAAATAACAGAAGCAATATAACAAAACACCTCGGTCAGATTGATTGACCGAGGTTTTACTTTATTTAATCATATCTAAGAAATACTGGTGAACGCTTGTGTCATCAGTAAGCTCTGGGTGGAAAGATGTAGCAAGCTGATTGCCTTGACGAGCCGCAACGATATTTCCGTTTACTGTTGCGAGAACATCAACACCTTCTCCGACGCTTTCGATATATGGAGCACGAATGAATACCATAGGTACTTCACCGATACCCTTAACATCAGAAACTGTTTCAAAGCTTCTAAGCTGTCTGCCATAGGCATTTCGCTTAACGGTAATATCCATAGTGCCAAAGTATACATTCTTATCGTTAGAAAGATTATTCGCAAGAAGAATCATACCTGCACAGGTTCCATAGACAGGAAGCCCGTCAGCAATTTTCTTTTGGAGAGTATCAAATATATCAAGCTCTTTCAAAAGCTTGCCCATAGTTGTGCTTTCTCCGCCTGGAAGAATAAGACCATCAAAATGCTTATCTAAATCAGCTTTTCGGCGAATCTCAAAATATTCGACACCAAGCTTTTCCAGTATCTGCTCATGCTCAAAGAAAGAGCCTTGAACAGCAAGAACTGCAATAACCATTATCTGCTCTCCATTATTACTTTGATTTCATCAGGATTGATACCAACCATAGCTTCGCCGAGATCCTCAGAAAGCTCTGCAAGAACAGCAGGATTGTTGTAGTTTGTAACAGCCTTTACGATAGCTGCTGCACGCTTCTCAGGGTTGCCTGACTTAAAGATACCTGAACCAACGAATACGCCCTCTGCACCAAGCTGCATCATAAGTGCAGCGTCAGCAGGAGTTGCAACGCCACCAGCAGAGAAGTTGACAACTGGAAGCTTGCCATTTTCGTGTACGAACTTAACGAGGTCATAAGGAACAGCAAGCTCTTTAGCTGTATTGAAAAGCTCGTCCTCACGCATAGACTGAATCTTTCTCATCTCGCTCTGGATAGTTCTCATATGACGAACAGCTTGAATAACATCACCTGTACCAGCTTCACCCTTTGTACGAATCATAGATGCACCCTCAGCAATTCTTCTGAGAGCCTCGCCAAGATTTCTTGCACCGCAAACGAAAGGAACCTTGAACTTTGTTTTGTCAATATGATATGTGTCATCAGCTGGAGAAAGAACTTCACTTTCATCTATATAGTCGATTTCGAGAGCCTCGAGAATCTGAGCCTCAACGAAGTGACCAATTCTTGCCTTAGCCATAACAGGAATAGAAACTGCTTTTTGAATACCCTTAATCATCTTAGGGTCGCTCATTCTTGAAACGCCGCCTGCTGCTCTGATGTCAGCTGGGATTCTTTCGAGAGCCATAACTGCACAAGCACCTGCTGCCTCTGCGATTTTAGCCTGTTCAGGGGTAGTAACGTCCATAATAACGCCACCCTTGAGCATTTGAGCGAGATTTTTATTAAGACCGTATCTGTTTTCTGACATAATTTTAGAACTCCCTTATGTTTTATTAAATAACATCTCAAGCCTGTGCACACGACCTACGAAACGTTTACATAAGCTCATTATAACTGAAACTGTCACTATTACAATGCACAGATTTTATATTTTTAAAGAGTACAGTTTTATAATTATCAAGTAAAATCATTAAATTTCGGCAAATTTTAATTACTGTTTCTTATAGTATCAATTAATACGATTAACGCTTCAACCTGTTCATCTGTCAGTCCTGATGTATCTATTTCTCTTTTTATCTCAACACCTAAGAGATAGTCTGTTGAAACTTTAAATATTCTTGCGATTTTTATTAAAACATCATATGCAGGATAACGCAGTCCGTTTTCATAGGCACTTATTACAGATTTTGTAAGTCCTAAAAGGTCTGCGAGCTGTTGTTGAGTAAGCTTTTTCTTTATTCTGAGTGTTTTCAATCTGTTTCCAAAATTCACCAATCTGACACCGCCTTTCACTGAAATTATATTTTTATATAGTATTCATTTGGTACATTTTATCAACTAATAATTGAAATAGTTAATTTTTTATGATACAATCTCATAAAGCAGGCCAAAGGATATTATCCGTTAATCATACGGTAATAATATAGGCTGTTTTCAGTCCAAAACAAAAAATTTTTTAGGAGGTATTATTTATGGAAAAAAGTAAAAAAATGGCAGCACTTATTTTAGCGGCTATGCTTGCGGTAAGCAGTTCAGCAGCAATGGCTGTTACGGTTTCGGCGGAGGAAGACACTGCGGTTGCATATTCTTCTTCAGACACCGAAAGCTGGAGTGAGTATGACTATCAAATCCTTGATGATGGCACAATTGAAATTATATATTATTATGGTTGTGATGAGGTAATTATTATTCCAAGTGAGATTGATGGTAGAAAGGTTACGGGTATAAAAGGATTTAATCTTTCAAACAAGGAAAATATTAAAAGTATAACAATACCTGACAGTGTAACAAGCATAGGAGATAGCGCCTTTTCTGGTTGCAGAAGCTTAACAGATATAACAATACCTGACAGTGTAACAAGCATAGGATGTGAAGCCTTTTATAATTGTAGTAGTTTAACAAATATAACAATACCTGACGGTGTAACAAGCATAGGAGATAGCGCCTTTTCTTTTTGCAGAAGCTTAACAGATATAACAATACCTGACAGTGTAACAAGCATAGGATGTGAAGCCTTTTATAATTGTAGTAGCTTAACAAATATAACAATACCCGACGGCGTAACAAGTATAGAAAGTGAAACATTTTATAACTGTCAAAGCCTTTCAAATATAGATATCTCAAATAGTCTTATAAGTATAGGAATGGATGCATTTGCTCATTGCAAAAATTTGAAAAATATAAAAATACCAGATAGTGTAACAACCATTGAGCTTGGAGCGTTTAGTGACACACTGTGGTATAACAATCAACCTGATGGATTGTTATATGCTGGAAAAGTTTTATATTTATACAAAGGTGAAATGCCTGAAAATACAAAAATCACTTTAAAAAATGATACTTCTGGAATTGCTGAGAATGCATTTAGTTATTGTACCAATCTTACAAACATAAAAATTCCAGACAGTGTAACAATCATCGGAGCATGGGCTTTTTTTAGTTGTCCAAATCTTACAGCTATAGAGATTCCAAGCAGTGTAATAGGTATAGGCGTTTATGCATTGTTGGGATGTGGAAATCTTACCATATATGGCAATATCGGAAGCTACGCTGAGAGCTATGCTAATATAAATGTTATACCATTTGTAGATATTAACAAAAAAATTACAACATTAACAAGCAAGGTTGATAACATATCCGTTAAGGGTACTTTTGATGACGGCGTAATACTTAATGTAGAAAAAGCCACCGTTGAAAATGCTATTACAGCCTATAATATAACACTAAAAGATGAAAACGGCAACACTATTCAGCCAAGCGGAGAAATAACAGTTTCGATTCCAAGCGATAAAGCAAACTGCAAGGTATATTTGATAAAGGAAGACGGCACAAAAGTTGATATGAATGCAACCTATAATAATGGTAACTATGAATTTACTACTGACCATCTTTCTATCTATGCTTTGATTGCTGATACAAGTGAGCCAAGCAATGAGCCAAGCAATGAGCCAAGCAATGAGCCAAGCAATGAGCCAAGCAATGAGCCAAGTAATGAATCAAGTAATGAACAAAGCAATACTATAAGTGATTCAAGCAAATCAAATAGTGATACAAATAATACAGATAGTAATAAAACCACAAGCGAAACAGGCAAAAATGGTGTAGAAACTGGTGACAGCAACAACTTATTTGCTATAGCAGCAATGCTTACCGGTGCAATTACCGCTATCTCAACAATTATATTTAAGAAAAAGCGTACCTAATATATAAATCAAATATTTTCAGCTACAAAAATCCCACAGCTTCAATCATATGGAGCTGTGGGATTTCTTTATGAATATTTAATCATTTTAATTTCTCTTAGGCCGCTTTGCTTGATTCAGCTTTTGAACTCTCTGGCTTACTTGACTCTGCCTTTGAGCTTTCTTCCTTACTTGATTCTACCTTTGAAGCCTCGCTTGTTTCATTTGCAGGTGCGTCAGGCTCGCTTGAATCTACTGAATAAATCTCTACATCTGAAAGAATGACATCCATACCTGAACTTCCGCTACCCTTAGAATAAACAAGCTTAATTGTAAGTGTGTCTACATCTTTTATATTAACCGCAAAGTTAATAGGCTCAGATTTATTTGTAAGAACTTCACTCTTATAAAGTGTCTTCTTATCGCCTACAACTTCAAAATGTGCTCTTGTGTCGCTCGAAATACTGCTATAATTATTATCCTTAACTGCTATTATGCCTTTAATCTTCTTATAGCCCTTATTAACATACATCTCTGCATACGCATTTTCGTGATATTTAGAAACAGACATTGTGCAGACATTATCGCTATTATACTCATTGCCTGAAATATCCTTAGAACCACTCTGGTATCTATAGAAATAATCTGAATTTGAGCTACTGAAACTAATATCCTGAAGCTTAACAGGAATTTCTTTATTCAGCTTTTCAAGCTGAGCATTGAGTTTAGTATAGTTATCACTACCCTCATCAAACATACTCTTGATATTATCAATCAGATTAACTGCATTTTCATAATCTTTATTATTGAAATACTCATCTGATTTCTTGATAATCTCATCTACATATGTAGCTATTTGTGCATTGATTTTCTCGTCATTTGTGAGATAATTATCATCTAAAGCATTTTGAAGGTCTGAAATTGCATATTTATACTCGCCATTATCAAATTCTTCTTTTGCCTCATCAAGATATTCCTGACGAATACCATCAATAGCCTTTGCCCTTTGCTCCTGAGCCTTTTTATAGTTAGCTGTATCCTTTTCTAATACTTCGTCATAGTAATAGATTGCATTACTATATTCCTTCTTTTTAAGATACTCGTCACCTTGTTTGAGGTAATCTGCTGATGACTCGAGTTCTCTTATTTCTGACCTTACTTCGCTAAGTGATGTTTCATAAGACATCGGTAAATCAGAAATATCATCAAGCTTATCCATTGCAGTATCATAGTCCATAGAACCATCGTCATAAGCTTTTTTAACAGCGTCAACCTGAGCCTGAATAGCATCTATGACAGCTTTATTATCAGAAAGTGCGTTATAGTTATTGTAATAAAGTTCATTTGCCGTCTTATATTCACCATTATTAATAGCATTAATCATCTTATTAACTGGGTTATTTGCATTAGAAACCAATATACATATAACGATTACCGCCGCAATAATTACTGCTAAAACGACAGAACCAATTATAATCATCTTTTTGTTAATTTTAAAATTGGATTTCTTAGGCTGTTGTGCCATCTGCTGTCCATTTGGCATAGCATAAGGATTTTGCTGTAAATATTGATTTGTCTGTGACTGCTGTGCATATGGATTCTGCTGAGGCTGTTGAATCTGCTGTGCATATGGATTCTGCTGAGGCTGTTGTGAGTATGGGTTCACTTGAGGCTGTTGGGCTTGCTGAGTGTATGGATTTGCCTGTGGCTGCTGAGGCTCAGCAACTGCAGCTGCTGTTTGTTGTGCAGCAACCGTTTCTGCCTGAGCAGCTTGCTCTGAATTTTGTGCAGAAGCTTCTGGCTCTGCTTGGCTTACATTTTGTTCAGGTATAGGCTGTGTAGCAGGGAACTCAACTCTTTTGCCACAGTTTTGGCAAAACATATCGTTATCTGCTATTTTTGCTCCACAATTTTCGCAAAACATCAAAAAATCAACTCCTAAATATATAATCATAGTATTTTTTATATAATACTACGATTCTAATTATAATTTTCTCAATAATATTTGTCAAGCAAAGAGCGTTAGTGATTTTGCCGATTTTTAACATAGCTTTTATGCAAAAATCTACTACAAAAAATATTGAAAATAAAAAGAAAAATTCATCAGAAAAGCAAAGTTAATTTTTTGAAAAATATATTCCAAAATCGCATTGGGTATGTTATACTAAAATCGTATGATTATAATTAATCTACAATACTTAGTGATGGATATATAATGTTCAGGAATAAAAAATTTTAAGGAGTTGCACAAATGGTATTTGCAGATTTGTTCTTTATCTACTTTTTTCTGCCCTTGTGCCTTATTTGCTATTTCGCGGCTAAAAAGCTCGAAACAAGAAACAAGGTGCTAATAGTATTTTCTCTCATCTTCTATGCATGGGGAGAGCCTATCTGGATAATTCTTCTCTTATTTAGTGCGGCGTTCAACTGGATAATGGGTATGCACATAGGTGCTAACCGAAATAAACCAAGAGGTAAGATATTTATAGCTACAGCTATATCTGTCGATATACTTCTTCTTTTGATATTCAAGTATACTGGCTTCTTCGCAGAAACCTTTAACGGTATTTTCCACGCATCAATTCCTGTTCCACAGATTGCCTTACCGATAGGTATAAGCTTCTATACCTTCCAGGCAATCTCATATGTTCTCGATTGTTATTGGGAGAATGTTAAGCCTCAAAGACAATTCAGTAAATTCCTACTTTATCTGTCACTTTTCCCACAGCTTATCGCTGGTCCTATTGTTCGATATAGTGTTGTTGAGCAAGAGGTTTCTAAGCGTAGAGTTACTGCAACCGACCTCAGCGAAGGTGCATTGAGAATTATTGTTGGTTTAGCAAAGAAAGTTATTATTGCAAATAACCTCTATGCTATCGTAACACAATTCTTTGGTCAGGATATTTCTACACTTTCCACTCTTGGAACCTGGTATACTGTTATAGTATATTCAATGTATGTATATTTTGATTTTAGTGGATATTCAGATATGGCTATCGGTCTTGGCAGAATGTTCGGCTTCCATTTTGACGAAAACTTCAAGTATCCATTTGCCTGCAAGACCATCGCAGAATTCTGGCAGAGATGGCATATTTCCCTTGGTTCATTCTTTAGGGATTATCTCCTCTATGTTCCTATTTTCGGCAAGAATAGAAAATATTTCAGCCTTTTCCTTGTATGGTTCTGCACAGGTATGTGGCATGGTGCTGCATGGAACTTCATTCTATGGGGACTTTACTTCGGCTTCTTCATTTTCTTTGAGCAAAAGCTCGGCAAAAAACGAATAAAGAAGTGGCCACTATGGTGGAAGCACATTTATAGCAAGCTTGTTATTATAATCGGCTTCGGCATATTCTACTTTGAGGATATGGGACAGCTTGGACAGTTCTTCCTCAATATCACTGGTATAAGCATGATTTCAAACGGAAGTCCATTTGCAGACCAGCTCACTTGGAACTCCTTTGTAAATAACTGCTTCCTTATTATCTTCGCAATGGTTGCTTGTATGCCTGTTCTCCCTGCTATCAAGAAATTCTTCTTCGAGAACAGAAACAACACAATCTATGCTCTTGGCAGAATGGGTTCAACTGTATGCTGTGGCGTACTCCTTGTAATATCAAGTATTTTGCTTGTTGATTCTACAAATAACCCATTCCTCTACTGGAGATTCTGATTTAAACCTCGATTTGTGACATACTGAAAGGACTGTTAATATGCAAGATGACAGACAAAGACCACAGCCTGCACGAAGACAGAACGGTATGAGCAGACGAGCCTTAGAAAATGGCTTTTCGACCATATCCGTACTTATTCTGATGCTTCTTATGGCTATTGGTGTAGGTTTTTTAATATTCTTTCCACGCTCTAAGCAATCTGTTATTGAAAAGCGTGAATTGACAACTTTTCCGAGCTTCTCCTTTGCCAGCTACTTTAGTGGGGAGTTTACTGCTGGCGTAACAAAATGGTATGATGACACTGTTCCATATCGTGATGATTTCAAAAATATGGGCAACAATATCAAGGGACTTTTTGGCATTACAACCAATGATACTGCTATTATTATAGGTAAACCCGTTAAGCCTGTTAAGAATAACAGCAGCTCAAGCAAGCCTGAAGCCTCAAAATCAGACACAACAAGCAAGAGTGATACCTCTACAGCAAGCCAGAGTGAGGAAACTTCTGAAAAAGACCAGAAGGACTTCCGACAAGAAGAGGCTGAGGGCGGTTACGAAAACGGTATGCTCATTATAAACCAAGACGGTCATTGGCGTGGACTTGAGCTTTTCGGCAATGGTTCTGGAAACAATTATGCCTCAAGCCTTAATGAGCTTAATAAACAGCTTGGTGGCAAGGTTAAGGTTTATTCTATGCCAGCACCTCTTGCAAGTGAATTCTATACTCCTGCTAACTTTGCAGACTATTCTGCAAGCCAAGAGGATTGCTTTAATAATATCGCCTCTAAGCTTGATGAAGGCATAACTTCGGTTAATATTTCAAGTGTTCTCAGAAAGCATACAGAAGAGCCGATTTACTGTCGTACAGACCATCACTGGCAGGCACTTGGTGCATACTATGCTTCAGAGGCTTTTGCAAAGGCTGCTGGTGTAGATTTCGCTGATATAAGCAAGTATAAAAAGGTCGATACTGAAGGTTATGTTGGTACTCTTTATGCGTTCTCAGGCGATTCAAGACTTCTCAACGACCCTGAAACCTTCACCTACTATGAGCCATCAGCTAAGTATACAACCTACTATTACGACCAAAGCTTTAATTACCAAGGCAGTTGGGCATTGCTCAATGAGGTTGATATTGCAAACTCTTACCTCAGATATATGGGCGGTGACAGCTATGTTGTCAAGGTTAAAACTGCTGTAAATAATGGCAGAAAGCTGGTTGTCATTAAGGATAGCTACGGCAACGCTGAAATTCCATTCTACACAAGCTCCTTTGAGGAAATTTATGTAGTTGATGTAAGATACTTCGAGAGAAATCTTGTAAACTTCATTAAGACAGTTGGAGCAACAGATGTTCTCTTCACAATGTCGGCATATTCAGTTGTCGGTGATAATGCAGACAATATTGCAAATCTTATAACTCAGGATTCATCAAGCACAATAGTTGATGAGCAGGTAACTAAAAAAGAGGAAGGCACCGACTAATCCCACAATTTATGCACTCATAGCTCAAGCATTAGCTATGGGTGCATAAGACTATCAAAAACTATTTATTTAGATAGGTGTTCATCGCAATATAAGGAGGTAAATAAAATGCAGGAATTGAATTATCCCTTCGACCCGTCATATATCATTAAGAAACGCAAGTCTATTAAGCGTGAATTACTTGCAGATGGCTCGGCAAGAATCAAAAAGAAAATCGCCGTTTTTGGTGGTTCTACAACAAACGAAATTATAAATACTCTTGAGCTTTTTCTGCTAAATGCTGGCATAGAAGCTGAATTTTATGAGTCGGAATATGCACAATATGAACAGGACGCTGTTTTTCCAAGTGAGGAGCTTATCTGCTTTAAGCCCGATATTGTCTTTGTTCATACAACAAACCGTAATATCCGCAATCTTCCTGAGGTTACAGACAGCAAGGAAATTGTTGACGAAAAGCTAAAGGCTGAATTTGCCCGTTTTGAGAATATCTGGAACAGCATAAGAGATAAGTTTCATTGTCCTATCATTCAAAATAACTTTGAAATGCCATTCTATCGCCTTATGGGCAACAAGGATTGCTCAGATTATCGTGGCAGAACGAATTTTATAAGCCGTCTTAATCAGGATTTTTACGATTTCGCAGAAAAGACCGAGGGCTTTTATATCAATGATATTAACTATCTTTCTGCCGATTATGGCTTGAAAGAATGGTCGAATCCAAGCTTCTGGAATATGTATAAGTACGCTATGTGCTTTGAGGCTATTCCATCCTTGGCTTTCTCTGTATCTAATATCATTAAGTCTATTTTCGGCAAGAATAAAAAGGCTCTTGCTCTCGACCTCGATAACACCCTTTGGGGCGGAGTTGTCGGTGATGACGGCGTAGACGGAATAGAAATCGGTCAAGAAAATGGCGTTTCACAATCTTATTATGAATTCCAAAGCTACATCAAACAGCTTAAATCTCTCGGAATAATCCTCACTGTATGCTCAAAGAATGACCACGAAAACGCTATCGCAGGACTTAATCACCCTGAGGGTGTACTCAAGCCAGATGACTTTATAATCATCAAGGCAAACTGGGAAAACAAAGACAGAAACATTGCAGAAACCGCCGCAGAGCTTAATATTCTGCCTGAAGCTATTGTTTTTGTTGATGATAACCCAGCCGAAAGAGAAATTGTCAAGGCACAGTTAAAGGGTGTACAGGCTCCTGTGATGGATTCTGTCGAAAACTACATCACTACAATAGACAGAAGCGGATTTTTCGAGGTTACTACATTTAATGAGGACGACCTCAAGCGTAATGAAATGTACAAGGAAAATGCTATGCGAAATGCACAGCAAGCCTCTTTCGCTGATTACGGCGAATATCTCAAGAGCCTTGATATGAAGGCAACTATCGGCGATTTTATTCCTGTATATATAGCAAGAATTACACAGCTTACTAATAAGAGCAACCAGTTCAATCTTACTACAAAGCGTTATACACAGACTGAAATGGAAGAAGTCTGGCACAGCCCGAATTATATCAGACTTTACGGAAAGCTTATTGATAAATTCGGTGATAATGGCGTTGTTTCAGTAGTTATTGGCGAAAAGCGTGAAGATACACTTCATATCGACCTTTGGTTGATGAGCTGTCGAGTATTAAAGAGAGATATGGAACAGGCTATGCTCGATACTCTCGTAGAAAAATGCCGTCAGAATGGCATTTCTAAAATCAGAGGATATTATTATCCAACAAAGAAAAACGGAATGGTTCGTGAGCTTTACGGAACATTTGGCTTTGCAAAGATAAGCGAAGATGAAAATGGTAATACCGTTTGGGAGCTTCCAATAGAGGGCTATGAAAATCAGAACCGTTATATTGAGGTTTCCGATAACGAGTAAATATATTTAAACTAACAAAGGAGATAATAGCTATGACAGGAAATGAAATTTTCGCAAGACTTAATGAGGTTTTCAGAGATGTATTTGATGATGACAGTATCGTTGTAAAGCCTGCAACAACAGCAGACGATATTGAAGATTGGGATAGCCTTGAGCATATCACACTTATCTCAGCAGTTGAGAAGGAATTTGGTATGAAGTTCAAGATGGGCGAAATCTCCTCTATGAAGAATGTCGGCGAAATGGCACACATCATCGCAGCAAGAGCAACAAAGTAATTAGCTAGCAAACTACCCTTAGACAATTAAAATTTAGGTCAAGCCTTTTTAAAGGCTTGCGGTTTCCAAAGGCAGAGCCTTTG
>OGGH01001291.1_pt1 | contig 17077 bp, 19 predicted proteins | sample 1571161 | NCBI WGS metagenome assembly OGGH01 (sample SAMEA2582053, study PRJEB24529) | metagenome | biome: Human gut stool | place: China | collected 2011 | reverse complement strand
ATAAAATGGGAATGTTCAGAAACACTCTTTTACTGGCCCAGCAGGGGAATGAAAAGGCAATGGAGAAATTGCTTAAGCGCTACGATCCGCTGCTGAAAAAGTGCAGCATTTTAGCGCATATGGGCACAATCTATGCCAATATTCCTACCGACTGCTGGGCGCAGTTTTGCATTGTCAGCCAGCGCATGCACATCATTGATTATGAAATCGAATCTGTGACCACAACGCCGGAGCCGACAGAGGATGACCCTGATCCGGAGCCTATCACCGAATATATCCTACATATCAATGTCAGCAGCAAAAGCGTGGATACGCTGGCAGAAGAATACTGTTTTACGCAAGATCAGGAAGACATTCTCCATGAACTGCTTTCCGATGAAATGCGCCCCCGCCTGCTGGCACTCTGCGGAGGCAGCAACGGTATCGTTGAGGACGGCGAGTTGGTCTGGCCGCTTCCCGGTCACACAACTATATCATGCAACTTTGGCGATGTGGATGCTTTTGGGCATGAGGGACATCGCGGTACAGATATTCCCGCACCAGAGGGTACACCTATCCTCGCTGCCCACAGCGGCACCGTTATTATCTCCGGTTGGAACGACAGTTACGGCAACCAAGTCTTGCTGGACAATGGTGCGGGGATCTCTACTCGATATGCCCACATGACACAAACTGCCGTTACCGCAGGCGAAGCGGTAACGGCAGGTCAGATTATTGGATATGTAGGCAGCACCGGCGATAGCACCGGAAATCACCTTCATTTTGAGGTTTTGCAAAGCGGTATTCGTGTAGATCCTCTGAGTGTATTTTCCCCACAATGACATCCTTAGTCCAATTAGTTTTACTCTGTAAAATCATCTGCCATACAAACACAATTTAAGGCAGAGTGTGCGCTGCCCGGAAAATGAGCGGAAGCCATCAACCTTGCGCAGTTCATCATTGTCATCGGTAATGCGACTGTTAAACATCATACAGTGCTTATTGCCAAAAGCTTCATCACCGGTATAGCCAAGTGCTTGCAATGCCAATTCGCTTATAATGCAGACAGGCAGGCCGGTTTTGTAGTAACCGCCAATCACCCCCACACCATGATTCTGACTCAGCAATTCTTGCACAGAAGCATCAATGGCCTGCAATTTGCTGCGGTCAAGATCACTGCTAAAAAGGGGCTATTCAAAATAGCTTTTTATCATCTTTATCCCTCCTGCCTGTAAAATTGAATTTTGAAAAAAGGCTGCAAGCGGACAAATACCATTGTCTGACTTGCAGCCTCTTTGGATTTAGGATGTTTGCTGGCAGCGCACTGCAATTCGCGCTTGACCGCTGTAATCACAAGTAAAAAGTGTTAGGGGATAATCACCGGCAGTCATTTCGTCTATCGCGGTAGAATCCAATGTTTCCACCTGTTCTACCTGATAGCGATAAGTTGTGCCGTCCATTGTTGTTAGTGCGACTTCATCGCCGATACGCAGATTTGTCAGCTTACCAAAGTGCCGTTTGTAGTTGTGGCCAGCGATAACCAAATTTTCTGTATCCACACCGCCTGCATAGCGGCAAACGGTGTCTTTCATCAGGCTATCACCATAGGTCGCATACACAGGCAGTTCCAAGTTCAAAGTCGGAAGTGACAGTGTGCCAAGAAACCTATCGCTTTTTTCGCTTTCTGAATCTGCGGTTTCTGCGGTCTGCGGTTTCGTGCGGGTTTGCTGCGCTGTCACCTCGGTCAGAAGCGTTTGCGCAGTATAATCAGCACGATCAGCATCCCATTCATTATAGTTCCAAATTGCCAGAGCCGCAAGTATTAACAGAATTCCGATTACTGTGCAAATATGCCCGGCTTTATTTCCCATGGTCAGATTTCCTTTGCAGCCATGCTCCCAGCAGAATCAATGCAAGACCCGCAATCAACAGAATCGGAATCGGCCAGTTCATTTGCCCGGTCTGGGGCAGCTTGCCCGCCGTTACGGGGGAAGCGCCCACAGGTGTGGGTGTTGCCGATGGAACGGGTTCAGGCGTTGTTTTCGTGTTGGGCATCGGTGTTGGCTGTGCAGACGGCACCGGGCTTTCGCTCGGCTGCGGAGAATTGGATGGAAGCGGCGTAATGGTTGGAGTTGGAGTCGGGCGCGAGTCGCCTATATGGGCGAATTTCTCGTCAACCTCAATATCCTCAAATACCTCGCCGTCCTTAATAATCGGCAACGTGACCAGATATGGATCAAGGATATAATCCTTGTTGACATCGGCAACGCGGGTACGAACAACAAGATACAGCCCCGGTCTTAAATCGTCAAAGGTGAGCTTGCCATTTTTGTCGGTCACGCCGGTTTCATCTGGAACGGCGACTTTTGCCAGTTTCTTGGCAATGGCAAGGCGCTGAGATGCCGTAGTAGAAAACCAGTCACAATCGAAGTCCTTATAGGCATCTACTATAGTATAAGTGACATCCAGTGTATCATCATCAATCGACTTATGTGCAATCAGGGTCAACTCGTAGGTATCCCCAGCCAGAAAGTAGATGCTGCCATCGTCATTGTGATAGTGAGCATACAGCGTTATGGAATCGTCATCGTCATCATAACGGTCATGCGTAGCGTAGGCAACCGTCTGAAAAGAGAAAAGAAACATCACGGCAAACAGAGCAGCGCAAATATTGCGAATCATGGGTTTGCTCATGTTTTCATCTCCTCTTTTTGCATTTGCGGTATAGCAGCATCACCAGCCAGCGCAATAGAACGATAACCAGAATCACCGCCGCGCCGATCAGTCCATGGCGGAATTGTATTGGCAGAGTGCGGAACCAGCTATCGGGGGACTGTGTTGCTGCGGCTTCTGCTGCCGCTTCCTCCGTGTAGGGTATCCTGTGTCCGCGCACCAACAGCCGGTGGGAGTTGACACCATAGGGGGTGCAGGTCACCAGCGTTACATAATCCTTACCCGGCGTGATAGCCAGTGCTTCGGTTTCATCCGGCAGCACAGTCAGAATCTGGTCTACCTCATAGTCCAGCGTCTGCCCCAAGACCTTGATGTAGAACTGGTCGCCCAGCTGCATTTGGTCAAGGTCGGTAAACAGGCTGGCGGTGGGCAGGCCGCGATGGCCGGACAGAGCCGCGTGGGTGCTTTCGCCGCCAACGGGCAGCGAGGTGGATTCCATGTGGCCCACACCCACCTGTAGCACAGATTCTGAAGTACCGTGGTAAATGGGAATGGTCGTGTTCAAGCGCGGTATGGTGATATATCCCATCATGCCGGTATCATCGATATTCAAAAGCTGCCAGTAAGGGGCGCTTTTATCTTCGCTTTCGGTATTGTCGATAATATCCAGACCATCGCTTTGCTCGGCCAGCTTGCGATTGTATTCCTGCGCTTCGGCCAGAAGCTCATCCAGCTGCTGCTGTTGGAGCTTACTGACCGAATCATCGTAGGAAGCAGTAGTACGGCTGCCGTGGATCTCTGCCAGATATTCACTTAGGGATGGATAAACAAGGATGCCGATGCCCACCAGAATGACCAGCAGACGGGCAATCCCGCGCAGCCTGTCTTTCATTTAGTGATTTTCCTTCTTTTTGCGGGGAGCAAACACGCCCAGAAGAACGACCAAAACGCCCAGCGCAGTCAGACCGATAGTACCAATGCTACCAGTTTCGGGGAGCATGGTGCCCTTGATGTTCTTAACAGCGATAACATTGCTCGTGCCCTGTGCAACTGTATCTACGGTATAGGTCGGAGTATCGTACTTTTCGCCTGCAACAGAAATCGTGATTTCGATGGGTTCAGTCAGTTTGTTGTAACCGGTAGGTGCAACAGTTTCGTACAGATAATAAGTACCAGCCTTTAAACCGGTGATAATGATTCTACCGGTTTCGTCAGTCTTAACAGTTGTCAGAATCTTACTGTCTTCGGTATCAGTTGCGGCCTTGACATGGTAAGAATTGGAAGTTTCGTCAGCAACAAGTTTAATGATCTTTGCCTCGTTGCCCTTGCCATCTTTCAGCTGGAATACGGCATTTGCCAGATAGTTGCCATCCTTATCAGCATCATGGAATTTATGAATATCGATTGCGTAGGTATAAACTTTGCTCTCGTCGGGGTTGGATTTGCCAGTGCCGGAACTACTGGGGTCGTTGCTGTATTCAAGGTAGACAGTGTTCGTGGCCGGGTTAGTCAGCTGTGCATCCTTGGTGATTTTAGCTGTATAAGTAACCACAATAGCATCGCCAGCCTTAATTGCGGTGCTTTCCACATTTTTGACTTTCTTCAAATCATTAAAAGCAATAGTCAGCTTATTACTGTTGTCGCCCGTAGGAGGCGTGACGGTAAAGCCAGTCGTTACAGATACGCTGCCAATCGTAATGCTAACGCTGTTTTCATCATAAGCAAGGCCCTTGCTGAGCGTATCTACGAAATTAAAAGCATAGGTGTTATAGTCGGTCATGTCAGGAACCTTGGAAATCAGCTTAAAGGTTACAGTGTCGCCAACCTGTGCAGAACCATTGTCCTTGAACTCACCGTTTTCAGTTACCTGTACCTGCTTATCAACAGTCGGGAAGGTGCTCTTGATTTTTACAGCAGTAATACCGTTTTTCTTGGGAACATTGACCAGCATAGCATCAGTACCACGCAGAGTAGTATCACGCTCGCTCAGTGCATTACCGGTAGAACCACCTTCGGGAAATACAAGGTAATAGCCAGCGGGCAGAATTGTGAAGGTCGCAATACCCTCGGTTTTGTCCTTTGCGCCAGATACATATACGGCGTTCTGCTTGGATGTTAATTTGATAAGTGAAGAACTGTTAGAGCGAGCCCAAATTTGCGCATTATGTGCAAATTCCGCATACTTTGCAGCGGTGGTAAGGCCACGAACATAGGCGACAGATGCTTCCTTGATTTGGTCATCCGTTGCATTTTCTTCAACCAGCCCTGCATCTTGCATAGACTTCAGGCAAACGTTATTTTTAAAGAAAGCCAGCCAAGAATCCTCCAGTTCATAGCTATCAAAAGCATCCTCTTCGGTAGTACTGGAGGTGCTGACGCGAGCCTTGAACATACGGATAGCGGTTACTTCTTTGCCTTTGTTTTCAGAGGGATTCCACAGTCCGGAACCGGTAACAGTCAATGTGCCAGTAGTCTGCACATCGCCATCAGCTGCAAACGCCGTCACAGCCAAGCAGAGCGAAAGTACAACAGCCATCAAAATCGCGGCTGCTTTTTTAATGTGTTTCATTTTTTTGTCCTTTCGGTTTTTTACTCATACCAATGTGTGTTCGTACATCCATACCTCTTTTACGATTGCGCCTCCTCTCTGCCCTTGCGCTTGCGTGGTACAGAAAGCGCAAGCAGCAGAATTCCTACACCAATGATTACAAACATCCAGTCGCCGGTGCTGCCTGTATCGGGCAGGCGGGGATGATGGGTATTGGTAATGGTGGCATGATAAGTCTTTTCATCGTAGGCAGAATCGGTCATGGTGTAACCCGGAACCTCATCTTCCTCAAACGAATTTATTATCTACGCTGATATTATTAAATCTTAAATTCGATACCTGCACCAGCGTTTTACTGATGCCAATATCGTTTGCGCTGGCCTCGTCAGAAAGAGTAGCGAAGAAACCAACACCCATCTGATTGCCGACATCCAACTCGCCGGTTTGAACCACATTCACATTGGAAAGGATAGGCTTTTCAGTTGCTATAATTTCTGAGGAATCATCATTCCAAATCTTCTCGCCATCATTGGCCTTGGCACCGATCATCGTGCCTTGGAACATAAGCGGCAACCAATTTTTGCTGCTCAAATCAATATCACGGAAGATAATGTAATTGGCGTTTGTAGCATAGGTCTGGCCAGTGGCCTTATCAATATCCAAATTGGGGTCAATTTCGCCAGTTTCTTGATTGACACCGCAGCGGCCCCATGTATATAAATGCGTTCTTTTGCTGCTCAGCTTTTTGTCAGCATCATACTGACCATCTTGTGCGTAGGTGACCTCTGAACCGTTTTCATCTGTCACGGCGGTCCCTGTGGAATCCGTCAGCGTATCACCGCTGCCGATTTCTTTCAGCTGGTCATAAGTGTGAATCAAGATCTTACCATCTTGATAGAGAGGTTCGTTTGTTTCCTCATTGCCCTGCGAAGGTGATTCAACAGTTTCATCATCCGAAGGCAGTTCCTCTTCAGAATTGCTTTCGGCTGAATTTATCTCATCCGTAGAATCTGCGCTATCAGACTCCACGGAAGAGGAGTCTTTGGTTTCAGAGGAAACAGACGGATTCTCTGTGTCGGATGCATTTGTTGAACTATCAACAGAATCAGAATCCGACACAACCATATCATCCGGTTTTTGTTCCGGAATGTAACCTGCATCACTGTCTGCAGGTACACTTTCATCGTTATTGCTGGATACAGTTACACTGCTCCCAGCTAAGACAGTATCATCCGTAGCAAAAGCGACCGGTGCTGTGCATTGGAAAAACATCAGCGCCGCCATCGTAGCAGATGCCCATCTCATAAAAGAGTGATGGCGCATTAAAAATCCTTTAGCCCTAACGGACTATTCGCGTAAGTTCGCTTTTGTATTGCCTACGAATTTACTGTGTTTTTGCTTATAAAAAAATATCCGCCATTGATTTAATGGCGGATACTTCATAAGCACAATTATGGAGCAAATGTCACTCGTGGTTTGACCACGATTTATCAACTTCCATTAGTTTATCACATATTTTCACGAATGCAATGGATTCTTTGTCAATTTCGTACAATTTCTGTAAAAATAGCAGGTTGACAATTATTCAACTGCAAGAGTTATACATTTTTGGCAATATTGTTTCATGTCCTTGCCCTAAATGCACAAGCTGATATTGTTTAAGTGGTCATATCGAAGTCTATGAATGGGAGGCTATAAACAATATGGCAAGACATGGAGAAAATATCCACAAAAGGCAGGATGGGAGGTGGGAAGGCCGATACATCAAATCAAAAAATAGTGACGGGAAAGCAATTTGGGGCTATGTATATGGGCATAGTTACAATGACGTAAAAAAAGTTCTAATCCGCGTCAAAGCGCAGGCGGGCGATTTTTCCCTTTATCAAAAATCCTCTACAATAACATTTGCAGCCCTTACGGAATTATGGCTTTTTACATTGCAAGATCTTAAAGACTCCACCAAAGCGCATTACCAATACTCTTTTGATCACTATATTTTGCCTGTTATGGGAAAAATTCGACTGTCACAACTATCCAAGCTGAAAATCGAATTGTGTCTGACACAAATCATTTCCCCACTTGATGGTTCTCATAAACCATATGGAACCAGCGTATCACGGGAGTGCATAAGCCTTGTTAATCGGCTTTGTAAGTATGCCCACTCCGTTCAGCTGATGGAATCCGTTGAAGTATCTATGAAGCCAACACAAACGATCAAAGAGTATCCGGAAGCACTTTCTATTCCAGAGCAGGAAGCAGTCTGTCGGTTTGTATACCAACATCCAAATCCACGCCAAATCGGGATACTCCTTATGTTACAACTTGGATTACGCATCAGCGAGGTATGTGGCCTGCAATGGGGCGATATTGATTTGAATAATCGTGAAATCCATATTTGCCGTGGTGTTCGCCGTATATCTGATGGAAGCGGAAAAACCGCTTTATCTATACAATCACCAAAAACAAAAACTTCTGATCGGATATTACCAATTCCCCAGCGGCTTAGTGAACTTCTTTCTACCGTATATTCGCAGAAAAAGTGCAAAAATACTTTCTGGTTTCTGTCTGGCACGGAAAAGAGGCCCGTTGAACCGCGATGCTACCGGAAAAGCGTTCATAGCTATCTTGCAAAGGCTGGTGTGCATGACGTGAACCCTCATATGCTGCGCCATACATTTGCTACCACATGCCTGCAATCTGGCTGTGATGTTAAAACGCTAAGTGAACTCATGGGGCATTCAAATCCAACGATCACCTTAAAGCGATATGTACATACAGATATGGATAGAAAGCGCGCCGCCATTGAACTGGTGTTCGGCAGCGAAAGCAATATTCGATAATATTCATGGTCAAAAGTGCAGTCAGACACAAATAGGAATTGCCATGACAAGCATGTGAATTTGCTAAGTATCCGCCATTAAATCAATGGCGGATACTTTTTTACAGTTATGGGGCATTTTTTACTTTTACCAATACTACAGTAACACTATTTTTCACAAATGTCAAACTTATAGATACATTTGTTCCCACCGGTTTGTTTAACACTATATCGCCACCCCGTATACTGGTAGTAATTCAGTATCACTATTGGATATATCAGGAGCATATTATGACAAATGCATTATTGGGACAACGAATTCGGCAGCAGCGCCAGCTAAAAGGATTGACAATGGAGCAGCTGGCCGAAATGGTCGGTCTGTCTAAAAATTATATCAGCATGATTGAACGCGGCGAAAAGGTTCCCAGTACATCAACACTGGTAAAAATAATCAATGGACTACACATTTCAGCAGATATTCTGCTGTGTGACGAAGTTGTAGCGGTAAAAGGAGTCGTAGATGAAGAACTGGATCGCCGCATGAGGGCGCTTGATCCTCATCAACGGAAAGCTGTTTTAGCGATATTAGACTCTGTTTTGGATGCTATACCAGACTTGACGCCACCACCTTCCGCAGAGGATTCTGCTGATTAGGTTTTATACAAACATTAGTTCAGCGCTTTGCGCTGAGCCGATGAAGAACGAATATGCCAGATGGTCAAAACGACCACCTGGCATATTTTTTTGCTTTCAAGAAGCAAAAATAATCGCATTTTCGATATTTTTGCTTGCGCGTGGGCCTCCGCTGTTTTTGACAATAAGTAAAAGTCAAAAACAACGGAGGTCACTTTCATGCAAAAGAAAAAGCAGAAAAATTATCCTTTGGTTCTCAATCCAGATGATCAAATCATCGCAGAATTTACGAATTATTTGTCTATCACCCTGCGAAATGCACGGATTAAATACCTGAAAAAGTGGACAAAAATCCGCAAATTTGAGTGCTCGATCGAAGATCTGGAGCTCGATTCTGAACCATTTAACAACCAAATGGAGGAACAAATTGAAGAAATGTTAGCGTGGCAGATGGTAAAAAATTATCTGCCGCTGCTCACTCCCAAGGAATGCGAGGTCATCATGTGCTTATATGTGAATCGGCTCACAACCGCCGAAACCGCCAGAAAATTGGAATTGGCTGCTGAAACCGTGCGCTGGCATAAGAGCAATGCTCTGCGCAAAATTCGCAATGCTATGGAGGGGAAAGTCTGATGCTTACATTTAAAGAATTATTGAAAGCCGCCCAACAGGGCGATGCCACAGCAGCAGGGGCACTCTACGAGCAATACCAGCCCTTAATCAAAAAGTTAAGCTGGCATGATGGAGTCTATGATATGGACTTGTATCAAACGCTTTCCATGTCTTTTTTGGACGCTTTATCGAAATTTAAAATCAATTAAAAATTTTCTTAAAAATACCCCAACGATTTCAAGGAAAATGAGATGTTTATATAGTAGAGGGCCCAAAAAGCCCTCTTACCCCTTGTGAACCTTGAAATCAGAATATCCAGACCACTGACTACATAAATCTGGCCTTGCCGCAACCCACGGAGCGTCGGCAAGCACACTTTGAAGTCTATGAATGATTCTTTATTCTCACCCGGAAAGGCACTCTATGGGCTGTCAGAGGGGTGGCGTGGAGCCCCACCTATGCGATGAAAGGGCCAGTCATAATGATACGCACCGTTGCGATACCCTCAAGGCGTCGGCGGTACTGCCAACAATGTGGTACAGGAAGCGGGAGCTGTTTCCAGCAGCCGGGCCGGTGGTTCGCCCTTTATATCCGGGAAGTAGTGTCGAATAGGGTATATCATTTGATTTCAGATTATGGCGGCCACGAGTTTTCAACAAGTGACCGCCATGCTTGTGGAATTAAATCCGCAAATTTTCAAAAAAGAGGTGTTTTGTATAAGCAGCAAAGGATTTAACCAGCGCGATGCCTACCGTGTGATGCTGCGCAAGTATCCCGATGTGATGAACATCGAGCAGATGTGCGATGCCCTGCGAATCAGCACCAAAACGGGGTACAAGCTGCTGCACGAGGGCAAAATCCCGGCGATGAAAATCGGGCGCTCGTATCGCATCCCCAAAGCCCACCTGTTTACCTACCTTCAGATTTGCGGTCAACACTGTCGAGCAGAGAATCGACAGTGTTGATTGTTTTGCGCCGATGCGTTATGCTGTTCTTGTCAACAGCAGATCGGGGGCGACCCAAACCGAAGGAGGTATTTTTTTATGGTCGCAGGGCATCTGCAAGAAAAAAACGGTATCTACTATGTGGTACTGACCTACAAAACTTATGACGGCAAACGCAAAACCAAATGGCAATCCACGGGCTTGCCTATCAAGGGCAACAAGCGGCGCGCCGAGGCGATGATGCGTGAGCTGCAAGACGACTTTGAGCCACCCGTTGACCCCAATGGTCCGCCCAGCAAAGCCATGCTGTTTGCGGATTATCTGGTGCAATGGCTGGAAATCGCAAAGTCAACCGTCAAGCTGACAACCTACGCAAGCTACAAAGAACTGTCGAACAGCAGGATCATTCCTTACTTTAGAAATCTCGGCGTTACGCTGGGCGACCTGAAAGCGGTTCATATCCAAGCATTTTATCAGGAACAGTTGGAGCGTGTGAAGCCCAATACGGTCATTCACTATCATGCGGTTATCCACCGCGCCTTGAAATACGCAGTGAAAACAGACCTGATCGATGTGAACCCTGCCGACAAGGTAGACCGCCCGAAGAAAAATGAATTTACCGGGAACTTTTACAGCAAGGACGAAATGAACGCGCTGTTCGACGCTGTGCGCGGCAGTAAAATTGAGGTGGCAGTTATGTTGACCGCCTTTTATGGTCTGCGTCGCAGCGAGGTTGTAGGGCTGAAATGGGCTGCTGTGGACTTTGAGCAGAACACGATTGAAATCTGCCACACGGTCACAACGGTTCGGCTGGATGGAAAAGAAGTTCTTGTAGAATCCAATGGCACAAAAACCAAATCCAGCAAGCGCACCTTGCCGCTTGTACCGGTTTTCCGGGAACGGCTGCTGGCCTTGCAGGAGGAACAGAAAGAAAACCGCAAGCTGTGCGGTAGGTGTTACAACAAAAAATACGCAGACTACATCTGCGTAGACGCAATGGGCAATCTGCTCAAGCCGGATTATCTCTCCAATTCGTTCCAGATTATCTTGCAAAATTATCATCTGCGGCGCATCCGCTTTCACGATTTGCGCCACTCTTGCGCCAGTTTGCTTTTGGCAAACGGTGTCCCGATGAAGATGATTCAGGAGTGGCTGGGACACAGCGATTTCTCTACCACTGCGAATATTTATTCGCATTTGGACTACGCTTCCAAGGTTTCTTCGGCAGAAGCGATGCTGAACGGGCTTGGAATGGGTTCAAATCCGGGAAATGACACTTAAGAAAGTGTGATTTCTCTCCAAAACGGGGCGTTTTCTCTCCTGTTATGAAATTGTCAAACTCAAAAATTCCGTTTTTTGCATAAAAAAACGGTACAAAGTGCTCAAAAAAGCACGTTGTACCGTTGATTGGCGGAGCATCAGAGATTTGAACTCTGGCGGCGCTACAAACGCCCTATCGCATTTCGAGTGCGACCCCTTCGACCTCTTGGGTAATGCTCCCTATAGTAATCCCCCAAAATCTTCTCCGGAAAAAGGAGAGAAAAGTAGGAGAGAACAGCAAATATTTAATTGTAGAAAACAGTGGATTTTTAACGATGGGTCGTTAGAAAATCAATGACAACTTCCAAAATGCCTGCTTGATTTCGAGTCAATCTCGTTACGACCGCTTCGATACGTCTGCTTATTTAGTTTTTATCGCACCGCCCCGCACAGCGTTTGGAAAAATGCGAGATTTCGATGCAAGATAACGATGAAAGGTTGGGTACACGACACCCGATAAAGCCCGCCGTTATGGGATTTCCTGCGGACAAGGTGACCTGCCGGATGCAAACTTTCGAGTGCTCCCTCTTACGACCTCTTGAGTACATCTGCATATTTAATTTTGTTGCGCGGAACTTCCCGCAGGGTGTGATTTCGAGTGCTCCCTCTTACGACCGCTTGCGTACATCTGCTTATTCGGCGAGCTGCTGTGCAAAGCAAATTGCGCATATAGTATTATACCAGCTGCGGCGGGGGTTGTCAATTCTTCGGGGGCGGGAAGTTGGAAAATTTGGCGGGCGATGTGCGGGAGGGCGGTGCTTCTAAAGCGCGGCAGGTATGTTTGATGTTTGCGTACATAGGCGGGGAAAACAGTCACAAAAACGCCGCGCGGGACTCCCGGGGCGGGAGACACCGTGCGGCGTTGTGTTGGATGGATGCGGCAAAGGCCCTGCGCGATCAGGCGCAGTTTTTCAGGATGCCGAAGGCGGCGGCTACCAGAGCCAGAGGCAGCAGCAGCGGCAGCAGGCTGCCCAGAATGGCGAAAACCACCAGCAGCGGCAGTGCGATGACGAAGAGCAGCGTGGCGGCGATTTTGGCAAGGCCCCAGGTGACATGAAACGCCAGGCCGACCGATTTGACGAAAAGCCAGACAAAAACAAAAATGACAAACAGGGTAAACATACGATCTATCTCCTTTTTTCTGCGTGTCGATACAAGCTGCAAACAGGCAAGCCACCTTCCAGATGTCGGGACGATCGGGGCTGCCTTACTGTGTAATACGATTCTAGCATGCGGCTTATTGCAAAAACAGGAAGAAAAAAGAAAAATAGAGGGCTTTATTCTCTCCTGACAGAGAAAATAGCGGCTGCGCGGCGGCGTCTTATGGCTGCGACAGCTTGGCCTTGTAGGCCTCGGCATCGATCTGGCCGTTGGCGAGCATCCGCTCGGTCCAGAGCTGCAGCGTTTCGACGGTGACCGAGATGCGCTCAAGTTCCTGACGGATGCGGATGAAGTCATCGATCTCATCGCTGGAGATCTGGCCATCGGCGGTGATCTCGATCAGGCGCTCCTTTTTCTTGTCCATTGCGTTCAGGGAGGCCAGCATCTCGAGCACGATGGCGGACAGCTCCCGCACCGAGACCTGCGGCACATACTCCCGGCCGATGGGGCACTGGCGCGAGCAATAGTAGTTGCACAGCGCGGGCCGCTTGTATTTTTCGGCCATGGCCAGCACCTCATCGGGGCGGGGGACAGTGCGCTCGTTTTCAATCTTTTCAATGCGCTCGGGGGCGATGGTCTCCAGCAGCTCGCTGGCCTTTTCCCGGGTGAGGCCCAGTTCCTCGCGGGCAAGCTGGTAGCTGTTTTTGTTTTCTTTGGTGGATGTACGTCCCATGTTTGGCCTCGTTTCCTTATTATAGATAAAAGCGTAGCACATTTTCCGGTTTGCCGCAAGGGATTCGACAGGGAATTGTTGCACTTTGCGCGCGGAATTGCTATAATATATTCTGTAAATTTGTATGCAACGGAGGGCTTCTCCCATGAACTGGATCGATAAACTCGAACGCCGCTATGGCAACCTTGGTATACCGTACCTTATCAACGGGCTGATGATCGGTCAGCTGGCAGCGGGCCTGATCGTGCTGCTGTTCGACTGGAAATTTGCCTCGATGATCTCGCTCAGCCGCATTTCGGTGCTGCAGGGGCAGATCTGGCGTCTTGTCACATTTTTGTTTCAGCCCATCTGGCTGGGCGGCTTGCTGGGCGTGCTGAACCTTGTGTTTTACTTCTGGATCGGCAACGCGCTGACCCGCGTTTGGGGCGATTTCCGGATGACGCTGTTTATGGCGTTGGGCGTGCTGGGTGCCTGGGTGGGCTGCTTCCTGACCGGCGCGGCCGGGCCGAGCGCCATCTTCCAGAGCATGCTGTTTGCCTACACTTGGCTTTGGCCGGACCAGATGGTGCTGCTGTTCGGCATCATCCCCTTTAAAATGAAGTATCTGGGCTGGTTTGAGCTTGCCTTGTGGGCCGTCAGCTTTGTGATGGGCGACTTTGCGACCAAGATCAGTCTGGTGCTGGGGCTGTCCGGTTTTCTGGCGTTTTATGGCCGCGAGGTCTTTGACTGGTGCCGCGACGCCCTGACAAGCTGGAAGCGCCGCCGCGACTGGGAAAACCGCAACCGCTGATTTTGCATGGATACCAAACTACCGATAGAAAGGGCGAATGTATTATGAAACTGATCACTGCGATCGTCAATAAAGAGGATTCGAGAAATGTCTGCAATGAGCTGCTGAAAAGCAAGTTCTATGTCACCCGTCTGGCCACGACCGGCGGCTTTTTGATGGCGGGCAACATGACGCTGCTGATCTGCACCGAGGATGAGCGTGTCGATGACTGCATCAATGTGATCTCGAAGTGCTGCAAGCAGCGCACCGAGATCGTGCCCGGCACCGCCACGATGGGTCTGGGCATCGAGAGCGCCATGCCGATGGAGGTCACGGTCGGCGGCGCTACCGTGATGGTTACGAACGTCGAGCGTTTCGAGAAGCTGTGATGCTCGAACGCCTGGCCGGCAATGACGCGCTCAAGCGTGAGCTTGGCACGGCGCTGCACAGCGGGCGGCTGCCCCATGCGGTTTTGCTGGTGGGGGAGCCGGGCTGCGGTGCGGGCTTTGCCGCGCGCTGCCTTGCGGCAGATTACCTCTACCCGGCGGGCGGCCCCCATGCCGAGGCCGTGCTGAAGGGGGAGGATACCGAGTGTCTGGCCCTGCGGGGCGAGGGCGCCAGCGGGCAGATCCCCGTCAAAAGGGTCCGCGAGGCCCGCGAGGCGATCCAGCGCTCGGCGCTGTCCACCGATGCGGCGGGCCGTGTGCTGTTCATCTACGGTGCGCAGAACCTGAACGGAACGCAGGGCTCGTCTGCCAATGCGCTGCTCAAGATCATTGAGGAGCCGCCCGAGGGGGTGCTGTTTTTGCTGACGGCACCCAGCGCGGCGGTGGTGCTGCCGACCATTCGCAGCCGGTGTGCGGCCTATACGATCGCACCAGTGCCGGTGGCGGACTGTGCCGCCCACCTGCGCGCCGAACGGCTGCCTGCCGCTGCGGCCGGGGAGCTGGCCTTTCTGTATGAGGGGCATATCGGCACAGCGCTGAAAAGCTGGAACGACCCGCCGACAAAGGCGGCGCTGGGCATGGCAAAAACGCTGTGCGGTTATGCGGCGCAGGGGGATACCTACCGGGCACTGGCACTGCTGACAAAGTACGAGCGCGACAAGGAGGGCTTTGCCGCGCTGCTGTGGCAGCTGGATCAGCTGTGCAGTGCGGTGCTGCGCCGCCCCGCCTACGGGCAGGAGCAATGCGGCGGCCTGACGCCCGAGGGTGCCGCTAAGATCCTGCGGGCCGATGCCGGGGCGCGCCGCAGCCTGCAGGGCAACGGCAACCTGCGGTTGAATGTCGCCGTGCTGGCGGGGAAATTGACATAAACATCTGCCGCCGCACTTCCGGGCGGGCGATGCCCGCCCTTGCACTTATTTTCTGATATACCAACAATAAAAGGATCGACCCATGAAAGTAGTTTCCGTTAAATTCAAAGAAAATGGCCGGGCATATTATTTTGACCCGGGCGAGTTCAAGATCAAGGAGGGCGACTTTGTGGTCGGCACAACGGCCCGCGGCACAGAATGCGGCGAGGTCGTGCGCGCGGCACATGAGGTGCCGGGCTTCTCCCGCGAGGTAAAGCCGGTGCTTCGGATCGCAGATGCCGTGGATGTGCGCCGTATGCGCCAGAACCGCGCCGATGTGCAGCAGGCCTACCAGATCTGCGAGCAGCGCATCGCCGCCCACGGCCTGAAGATGAAGCTGGTCGATGCCGAGTACACGCTGGACCGCAGCAAGCTGGTGTTTTATTTCACCGCTGACAACCGGGTCGATTTCCGCGAGCTGGTCAAGGATCTGGCATCACAGTTCCACACCCGCATCGAGCTGCGCCAGATCGGCGTGCGCGATGAGAGCAAGATGCTTGGCGGTTTGGGCCTGTGCGGCCAGCCGTTCTGCTGCAGCCGGTTCCTGAAGAACTTCCAGCCGGTGTCCATCAAGATGGCCAAGGAACAGGGCCTGAGCCTGAACCCCGCTAAGATCAGCGGCTCCTGCGGGCGGCTGATGTGCTGCCTTGCCTATGAGCAGAAAAGCTATGAGTACCTCAATTCCATCACCCCGCAGGTAGGCAGCATCGTCCGCACGCCGGACGGCGAGGGGACCGTGATCGAAACAAATGTGGTCGCCGGTACGCTGAAGGTACGCTCCAATGTCGAGATACTGGCACCGCGCATTTACAAGCGGGAGGAATGTGTCTATATCCGCGGCGGCAAGCGCGCGCCGCAGCCCGCTGACCCGGAGGATTGACGGCCTGCGGCTGTGGGAGTTGCTTGTGTCTTACCGCTGAAAAAAATCAAGATATGGCACTTGCCAAAATCGAACGGATATGATACACTATGTATAACGCAGTAGGCAGAGCAAACCGACTGTGTGCCGATCCGGGGAGCAGCCGTGCAGGGCCGGATAGGTACAAAATATACAATTAGCACGGAGATAAGGAGTACATGATGGCTCATTCCGTTAACGAGTCCTGCGTTGCTTGCGGTGCATGTGTTGACACCTGCCCTGTTGGCGCAATCACTCTGGAGGACAAGGCTGTTGTCAATGCAGACACCTGCATCGATTGCGGCGCTTGCGAGGGCGTCTGCCCCACCGGTGCTATTCAGGCTGAGTAAGCTACATTAGCACAAATTCAGCGCGTTCTCTCCGGCAAAGAGAGAACGCGCTTTTTGTTTTGAGAACAGGCGTTTTTTATTGTAGCAGTGCCGTAGGGGCCGGGCATGCCCGGCCCCTACGGGTGCGTTACAGGTGCGCGGTTATCAGCTTCGCCTTCAGCAGATCCGCGGGCGGTTGGCCGGGGGCGCTGGCGGCTGTGCCGGAGGTCACGCCGAAGGTGGCGCAGCTGCCGAAGGCCCCGCCGCAAAAGCGGGTGACGGCGCCCAGCGGGCCCATGCTCGTCGTGATAAGCGGTGTGCCGGGGCGTGCGGCCATGGCGCAGGCGGTGGCCTCCAGCAGGCGGG
>OGGH01001284.1_pt1 | contig 17124 bp, 13 predicted proteins | sample 1571161 | NCBI WGS metagenome assembly OGGH01 (sample SAMEA2582053, study PRJEB24529) | metagenome | biome: Human gut stool | place: China | collected 2011 | reverse complement strand
AAGAGTTCACGTTTCATTTGTTTTTTCTCCAAAATTACTTAATAGAAGTATATCATACCCTTATCTTTCTTTCAAGAAAATTACAGTTTTTCGGAAAGATGTTATGAGGTGTTTTTTCTTATTTATTCAATAACTGAAAAAATTTTTAAAGTACATTTTACAAAAAAAGCATGTTTTTTTTCACGGAGAACTGAAAATTTGAATAAAGTACATTTCCCAGAAAAACATGTTTTTTAAAGTGAAAACTGAATTTTTTCCATATGTACATTATATGTCAAAAAAAGTCATCATTACGATGACTTTTTTCAGTGGGCTCCGTTTATGATAAGCTTTTTTACTTATATGGAACAAAATGTTCTCTTTTACGTCTACGCCCTTTGCAAATCAAGCAAGACTCTTTTGAACGCTTTTCAAAAAGAATGCGTTTTTTGATAGGCATTTTATATCTGTGTTCTGGATTATTTTTGCAGATCCACCATACGTTTTGTTGGCTTGAAGGTTTTACTTCATCTGGATTCGCTAATAACATATTATTTAGGTAATCCCATTCTTCTATTAGATTAGGATAGAGAATATCAAATGAATTATACCCAGACAATAATTTCTTACCTGTGCAGTAAGGACAACATTTGTCATTTTCACCCCTATCACAGATTTTTGCCTTATAATGTCCATGACATCTTCGGCATTCCCACTCTACAAGTTTCTTTGAACCTGGGAATTCTTTTGATATTTCACCGTACTTATCAGATAACCACTCTTCGACAAGAAATGGTTTAACGACATCTAAGCTTTCTGTTCGAGGATCAGGCAGACGTTTTGAGCAATAAGGGCAAATCTTTTTTGAAAAAGACCTATCATTCAGATATTTCTCTAAAACAATGTTGAATCTTTCTGTAAAATTTAGTTCGCATGTATCGCAATGCCAAATATAGTTCCTTTTTTCAGTTTCAATTGGAATGATAGAGTCACTAGAAACTGTATTTTTAGGACTCCACTTTTTTGCTAAGTCAGGATAAACAGCTAATAGACTATTGTAGCCTTCTAATACCTCTTCATTATTACAGTAGGGACAAGTATTGCTTACTTCTTTACGAATTGGAATGGAAGCAAGATAATCACCACCGCATTTCGAACAAGACCACCAATATTTCTTAGTCTCAATATCTATTTGCGCCAAATGGATTGGTGTGCGATTTTTAGAACTCCATTCTTTATTTAAGATGGGATCATCATAAACAGGATTATTCTTAAAAAGTCCTGTTGACCAATCACAAAAGTTGGGACAGGTTTGAAAATTTCTATTATCTAGCTCAGTACGCAATACCATTTCTTGTGGGCTGCAATCGAAGCTAACATGACAACAAGGGCACGTCCAACTAACTAAGTCATGAGACTTATCCCAATAATCACCCAAACCACCTGAGTTTTGGGGATTCCAGAATATTTTTAGATGTGGATGTGTCTTTTCTAGTGTATTAAAACCTTTGAGAAGTTTTTTATTGTGACAATAAGGGCAATTCTTTCTCTCCTTTTCATAAACTGGGCAGGAATAGACCCCCTTACACTTCGAGCAAACCCAATTGACTTCTATATCAGACAGAAGATCAACTGACACCATGTAGATGGTATTCTCAGTTGACCAGCTACCAAAATCTATATAAAGTTGTTTCAACTGTTCCGATAAATCAAAATGTATAGGGCCACGATTTGGAACTAAATCAATTGGTTGATTAAAGCTTGCTTGACATTCTGGGCAGTAAGCTCCGTTTCGTCTTATTTTAGAAAAAAGCTTGTCTAATGATGTTTCAAATTCGAAATGACATTTATCACATTTCCAATGGTAAGGTAGGGTTACATTTTGATCTAACCGCAATGTTTCAAATGGCTGTACATTAACATCATTTCTGTAAATCCTAAACAGGTTGGGGTAGGTCCAGATGTAATACGACTTCGGGGATTTGTTACAACCTTTGTGAGATAATTTGTTTTCATTCGTTACACTAAATCTAGAATCTTGAGCAGATTCTCTCCAAGCTTCATGACAAGTTGGGCACTTAAAATGAAAAACTTGTTTAGATGTAAAAGTATAGCTCATCAATTTTTCTTTTATCGTTTCTTTATCTTCAATATGAAAGTCAATGTAATTGATGATTGAGGGGAATACTGCAAGAATACTATTCTTTTCTGGAACGAGTTCCTTCCCTAAATCACAGCATGGACAGAAAGAACTTGTCGTGAATCTTGCTAAGCCTATATACTGTTGAAACTAATGCTTGCCAGTGATGTGAGCAATCTGGGCAAGACCAGAAAACTTTATTACGGCTATTGATGCCTATTGAATTGCTATCCCATTTTAAATTCTTTTCAGCATCCCAATACTTCATGATATTAGGAAAACTACTGATTACTTCTATCATTTTTAAATGCCTCTTCAGTAATTTGTTTTGCTATCCAATAAATTCTTTATGCTAACGACTTTATTATCTGATTTGCTGACAGATGAAGTATCATCAACTCGAAAATCAATCTCTGTGTCTGCTGTAATAACCTGACTTTCTAAAAATTCGTCCGTGATGACTTTGTTATCAGACTTCAGCAATCCTTCAGCCTTTAGTAACTCATTTGCGATTTCAGGGTAGACACTCGTTTTCAAAATGCTTTGCAATTTTTGATTTTTAATTTCTAACTGTCTCTTTTCTTCCAAGGTCTTATCAAGGGCTAGCTTGTCAGAACTCTGTTCACGAAGCTTGCCCGTCAATTGATTCAACTCTTTTTTGAGGGTATCATATTCTGATTTTATATTTGTTGCAGCATCCACTATATCTTTGTAGTATTGGCTTAATTCGACCAATGCAGCTTTGATAGAACTAGGAGTGCGATTAGTCATCATAAAGCTGTCTACGTCAAGGGTTTTGTGAGTGATGATAACTTGATAATCCTTATCAGCGTCAACTAGCTTCATTGATTCCACCATATCCCTAAATAGTTTATTTCGCCTAATTGTCGTATCAGCAACGTTTGGAAAGCCATTTTGTCTCACGTAATTACCAAATTGAGGTATTTTAAACAATTGGATGTTGCTATTGCACTGCTCCTCTAGATAATGGTTGAAAATCTCGATTAACTCTTCATCAGATATGAGTTTCTTCCTGGCCATGCTTTTCCTCCTTGTTAGCTTGTTTCGCAGCTAAGTATTCTTGATATGAGTGGCTAGTGGTGCTTAGTCTTAAAAGGGCTTCGCCAATCTCCTCTAGATGTCCTTTGCCTTGTCGTACACGTTTTATGGCTTGATCAACTAACGTTGCTTCTTGATCAATTGACTTCTTGAAAGTCTTGTCCATCGTAAAATAGTCTCTTCCTACTTTTCGATAAAAGGGGCAACTGCTACAAGCTCCTAATTCTGCATGACTGCTGATAACCTTTAGGCAGTCCGAGAAGTCTCCGTTTGCGTAGAGTGGCGAATAACACCGTCCTTTATTATCTAGTTGGATATAGGCTTTGCCAACAGTGTATTTGCGTTGTACCGTGCTTATCTCATAGGAAGTTTGAGAACTGGTGAGCTTGCGATAGACCTGATAACTTCGGCATTCAATGAACTGACTGAGATTTGAAAAATAGTGTGACGATGTAGAGATATTATCATGCCCAGCAAGAAGCATTGCTGTCACTGGGCTACTCCCTTCTGCAATCAAGTTGATCATAGCTATGTGACGTGTATCCCCAATGTGAATAAGGTTGATCTCGTTTTCTTCAAGCTGACTAGGTGGATTAAAGTAATGAACATGATAGCCATATTGCTCCGAGATAACTTCATTGAAAAAGTATTTGAGAATCGTATTCAGATTGGTATAGGTTAAAAAACGATTATTGATTCCTGTTTTTCGTTCCCACTTCTTATAATGAGAATCTGTGACAAAGAGGGTATCGAGTTTTGTTGAGGCAAGATCTTTAGTCAAATCCAAATAGCTCTGTATGACCAAAGCTAACTTTTCTGGGATTTCAAAAGTAGTTAAATAGTAATCCTCTGATATCTTGTGTGACACACCTTTTTCTTTTCCTTTGAGATTGTTTCGTCTTAAGGTGAGATAGTGTTTTCCCTTATTCTCAGATAAGCAGTCTCTTTGGGTTAATAAGAACTCCCGTGGACGCAATGGCACTACTGCTGTAATCTGCCACCACAGGTACATCGGATAGTAAAATAAGCGTTCTTCATCGGGTATTTCCTGCCCCCAATAATCATTTAAAATATCGTTGAAAGTAAAATAAGATTGAAACTGAGCTAGCTGGCGTTGTTGTCGTGGTTTTAGTTCGTATTGGAGTGTGATAAGATTATCCAGTTGTTCCAAAAGTTGATTTAGGGTATCTGTTTCATAGCAAGGCAGACTAGAGAAAAAGTCAATGCAAAGTGTTGGAGATGTGATTTTGATGTCATAAACATCTTCCAAGATGTCTTGTTTGCTTTCTTTAACTAAACGTTTGATGTCACGTAAAAAACTTTGCAGGGATACCAATACGTGTTTATCCATTGATAAGACAACAAAGCTCTTTAGGTAATCTACAAAATTCTCATATTTTATACCAAGCAAAGGTTCATAAACCCTATTGTATTGAAAATGATTGATATTAAAAAGAAAACTGATGTTGGTATACTCATTTGTGGTTTGCCATTTGTATGCATCAAAATCAGCTGTTAGGATGATCTCTTTGGCTACATAGTCTTGAAAATATTCTTTTGCCTGCTGTACCACGGTATTGTCAAAACCTGCAATAGTTTTAACTGTTCGAAATAATTTAGCTTCATGACTCAATTGACTAACTCCTTTATAATTTCTTCGTAGTCGTTCAATACCTCTTGACCATACTGGTCAGACATGGCTTGTAGCATTTCTGTTAAACAGGGTTTTAGCTGATATTCCAATATAGCTCGAATTTTCCCTTTTTCTAAATCATTCTGCACCTCACCATATTTCTTATTGAGCCGATTAAACTCACCAATCAATAGCAACAAAGTTGATTTTGTCTGTAACTCATAGGTACAGCCTACACAATGTTGCCGATCCTCATAAGGACAAAGCTTTCCCAGAGCAGATAAGAGACACATGCTCTCAGCTTGCTTAGAAAAAGCTTCACCATTTCCAATACGATGACAAACTATGAGAAGCTGGTCAGGTTCCATCTGCTCCTCTACCACCACTTGTAGAGCTTTCTGAGATTTAGTATCAGCTCGAACACTAAGTTCTAAGGTCTTTTCAATTTCCGCAGGTGTTAAGTCTAGCTTCCTAATCATTTGAGTTTGCTGACTAGGATTTAATTCTTTGTATTTACCTCTCGTGACAATGGTCAAGAGCATGGACGGTACCATAGACAGGACACCTCTCTCAAAAAGCTCCTTTGCTACCATTTCTGGTTGTAATTGACCTAATTGAGCATCCTTAAGATAAGCTGTAGTGGTTTGAGCAAACTCAGTATAAGAACCCTTGTGGCTGCGTGCTAAAGCTGCTAAGAAGTAACCTTTGATATTGAGTTCAGACTTCTCTTCTAAGACATCATCTGCTAGCATAGCAATAGCCTGCAAGTAAGACTTGTTCGCTGATCGACTACTGAAATCTTTCTCCAAGAAGAGTTCTCCAATATCCTCTCCCATGTATCGGTTAATACGCTCGTAATCAGCGATTTTACGAATAAGTGGACCACTAACCTCAACTTGTTTTTCAAGCCTATAATGAGCTTCGCAAACAGCTAAAAGCGTGCCTATCAAAACTTGACAGCTTTCTGGCACATGAAATTTCAACTGACTGACATTGGATGCTCTTTTGGTCTTTTTAGGAGTGATATTGAGATAGGTTAGGCGAGTCGTGATACTAAGGAGGGTTTTTCTTGCCTCACTAGTTTCCCAAGTCCCATCTTTGACAGCAGCTAACACTTCTTCAGGCTCTCGTGGCAACTGTGGGTGCCCGATCCTTTCTAAGTCCGTGATTCTGAGGGCGCAAATAAAATGAAGAGCTAAGTAGAGCCATGTGTCTGCATAATCCTTGGAAGAAGCTGCTCGAGCTAACATCTCATTTTCTTGGATATAATTGTCATTAAAAAGGTAAAACATCAACTCTAAGTAATCATCTAATTCGTAAGCACCGTTCTTATCTTCCAAGGTATAACGATTGGTCATCTCATAGGTATTGCGATAGTGTGTCACACCTTTGCTTAAGAGCCACGAGATAAAGCTAATACAGTTGTCTCCAAGTTTTTTGCTAAGTGTTTCAGTAGCCTGCTCAATCAGCTTTTCTAGCTCTTTGTCGGTGTACAAGAATAAATCCTTGGCCAGATAATAAGCCAGAAAATCCTGAATATAAAATTGACTAGCCTCGTCTAACTCACTATCTCTCACATATTCCATAAAATACTTTTGTGTAGCAGGGTATCTACGCTTCAAAATAACTGAGATAGTATCCATACCTGGCTGAACTGTTAGGAAATCTTTTACCTTATCTTTTAGAATGGTAGCTTCTGCTTCTGATACACTGAATACATTTGTATCGATAGAAACACCAAACCAAGCATTGTCTAAAAGAAACTGGCTGACTTTTTCTCTAACTGTTGGTATGTCTTTGTCTAAAGAAACTAATGTCTTTTCCAAAATATCTTTCAGCAAAACACTCATGCGTTCCCTCCATCACCAAATAGGTTCTCTGCTCTCCAACTCATGTAATCGAATATTCCATCATTAACCTGACCATATTGCTTGGCGATTTCGCCCTTGTTCTGCAAATAAACCCAAGCACTATCAGGCGACTTGTCTCCTCTGGCAGACATCAATTCACTGATTTCTGAGACACCTGATAGCACTAACTGAGTTGTGTACCAATGCCTAAAAATATGAGGTGAAATATTGTGTTCCTGCAACAGATGACCAAATAAGACGACTTCTGCGTCGTCTGATTTTAAGAATATTGGTATCATCTCTTCTCGAATAATACGACGAAAACGTTGATAATAGACAGCGTAAGTCAGAGCTTTTCCCTGCTTGTTTAAATTGAGTGGTCCATAATCTCTTTCGTATCTCTTCCCCTCTAGATAGCTCATATAATTATTGTATGTATCTAAGAAGACTTCTAGAAAGATGTAAGGCACTGCTTGCATTCGTTCTTTTTTGATGCGTCCAGTTGGTTTTAGATCACTTCTTAACGGCATTTCTCTTCGCAGATCAATCTCAACTTTGAAAGTCTCACCTTCGCTCTGGTGAAATAAGATTCCAGCGCCCAGCGGGCTATCTTCTCTTCTGACGTTACAAGCTTCTGAAGGTCTAAGTCCAACAAAGGCTCCCAAAGCCACAACCATAAGCAAGTCCTTGTGGTATTCTGCAATGTGAGCAAATAGCATTTCAAAGGCGCTATTTGGCATATCTCGAAAAATAGCCTGTTCTGTTTGGCTATCGTCCACATAAACGTCAAATTTTGGCTCTTTTCGCTTAATCAACCTGCCTCGTTTGTTTGTATAGCTGGTTGTTTCATAAAGGGCACTAGGAGATAAAATCGCTTTGCCTTTTCGCTCCTTTAGGTAAAGAGTTAAAAAGTCAAGGATAGTGTTAACACAAATTTCAACCGTAGATTTTTTTCGGTGTCTTGTGTCCCCTGGTAGAGTCCCTAAACCATAATTCATCAGAAAATCCTTAATCATATCAAGGCTTAGTTGATCTAGACTAGTAATTCTTTTTACGCCAAATACATAATTGAGAAACTTAATAACATAAGCAAATCGCTTATTTCCATCATCCGAAATTGATTTAATCTTTGAGGCTGATTTTACATAGCGATGAAAATCTGTAAACTGCAAGTTGCCATCAGGAGCTTTCAGAGCAATGAACTGCTTGGTCACAAGATGATTATCGCCTAGAATCAAGGTATGCTTGTAGCTGATAAATTTCACGACTCCTCCTTTTGTTAACTAAATAGTTTACTTCTTGATTGTATTATATCTTTTTGGTAGAATGTTTGTAAAGTGAAAACTTAACAAAAAATAGCAAAAGAAAAAAAGTTAATTAACAAAAGTAAAAGAAAAAGAGGTCAATTATGTTTTCAGGTCAACGATTAAAAGCTCTTCGTAAAGAGAAAAAAATGAGCCAAGAAAAACTCGGCTCACAATTAAATATTTCTAAGGTTGCTGTTTCTAACTGGGAAAATGGAAAATCATTTCCCACTATGGATAATCTAAACGAACTTGCAAAAGTTCTTGAGGTTGAAACTCATTATTTTGAAGAACATAGTGAAGTGATTAGCATCTATCGTCAGTTAAATAACGTTAACAAAAACAAGGTGGTCGTCTATTCCTCAGAATTACTTGAAGAACAAGAAAAATTCGACAACAAAGTTGTTGATCTATTCAGTTATAAAACCTATGAAGGCCTTTCTGCTGGAACGGGCTACTCCTACTTTGGAGATGGAGATTATACTCTTACTTATTCAACTAAAAATATCCCTCATGATTTTGCATCATGGGTTGTAGGTGACTCAATGGAGCCAGAACTTCCTGATGGTGATGTAGTATTGATCAAGCAATCAACAAATATCGATGACGGACAAATTTATGCAATTGAGTTTAACAATCAAACCTATGTAAAAAAAGTGTATCGCCACAAAACCTATCTACGACTTGTTTCAATAAATGAGAAGTATGATGATATATATGCGCCTTATGAGGAAAACCCTCGGATTATTGGAAAGATTGTCGGTCATTTCAATCCCATTGAAAAATGATATAATACTATATAGCTATCAAGGAGAAAAAATGAAAAACACTATATGTAATATTCCATTTAGTTCAGAGTCAAAGATTGCTGAACATCTAGGAACTGAAAATTTTAATGATTTAAATGATAAAGAAAGATTAACGGATCCTGTTTTTAAAGCAGTTGCCTACCCTAGTAAAATATATTACCCTAATATTCAAAAATATATTCGAGAATATACTAAAGAAGGTGCTTTTGTTTTAGATTCATTTTCTGGAAGTGGCTCTACTGGAATTGCCGCTGCATTAGAGAATAGAAATGCTGTTCTTATTGATGATAGTCCCTATGCCAATTTCATTCAAAATAACTTATTTACATTTTATGATTTAAAAAAAATAAAAAATGACTACGATTTGCTAATCAATTCAGTTTCAGATGACATAAATGAGATCTATAAAACTATTTCAAATTCTGGAAAAGTAGGCACTCTACAAGTTCTTATTTCATCGAATACATACGTTTGTCCAAATTGTAAAACCCATATGGATTTAAATAATAACGAAACTGGTAAACGTTCTGAATATCGCTGCCCGAACTGTCAAGAAATAATCAAAATTTCAGAACAGAAGATTAAAAGCTTAAAAATCGATGACCGAGTTCCTGTTGAATTAACTCTCCAATATTACGATGCTCAAATAGGAAAAAATATCAAAGAAGTACGCAAAGTTACTACAGACGATATCAAAATGTGGGAGAACAATATAAATATTGTGTCAAATAAATATACTAATCTTTGGGAACCAGAGGAAAAAATTGTATACAATAGAAGTTATCCCCGTGTTGGTGGGTGGCCAGGATTTCCTATTCATTCAAAAGTTGGAGCACTTTTCTCTGAGAAAAATCTTTTAGCATTAAAAATTTTAAATCATAAAATCGATGAGTTATTTTCAGAACAAGCAGAAAAGAATTTTTTTAAATATGTTTTCACAGAGTCTCTTTTTAGAAGCTCCAATAGGTTATTTAAGGCTTCGGGTATAAAAAATGTTTACCATATTCCACCAATAGGGAAAGAACAAAATGTTTTAACCGTATTTAATAGGAAATTTAAAGCTATTTTTAAACTACACGAATTTCTTCAATCAAAACTCTCAAAAGAGCAACTCGATAAGGTCTATCCACTAGAAGGAAATGCAAGAGACTTAAAGTTTGATGATAATTTGTTTGACTATGCTTTTATAGACCCTCCATATGGAGGAATTGTTCCTTATGCTGAATTGAACCTTTTTTATTCAGCATGGTTGAATAAAAAAGAAGACTTAGAACATGAGATTAATATCCCTATGGATTTTGATAAAAAACCTGAGTGGGCTAAAAAATGGGGAGACATGATAGAAGAAGCTTTTAAAGAGGTTTATAGGGTTTTAAAGCCTGGTGCTTATTTTACTCTTGTCTTTCAATCAAAATTCGATACAATTTGGAATGAGTTACGAGATTTGATGGTAAATCGAATAGGTTTTGAATTTGTAAAATTTGATTCTAATGAACGTGGAACCACATTTCATACTAACAATTTAAACGATACAAATCCTAAAAATGCTTTTATAACATACAGAAAGCCAATCGCAGAAGTTTCAAGCATGTTAAACGAAGATACTGCTCTCGATTATCTTGATCCTTCAAAATTTCAACATAGAACAGTAAATTTGAGAGAAATTCAAGATGAATTATTGGCTATAGTTCATGAATTTAACATTACTAAATTGCCTTCAGATTTATCTGTATTACAATGGGCTGAAAATAATAATATCAAATTAAAATAAGACAGATTGAAGAAAATTTTCCAAAATGGAGTTTTTCTTCAATCTGTTTCTTTTGCAATGATAAAATAAAATTTACTTAAAAATACAGTTATATCAGCATTTCTAAGAGTTTTTAATATCAAGTAGCTAACTTCTAAAGGTATAAATTTTCTATTCTTGATAAGATTTGACTACATTCTGAAGAGGGTTCTTTCTCTCTTATTGTATATATTCGCTAAGATTTAACTTCGCATTATCAAAATGTCTTATTAGGTATTTTTTTGTCATGGGGTCGATATCTCCTAAGATGGCTGATCTATTTTCTTCAATAGCTACAACTCCAGTTACACCTGAACCAGCAAAAAAATCTAAGACTACCCCCCCTTCTTGTGTCAAGGACTTAATTAATCTTCTGATTATTTCTTTAGGCTTTTGAGTTGGATGCCCAACTCTTTCTTTTGAATTAGCATTTAATCTGCCAATTTCCCAAACATTAGTTGGATTTTTTCCTTTTTCTAGATTATCAACATTAAGGCGTTTATCTTTCTTATATAAATTCAAAGTGTCAGTATCGTATGGTATTCTAACGGAATCTAAATCAAAGTAATAATCTTTTGATTTAGTTAACCAAATAATTTCCTCGTGACGATTTGAAAAAAATCTACGTGCAGATATCCCATTTTTATAGTACCAGACTATCGTATTTACAAAGTTAAATTCGGTATTATGCCTAATATAGTGTAATAACTCAATTATATCACCACTATTTTTACCTTGGAATTTTGTACCCCCAAAAATAACGAGATTCCCAGTAGGCGATAAAACTCTATAACATTCATCAATCCATAATCTAGCCCAGGAAATATAATCTTCAAATGTGTCCCAATATGCAATATCAATATTGTACGGAGGATCTAATAATATTAAATCTATACTATCTTCTTTAATATTTTTTAAAACCTCAATACAATCATCTATATGTATTTTTATATATGCGTTTTGAATCATTTATCTTATTCGCCCTTAATACACCTTAAGTTATCGCAATTCCTCACGGTACCTGTTTCTCCAAAATTAGAACCGAAAAATTCTTTGAGAATCTCTAACTGTTCTGAGCTAATAGATATTCCAGAATCTATTGCTTTTACAAGCTCCTTAGCTTCTTCTTCTTCTATACCTCCAAGTTCTAATAATTTTTTACTTATTAAAATTGAAGTAATTTCAATTTCACTACGTTTATTATTTAAGATTCCTAGACTTTCTGCAATATTAAATAAAAATGGTAGACGATGCGATGCAGCTGATGCATTTGGCTTTCCTATTCCATTAATATTGAGGAAGTTATTTACGCAAGGTAGCTCAAAGTAAGTTTGATATATTTCATTCTTGGGAACATTATCTCTTTGAGAATAAGAATAAATATAATATAAAAAGAATTTAAATGCGTCAAAATTCAACATTAAACTAGCATAAAAATTATAAACTTCAGGCTTGTTTATAATATAGTCTTTTATTTTCTGATTAAACTGACTTTCATTTGCCATTTGCCATCCTTCGCTCTTTGTAAATTTAAATTCTAACGTATCAAATAAATCCGAAAACAAACTTACAAAAGTTTTTCCTTTTTCTGTTAACTCTAATGTGTTATTCCGAGTCCTTCTTGCATCGACAAGCAAACCTAATTCCATAAGTGCTACTATTTTATACTTGGTTTGCCTTCTAAGATTTCCTTCTTTGTCTTGTCCTATGTCACCATGCAACTTAATCATGTCATCGGAAATTAATGTTTTTTCCCGTTTTCCAGAGTTCACAGTGTAAAGAATATAAAGTAGATGTCCTAAATGAAAGCCTTGAGGAAAATGATATGAACTTTCTGTGGTTTCTCCTAATTTACTACAAAACTTATACCAGCTACCAAAATGTGAAACAATTTCTTTTAGAGGGATATTACTTTCTAGTTCCCACTTTTCAGCGTTTATTCGCATACCATTGAATTTTTCTTTTAAAACATAGTATTCTTCTATAATTTCGTCTTTTGTATATTCAATATTTTGACTATCGTATTGATTCATTATTTGCTCGACTTTATCATCGAAAGTTACAGTAATGTTGTCTCCATAATCATAGAGGGTCTTTCCTGTATATTGTCCTTTTGCGTCTTTTTCTTTTCCATATGGTTTCCCAAGCCAACCCTGGACACTACCAGCTTTCTTATAGTTACCAATGAAATCTAAAACAATAATCTTTTCCTTACCATCAGATATGCGTAAACCACGACCTAATTGCTGAATAAAAATTGTCTTACTTTCAGTTGGACGTAAAAACATTAATCCTCTGGTATTTTTAATATCAGTCCCTTCATTAAACATATCAACAACAAATGCTACTGAATATTCGTTATCCTTAAAATCTTTAATGAGTTCTTCTGAGTTCTTTCTAGTTGGACCATTATTTGAGTTAGAATGAATTGCAACTGCGCTTATACCATTGTCATTAAAAAGTTTCGCCATTTTGTTTGCATGGTCTATTGAAACACAGAATCCTATAGCTTTATCTCCATGTATATATTCATTATATTTTTCAAGAATTGCTTCATTTCTAGATTTAATATTAAGTGCCCTATCAAGATCCTCAACATTATATTTATTACCATTATAGCGTATTTTTGAATAATCTATATCATCAGTCAAACCGTGATATTCAATACTAACTAAGAAACCACTATCAATTGCAGCTCTTAAATCATACTCTGATATCTTTTGATAATTAAATAACTTCATCAAATCTCTACGGTCATGTCTATCAGGAGTTGCAGTCATGCCCAACATAAAATTTGGTTTAAAATATTCAACAATTTTCTTGTATTCATTGGCAGCTGTATGATGTACCTCATCAATAACAATATATGAAAATTCATCTTTAGAAAAATCGTTAAGTTTTTTTACTAATGTATTTTTATTTGCGAATAAAACTCTTGAAGTTTTTATATTATCTTTATGTTTACCATTTAATCTTCCAAATTCAACATCTGTTCCAAAAACATCATTATACGCATCAACTGCTTGTGACAGAATATCATTTTCGTGAACAATGAATAAACCTCTTGATGCTACATCCCTATCAAGGTATCTCTTCATATCTAGAGCTGACAAGTATGTTTTTCCTGTTCCTGTGGGCATAACAACAACACCTTTATCAAGATTATGGAAGTTTCTTTTAATTTCAAGATTTTTCAAAACTTCTCTTTGAATATTATTTGGCTCGATTTTTTCTTTAGGTAATAAATCACTTCTCAATTTTCTTAAGCAGTATCTTATTGAATTACTCACATATTCTCTCCACTCTGGAGATTGTAATTGATTGTATGAGTATCTTAGAACTGTCCAATTAGATTGAATTAATTCGTTTTGTCTTAGTAAACTATCATCAAAAGATTCGCCTTTTATTACACCCTCTGAATGATATGTTTCTCCATCAATTTCAAATGCAATTTTAGGTTTTCCTTCTTCGTGAAACGAAAAATCAATTCTCCTATTGGAACCCGTACGGTCAATAAAGGTCTCTTGAGCCTTTAATAAATGTAAGTTATTAATCCCTATTATTGGTAAAATAAATTCATTTACAAATAACTTCTCACTATTTTGTGATATTTTATAATAATTGAAATATTCATCTGTATTACTAAATTTCTGAGTCATCGGTATTTTTCACCTCTACTAGTTTAAATATTTTAGAAATTGGAACTCCTAAACCAACAGAAATTTTTTCAATGTTTTTCAAAGAGATATTTCTTTTTCCGTTTTCCACTGAAGCATAGTAAGTTCTATCCATTTCAATTTTTAATGCAAATTTTTCCTGACTTAACCCTTTATCATTTCTAAGAGTTCTAATCACATTCCCAAAGTCTTTTAAAATCATTTTCCCCTCCTTTTTTACAATTGTACTCACCTATATGCATATAAAACAACGGACTATAAGTAACACAATGAGTTTTTAACTGGCTTAAATTCAACTCAAAATAAAAAACAGATCTATTGTAGACCTGTCATCTATATAATTTTTCAATTCAAATAATTTAAGCCCTTATATCCATCTTAGATTTTAATTTATTTCATTATCCCATAATTTGGATTCATCAGGAAAAATATAGTCATGTGTTTTAAAATATTGCTCTCTTACCACATTAACCCATTTATTTATCATTTTGCAGCTACTATAGAATCACCAGATGGATATACCATCAAAAGTAACCCAGTAAGTTGCGCTATTGTGATAGCAGAGTGTTCACCAGGTATTGTTAGTCCATAATCAGTATGTCCTACACTTATTTTTTCTTCCCCGTCCATTAGACCTAATCGATTAAATGTGCCTTGTGATGATGCATGTGTGACTTCATTAGATATTCGATATGGTTGTTGCCATAATTCTGATGGGAAATTGGATTTTTTTCTGATATCATCAAAACTTATATATATCTTTTTAGGACTAAATTCACCGCAAGCTCTTGCCCATTCATAACGATCTTCTGTATTATGTGATGAAATATAAGATTCAGCAAGTTCCTCTCCATACTTCGAAATAAATGAGGCAATAATATTTAATTCGTAGAGTGAACGCCACCTCGAATATGCACCATCTGCAAATCCGTTCTTCATTAGAGTGATAATCTCTAAAAATTGTTGGAGACCTCTTCCGTGTATATATTTTAAGGCTGTGTATTTATGAATAGATTTTTCTCTCTCATTATCATCAATTTTATTTACATAATCAGAGTAATCCTTTATAGCTTCAAGAACCATCATATACATTGTCTCTGAGGATGCGAAGGCTTTGAACCATTTTTGATTTATTCTTGCGACTATTTCAGCTTCTTCGCATCTGAATAATAGTGTATTTTCGTACATTACGCTCTTGGCATTGGCTACTAGTTGCTTTGAAGTATCGTTAATCATTTCTAGTAATAATTCCGAAAAATCTGCCTTCTCATATTTTTCGTAAAATTCATCAATCTCAGATTGGCTCTTTAATTCTTTAACATGTTCTATGAGAATTTCGTTTAGTGTATCAGTAAAAAACTGCTCAAATTTATCAGCCATTGTCTCTCCTATTTTTAATTTTTTATATCTAAATTACGCCGATATTCTTGTAACTTTCTGTTAAAAAATTTAGATACTTCAATTTCATGTTTGGCAATCTCATTTATTCGGTCATCATTATTTATAATTTGTAGTTCTTGAATAAATTCTATATCCATAGGAGATAAGTTTTCTATTAAGTATCTATTAAATTCCTCTTTTTCATCCTCGTTATCAAAAATTAAAATCACCTCTAATAATCTTCTATTTGATATCACAGCTTCATGGTTATCTGAATCAAACAAAAATTTATGTATATCCCATTCAATGGAATCACGAGTATAATAGTTATATGATAAGAAATTTGGTATTATATGTTGCTCATTATCTAAATCCAAAACTTCTATTTTTGGAGTGGAAGTAATATATCTTCCTGAATCCATAACAACCATTTCGCTCTCGTATAATATAGTTTGGTGATATCTAAATTGATATTCTTTAAAATAATGACTTTCATTCATTTGTGTTAAAGAATAAAAAACGTCCCTTCTTCGATCTTCAGAATCATTAACTTCTACAAATGTAAATTCAGGGTAAAGCTTATAGTATCTTCCATTCGAATTATTTTCCCATAAATACTTATCCTTTATAAAATTTCTCAATTTATCAAAAGGCAAAAGGTCTAATCCAAAACGTCTTCGCCACAGATGTTCAATTTCATAGATAGAAGCTATACTATCCTATTGGTGAATTGCTATCTTGTCGTCTTGTATATATAACACCTGGTAAAATTTTTGATTTATCGCGAGTAAATTGTTCTTCAAGATAATAAGGAACTTGATTTGAGTTAAAAATTACTAAAACATCAATTTATTTATCAGAATATAATATAGTTTCTAATTTAACTAACGGGGGAACTCTTCCTGCAAACTTTTGGTTTCTAAGCATATCAACAATATCTGTCTGGTTCTTTCTATTCTCATCCCCTGAAACGCCTTTTACTTCTCCATTATCTGAAACACCAAAAATCAAATATGCATCTTTTTTGTCCGTATTATTAGCTAAACAAATAATATCATGAATAAATTTCGCATTGTTAGAATGATACTTTTCTTTATAATCCCAGTAGCTTCCTTCTCACTTCATTTCAATCAAAGGAAGTATTTTATTATTTAAGTTACTCATTTTATACCTCATAACATAACACTATGTATTATTTATTATACCATCAACAAAATAAAAATCTATACCTTACTATCAATAGAAATTTAAATAAGCAACAAAAAATGTACAATTGAACCACCACTTCTTCTGCTATTACTTGAGTATAAAATGTACAAATCAATTTCTCAGATTAGAGTATATTATGTACTAGAAAACATACAAAATACCACTCCAGAATAATTTTCAAAACAAAAATAAAGTACACTGCTTAATGAGTGTACTTTATCCTTCTAATTTAGTTTTATTAATGGTTTAGCTCTAGTTAAGTCGATTAGTTAAATGAATTTAGACTATTGCTTTT
>OGGH01001209.1_pt1 | contig 18150 bp, 14 predicted proteins | sample 1571161 | NCBI WGS metagenome assembly OGGH01 (sample SAMEA2582053, study PRJEB24529) | metagenome | biome: Human gut stool | place: China | collected 2011 | reverse complement strand
TTAACGATGCAGCAGCATTCGCTAAACTTGTTGAAGTAGCTAAAAACGCTTAATAACATAACAATATACATTGAGGACTCTCTTTGGAGGGTCCTTTTTTATGTGGTGAAAGTAATAGATTATCAATACTTTTATAATATGATATCCTATACATATAATGTGTGTGATAATATTAAAAGAGGGGAATTAAAATAATGAAAAAGTTATTTTCTATGTTATTGTTAGCATGTATAGTAATACCATTACAAATCCAAGCTATATCGATGGAAGCTATTAAAAATGATAAGAATAATATTCCTATTCTTACAGGGAAAAATGCCATTACGTATTTTGTAGATAAGAGTTCCATTAAAAGAATAGAAGAGAACCAGTTTATTTATAAAGCACAGGCAGTTGTATATGAGGTTGAAAATAATAATAGTCGTAGAACTAACTCATATATTCACAAGGTTTTAGTTACTTATCGATATGATAAACAAGCTAGCTCTGGTATGAAATTAACGATAAATAGTGTGGAAGATTTTAATTATGATGGCGTAGCCTTGGGTGCCTTTAGCAATATTCCAGAACAATACGTTGATGTAGCTTTGCGTGATCCTAAATATGTTGTAGGTAAATATATCTTTAAAGAAGCTTATGGTACATCTTTTGAAAATATGACTATTCATAGGAAATAAGATAAATGAGTTTATTTGAAATATGCAGATGGAAGATAACTAGGTATTATGTAAATCTGTCAATTGTGGATTGTTTTTATCAACGCAGCGGCACGCATTAATGTCACAACTTAGCGTCGTTTTATCACTGGTTTAGTAACGTAGGCGATGAAGTTAACCGTAAAATGTTGGCTTACTTAGCAGTTAAATTATTATATGAGGAGAGAATTTTATGACAGGACAAATGGAATCTCGATTTGAAGGCTCTGTACTTGGATATATCGGGTATACTTTGGCAGCGTTTCTGATTACGGTATGTACCTTCGGCATTGCATTCCCTTGGGCGGAGGTTATGTTCCGGAGCTGGATTTGCCGTAATACGATTATTAATGGTAAACGACTTTACTTTGATGGAACTGGTACACAACTATTTGGTAGTTATATTAAATGGTGGTTCTTCACCTTTATTACCTTTGGCATTTATAGCTTTTGGTTGTTCAATAAAATGACACATTGGCGCGTTAAGCATACACACTTTGTCGAGTAATAGTATAAGAAATATATTTTAAGTATTAAAGCCTATAGTACATATTCAGTACTATAGGCTTTTATCGTATTCGATATATTATTTTCTATACCCGCCACATCCTCTTGGATTAGAGTTTGGGCCACAATAACTTTGGCTAGTATTGTTATAAGTTGTATTGCTAATGTTATTACAGTTATATTGTGTATTAGTATTACAATTGGCTTGAGTACCATTGCATACGTAATCGTAAGCAAATCCTGTAGACACAGCAGCAGTCACGGCTAAAAAGGTCATGACGAGCATACGTTTTGTAAATCTCATATATATCACCTCCTTAATTTTATACTTATATTGTACTACTATAAGTCAAATAAAATATGATATTCTATTTTATATTATATAAGTTATTTTACATTGGTATATTATAGGATAAATGCTGTATGAGTAGATATGGATTAAAGTTAGTCTATATAAACGAGGTGAGATACTATGAATCGTAATGGATTAATTCAATACATACAAAAAGAATATATCTGTGATGTGGACTATCCATGGGAAGAATATCCTGAGTATATAGTTATTCGGCGTAGAGATAATCAGAAATGGTTTGCCGGAATTTTTACCATTCGTGGATGGCAGGTAGGCCTCGATACAAATGAAGTGCTGGACATAGTAAACCTTAAATGTGATCCTGATTTGATTCCTAGCCTGATTCGTGAAAGCGGAATCTTTCCGGCGTATCATATGAATAAACAACACTGGATATCGGTCGATATTGAGGGCTATGGAGATGTAGAAAAAATGAAGATGCTGGTGGATATGAGCTATGGATTGGTGGGGAAGAAATAATAAACGTTGTCAAGCATTAATATTTGAATAAGACAGAGGGGGCAAAATACAACAAGTTTAGTAATGAGTAATTTATAGGAAGGGATAATCTATGAAATATCTTATTTTATTTGTTCGAATCTGTATTGAAAAGGCTTTTCAGATTAAATTAAATTTTAAGCGAAACTGGAAGTCTTTAAAGAAAGAATTTAAAAAGGAGCCTATCTTATATAGGAAAAGTAAGTTGTTTCGTAAAAATTTTGTAAAATATACTCGTTTATATAGGTTATTAACAGCTGAGAAACAATTAATAGAACTCGAGTTTATTGAAAAGTCCGAAAGGTCACTTGATATTGTATATAAGATTATGATGGTTATGCTTACATCATTTATAACCCTATTTATTCCATTTCAAGTAAATGTATTTATATCAGAACAAAATATAGATATATATGGAACCATATTAATTACAGGTGTTTTAATTGCTCTAGGCGCAACTTTATTTCTACTATTCTTTCTTGCATATTCATTTGCATCGATAAAACAATATATCATAACATATATACTTCTTGCTGTTTTATGGTTCTTAGTTCTTGTTGCACCAAGGTTAGAAAATAGTATTATTTATCATCTATCTTTGGGGATGTTGTCTATTATTTCTATAGAGTACTTGGTATGGCAGTATTTATCTTATAAAAAGGAAATTTTACTTGCACGGAGGCTAGCTATACAAATAAAAAATAATATGTAGAATTATTAATCTAGGGCATTGTAATTTTGGATTGTTACAATGTCCTATTGGTTTATAATTTTAAGATAGCTCTATGTGGTAATGCCTACTTTAAAAATTAGATGAATAATTATATAATGATTACAAATGTAATATTAGTTAGAAATGAGGCTTATATGCAATTATTAACAGTGGATATTAGCGAAGAAGGGATTGCTAATGATTCTGGAACGCTGTTGACAATTTTACTAAAAGATCGGACTACAAATAAAAATATTGTATGGGCTTCTCCTTCTTATGAAGGTATGGGGAAGCCTTTTTGTGCTGACCAGCCTATTAAAAAAAATCTAATTATAGGTTCTTATGCCTCTATTATTCAACCACGTGTTGAAAAGAATAAACGGAATCAAGAGATACGAACTCGTAAACGTGGTGAGGTATTTACCCCACCTTGGCTTGTTGATAAACAGGTTTCGATTGTACTTGATGAGATGGGTGAGTGTAGTTTTGAGAAATTTATTTCTTTACGATGGTTAGAGCTTGCTTGTGGGGAGGCTCCATATATTGTTACTAGATATGATTCAATAATAGGTGATATTATTCCTGTCAAACATCGAGTTGGCTTTTTAGATCGAAAATTACAAAAAATTGCTGAACGAGCAACTACTGAACAAGAATTTATTAAATGGTCTAAAATTGCTTATGAGTCTAGCTATGGTTATGAGTTACAAGGGGATTCATTATTATTAGCTCGAGAAAACTTATTACTATCATTCTGTGAACACTATAATCATAAATTTGGTAAATTACCGACTATGAAGGTAATCAAACAAATAGCAACCATTATTTCTTATAATATATTCCAAATGAATGGGTTAACTAAGCAGACCCCATATTCAGATGATTCAAAGGATAATATTCAACTCAATCTATTTGATGAAGTAAATAATCAAGAGAAGCAAGGGGATATGTTTACGCTTGTCAAAGATTGGAAAAATAAAGTGTTAGTATCTATGGATTCAATTTCTAAGGGAGATGAAATGATGAAGTTTGATGTGGTAATTGGGAATCCTCCGTATCAGGAGGAAACTAAGGGTGATAGCTCAAGTAGTAATCCTATCTATAATTATTTTATGGATGAGGCTTTCAAACTTGCTGATAAGGTATGTTTAATTACACCCGCACGGTTTTTATTTAATGCTGGACAAACTTCTAAAGCATGGAATAAAGAACGATTAAATGATCCTCACTTTAAAGTAAATTATTATGAACAGATTAGTTATAGAGTTTTCCCTAACACAGATATAAAGGGTGGAGTAGCAATAACCTATAGAGATTGTGAGAAAATATTAGGACCAATTGATATTTTTATTTCTATTCCAGAACTTGGAAGTATTTATAAATCTGTTGTTAAAGGAGATAGATTTAGTGAATCTATTATATCAATTATATATCCAAGAACAAGTTATAAACTAACAGAGAAATTACATAGAGATTTCCCAGATGCTCATAAATATTTAAGTAAAGGACATGAATTTGATTTATCATCGAATATATTTGAAAGACTATCTTTTATTTTTTTTGATGAAAAGCCTAGAGATGAATTTTCATATATACAAATTTTAGGTAGATTTAAAAATGAACGTATTTTGAAATGGGTAAGAAGTGATTATATAATTAATCATCCTAATTTAAATAAATATAAAGTATTTCTACCTAAATCAAATGGTAGTGGTGCAATTGGTGAAGTGCTTTCTACACCCCTTGTCGGGGAACCTCTTGTCGGGGGAACTGAAACTTTTATGAGTTTTGGTGCATTTAATTGTAAATATGATGCGGAATCTTGCTTGAAATATATAAAATGTAAATTTACCAGAGCCATGTTGGGTATATTAAAAATAACACAAGATAATCCCGTTAGTGTGTGGCGCTTTGTTCCGTTACAAGATTTTTCTGCTAACTCAGATATTGATTGGTCTCAGTCCATTAAAAATATAGACCAACAATTGTATAAGAAATATAATCTTTCACAAGATGAAATAGATTTTATTGAATCAAAAGTGAGGGCTATGGACTAATGGGGACAGAAATCAAAACAGGGAAGGTTGTAGAACCTAAAATCTATGCATATACTACACCGCAAGTTACCACTAATGATGGGTGGATTAAGATTGGGTACACGGAACGGGATGTGGAGACTCGAATTCGTGAGCAAACCCATACGGCAGCTATTAAAACTGAAATTTTATGGGATCATTTAGCTGAATATGTAGATGGACCAGATAAAGGTCTCAATTTTAAAGACCATGATTTTCACGGCTTCTTAAAGTTTCATGATATAGAACGTAGACCAAAAACAGAATGGTTTTACTTTAATGGTACGCCAGAGAGGTCGGAAAATTTATTTAATAAATTTATTCGTCATGATATATCTGGTTACCAACCGGGTAAAAGTCAAGAGTATACTCTGCGCCGAGAGCAAGTAGAAGCTGTAAATAAGACATTAGCTTATTTTAGAAGTCATGAAGATAGTGAGTTTTTGTGGAATGCTAAGCCACGATTTGGTAAAACCTTGTGTGCTTATGATTTAGTTAAGAAATTAGATGCAACAAATGTACTTGTTCTTACAAATAGGCCTGCTGTTGCAAATTCTTGGTATGATGATTTTGAGCAATTTATTGCTGGTAGTACAAAATATAAATTTGTTAGTAGTACAGACTCTTTAAAAGATAGACCGTCTATGAGTCGAGACCAATTTATTGAATATCTTAGTGAACATGAAGATGCAAAACAAATTGCATTTATTAGTTTACAAGATTTGAAAGGTTCTAAATTCTTTGGTGGTGAATATGTCAAGTTAAAATGGGTCGCTGATTTACATTGGGATTTAGTTATCATTGATGAAGCGCATGAAGCCGTTGATACTTGTAAGTCAGATATTGCTTTTAATAAAATTCATAGAAAATGGACATTACATCTATCAGGGACACCTTTTAAAGCAATTGCAAAAGGTCAATTTAGTGACGATCAGATTTATAATTGGTCTTATGCGGATGAACAACAGGCCAAGAAAAACTGGGATAGCACTTGTGAAAGTGAGAATCCATACGAAGCATTACCTCAATTAAATATGTTTACCTATCAAATGTCTAAGATGATATTAGATGTAATTAATGATGGTGTAACTGTTGATGGTGAAAACTATGACTATGCATTTAATTTGAATGATTTTTTTGCAACTAATGAAAGTGGCGAATTTATCCATAAAGATGCTGTAGTGGCTTGGCTTGATACATTAACTCATAATGAAAAATATCCATTTTCTACAAAAGCGCTACGTAATGAATTAAAGCATACATTTTGGATTTTGGATCGTGTAAATTCAGCTAAAGCTTTAAAAAAGTTGCTGGAAAACCATTCAACCTTTGAAAATTATGGTATTGTCTTGGCCGCTGGTTCAGGTAATGCTTATGAATCCGATGAAGGAACTGAAAATGTCAGGTCTTTAGCTGCTGTTCGTAAGGCAATTAAAGAGCATGATAAAACAATTACACTTTCTGTGGGCCAATTAACAACCGGCGTGACAGTTCCAGAGTGGACCGGCGTTATTATACTATGCAATATGAAGTCACCAGCGCAATATATGCAAGCCGCGTTTAGAGCGCAGAATCCATATTCCTGGATAGAAAATGGTAAGTATTACCGTAAAGAACGGGCCTATGTATTTGATTTTGCACCTGAACGAACATTAATTATTTATGATAAGTTTGCTAATGACTTATCAATTGCCACTGCTGCTGGTCACGGGACGACTGATACTCGAAAAGAAAATATAGGTGAGTTGCTAAATTTCTTCCCTGTTATTGCTGAGGATTCTTCGGGAAGAATGGTAGAGATTGATGCGGCTCAAGTGATGACAATTCCTAAGCAAATTAAGGCTCATGAAGTTGTTAAGCGCGGATTTATGTCAAATCTCTTATTTGATAATATTGCTGGTATCTTTAGAGCAACTCAAACTGTTTTAGATATTCTGAGTGAATTGCCCGAAGCATCTCAAGGGAAAGTTACTATGTCTGGGGATGAAATAGATATCGTAGATGTTGAGTTAGATGATGATGATAACCCGCTTGTTTCAGATGAAATAGTTATTAATAAGCAAGAGGTTTTATTTGGTGATAAATTACGAAGTTCAATTAATACTATTGAACAAACAATACGTAATGAAGACTTAAAACCAACCTTGGAGGAAATGCTTAATCGAGTGACGGCTCCTGTTATCACACCGATTGTTCGAGAAATGCAAGATACGTATGGCTTAAAAAATCGTGCAGCACAACGAATTGAAAAAGATATTAAAGAAGCAATTAAAACTGTAGTTGAAGAGAACGAAAGTGCTCAAAAGATTGCTATTGCTCATAAAGAAGAAGAATATAAGGGAAAAATTGAATCAGCTATGACTACAGAAGAGAAAGAAGCATTTGAAGCAGAACGAGAAGAAGTTATTGTTGCTCTTGAAACTGAATTTAAAGAAAAGTTCACTAATGATATTACTAGCACATTACAAAATCTACCTAAAGAGATTATTAAACGACAAGAGGTTGAAGAGCTACAAAACCGTATGAGTAGTGATGAAGAAAAAATCCGTGGTCATTTACGTGGATTTGCTAGAACAATTCCAAGCTTCCTTATGGCTTATGGAGATGAAAATCTCACATTAGAAAACTTTGATACCTATGTAGACCAAGATGTATTCCATGAAGTTACTGGTATTACTTTAAATCAATTTAAATACCTACGTGATGGTGGAGAAGGCTTTACTGGTCATTTATTTGATGCTCCCACATTTAATGAAGCTATACTTGAATTCCTCCGTAAAAAAGCAGAGCTTGCCAACTACTTTGAAGAGAATAAAGAAGATATTTTTGACTACATTCCACCTCAACAAACAAATCAAATCTTTACACCTAAAAAAGTTGTAAAACGAATGGTAGATGAACTAGAAAAAGAAAATCCTAATATTTTTGATGACTCAACCAAAACTTATATTGATCTATATATGAAGTCTGGATTATATATTGCGGAATTAGTTAAACGTTTATATAACAATGAATCCATGAAACAACAATTTCCGGATGATGCAGCACGATTAAAACATATTCTTGAAAATCAAGTGTATGGATTTGCACCATCTGCTATTATCTATCGGATTGCTACAAACTTTATCTTTGGACCAATTGGGGATGATGTAAGTAGGAAGAATTTTGTGCAGGGAGATACTATACCTTATGCTAAAGAAGGAAGAATACAAGCTTTAGTAGATGTATATTTTGATAGTAAATAATAAGATTGAGTTTATAGGTTTATCAAAATTGTATTATTAAGGAGTCTGTGTGATTAAATTTAATTTCTTTAGAATTGTTAATCAATATACAAATGAGTTGATTGATTTATCTGAATCATATTTTAAATGCTTATATTTATCTGTCTTTAATCTAAACTCTATTCCTAGAAATATTATAAATTATGGAATAATATTTTTGATATTAAATTTTATAATACAAAGTCTGATTTCAATGAAGATTGAGTCTAATTCTTTAGGGTCACTAATTGATATGGTGTTGCATCAAAATGTTTTGAGTGTTAATAGTGGTCATGATTTATGGTTATCTAAATTCATTAGTTTTATACTTGGGAATTTGATCTTTGCTATGGCATTCTCATTTTTTCTTAATAAAATATCAAATATAAGACCACCTGTAATAGCGATAATTAAAGCATTGGGATTTTCAGCATTTACAGGATATATTTATTTTATACTTTCAGGTATATATGTGGTTATTTCGTTGGTTAGTGATAACATTATTAGTAATATAGAAATTGTTACAGCCTTGTTAAAGCCTTCTGAAACTGGGGTTATAGAACAATACTCAATTAATCTATACTTATCTTTTGTATCTTTATATCAGGATGAATTAGTTGATACAATGGTTGTCCTGTTAATTGTTAATGTTATAATATTTCTTGTTACTCTATTTCTGTGGTTTAGAGTTTTATTCTCTATTTTAAGAATACGATATACATTTAAAAATATTAAAGCCTTTTTCTTTAGTTTAGGACTTATTTTTTGTATAAATACTATGATTTTATTGTATTCTAATTATCATAATATCAAAGATTTTGTCAGTCATTATATAATGTATGACAAATTAATATATGAAATTAAAAATGCAGAATCATCTTCGATTGAAGATGATAGAAAATTATATATTTTAACCAATATACTTGCTGAAGACAATAACATAAGTAATAAGACTAGATATAGTATGTATGTTTATTCTATTTTGTATGAAGAAGTGTATTTGAGTAAGTTATTAAATTTAGGTTTCAATAATAATGATAACAGTATTTCAACAGATATAAATAATATAGAAATACTTGATAAATATCTAAATATTGGAATTAATATGTATGATATTTATGTTAAATTTGAAGATAAATTTTCTATTATTGATAGTTATGCCTTAGATGATCCATTATATTTCAATGAACATTTAAATAATATTAATATCAAAATTAGAAAGGCGAGTGAACAACGTAAATTGATAAATGAAAATGATGTCGATCCTAAAATTGCTATAATGGCTAAATTAACAATTCCTAATCAACAGAATATCATAATGTTAAATTTGTTAGCTTTATAATATTAATATGGAATCAATTATGGTTGGTGCTCTTAATGCTTTTGTATGGATATTTTTTTATTCTAAAGTATCAAATATATTTTGTGACTGATTAAATCTTTCACTAAATCTATAATCAACTTTATCGAGGCGTTTTGTATTATCCTCATTGCTAAAAGTTTATATAAATGTATCTAATGATTCAATCGAAATAAATAGATTTCTATTTATTATTTGTTTTTAGATATTTGGGGTATTAGAACAGATTAGAATGCTAATTTATGCTGCTGTATTGTATGTACCCTAGATATTTTTTTGATAAACTTTCTACAATTCCTTAATTCTAGCGTAAAAAAAATCTCATTTTAATATCTCCTTTTGGTATGATCTAATAGTTATTTATAGGCTAATATGCTTTTATTAGGATATATACTATAATCCCGGATATAGTTTTACTTGGGGGAGTAATAATTAAAATATGAAGATATTCCTTTTCTCTTATTTCACATTTTGGGTGGACTATATTTAAATTTTATGAATCAACTCCAGTAATATTGAAGATAGTTTGTGGTGAATAGTTATAACTATATATTTTAAATAATATTATTTATCTAACGTATGGTATTAATGCTGGAAATAATATGTGAATAATACTTATAGTAACTATTATGTGTGGAACCGATATTATATTGCTTCAGAGGATATAAATTCGGTTGATTGGATTTATTGTATCATATTAAATATTGTTTTAAGTTCATTGTAAAATAAATCCCAAAAAATATTACAAAGGTTATTGGTTAATAAGTAATTTTGTGTCTTAGGAGGACAAGGATATGAATAGTATAATATTAGTTAGTAATGTTATTGCAATATTGGTTTCAATTGGTACTTTTATTTTTTCAATATTTAAGTTTTATAAACAGGATAAAATTAATAGTCAATATGAACAGGTAAAATTTACTAATCAGCAAAACTTAAAGAATTACTCAATTTATATTGATAATAAACATAAACGACTTATAGAAGTTACCGATAATATGGTTACAGCATTAGGTCATGTAAATGATGTAGTATCAGTGTTACAAGAAAAAATTGATTATGCTAAATATAGTGACAATCAAGTAGTGCAATACATAGAAAATTTAAAAATTAATGATGATGAGAAAAGTTCTATAAAAAAGCTACTTTTAACTGATAGACACGCTGCCATAAATAAAATTTATTACTGGGAAGATAAAATAAGATGTCATGATGCAAAAAGATTAATTGCCATTTTTAGGCAAAGTTTATTGAATGCACGTCTATATATTGTTGAGGAAAATTATCGAATTATTGATAAATTTATAGTGGACTTATTTGAAGTTGTACAAATAGTTGAAGACTATAGTATTGATATATATACAAATTCTAAGGAACATTATGGTATTGTTCGTTTGCGAGTTGAAAAGGAAAAGAGTATAAATAGTAGTTTTGATAATATTATTGCTATACTGAGAAAAGAATTAGACGGTTACAGTGATACTAAAGGATAATGTATTAGTTGGATGTATTATATAAGGAAATTATAGAATTTGAAAGATTATCTGAAGTATTAGCTATGATTATATTATTTGCATAGTGTTAATCTGAGAATTTCTCCTAATTTATACAAAATATGTCATATTGGTTTATCTTTTATTAATTTATGATAGGAAAATTACTTTTGAATTCATTGATTTGAGCGTAGTTTTGGTGGTAAGTATAATTTTGAAAAGAAAGATATAGTATATGGACTTAATGAGCATTTAGGTTTCAAAAAGAGGTTCCTAACATCACTTTGGTGATAGCTGGTGCCTTTTTTGTTATTGTCTTTAGACTGGTTCACGACGTAGTCGTGAATCATAAAACCACCCGCTATGCGGGTACGGCAACGAAAGTTATACAAAAAATAACCTTGTTTAAGTATAATGTAGGTGTTCAAGCCGCATTATATGCAAAAAAAGGTGATTTTATATGGCAACAAAGACACAGAGCCTTGCGTACACAAAATGGTTATGCAAATACCACATAGTATTTACACCTAAGTATAGATGTAAAGTTATATATAATCAATAGAGCTTAAATTGCAATATGAAATTGAACAGTACTTAAATCCACTATTTTATTAACTTCTTCTAAAAAGGCCTCTTGTGGTGTTTTGTAATGTAATATTTTTCGTGGCAAATTATTACACCAGTGAAGGGCTCGTTGGAGTGTATCGTCTGAGACATTTTCTATTCGCTGCCCTTTTGGAATAAAGCGGCGAAATAGACCATTATGCCGTTCATTAGAATCTCGTTCCCAAGCCGAATAGGGATGCGCAAAATAGATAGATAGTATTTCATCTTCAAGTTCAGATATGTCCGCAAATTCTAATCCATTATCAGCGGTTATTGTCTTACATATTGTGCCTAATTCAACATTCTTCCTAAAGGTAGTTAACCACGCTTCTAATGTCTCTTTTACATCATAGGCACGTGCTGACGGACAAAGTAACGCTACATATAGTTTGCTTTTACGCTCTAATAACGTCACTAATACGTTATCTGTTTTATCCTTTGTTCCACGAACAGTATCTAATTCCCAATGACCAAATTCTTTACGAGTTTCAATTGTAGCGTCACGAAGTTCTATGGATTGCCCCAGTTCGCGCTTATATTTTCTGACAATGGATTTTCTCATAGAACGACGTACTACCAAAGGCAGATCAATGGCTTTTACCCCAAGTAAACCTTGATGAATATAGTTATATAAAGTTTTAGTACAAACCATTTCGTTACGTGCAAATATACACTGACGTTTAGCATATCCAACAGCAGCATCAAAAGACCAATGTTCTTTAAATACTTTTTCTTCAACCCAAAGTATGAAGGACTCTATGGAACCTAACTTCATTGTATTAAATGAGCCAAGACGTTGTTGTTCATATGTTAATTGCCCTGAATCTGCTACATATACAATACAGGCTTTACCTTGTCGAATTTGGACAACTGAACCACGTTTTAGTTCTGTATAAATAGTGGTTCTAGAGCGTCCTAATACGGTTGCAATAGCGGTAACAGAATCACCTGCGGCGATTCTTTTTTCTACATAAAAGCGTTCTTCAAGATTTAAGTGTTTGTACGTAATGTCGTGTTATGATTAATATAGTCCATAGTGATTACCTCGGTTAGATTATGTTTGGTCACTTAAATCATAACACAAGGTTCATTATGGACTTTTTATGTGTTCAATTTCATTCTACAATTAAGCACTAAAAATTAAATAATAAGTTTTGTCCATATATGGTCAGGAAAGTTAAGAAAGTAGTATTAGACACTATATGGTGTGTAATACTGCTTTTAATTTTATATATTTTAGATATATGTAGATAGGAGAGCATGATGGGGATTGAAGCCTTTTTAAAAAAATATAAGTATAAAAAAGTTAGTGTGATAGGTAAAGGTGGTAATGGAGTTGTTTATGAGGTTAATAAAAATAATAAAATATTTGCACTAAAGCTTTTAAATAAAAATGGATCAAGTTATTCAAAAAAGAGATTTAAGATAGAAATAGAAGTTCTAAAAAAACTAAAAGGTATAGATGGAATTTTGGAGATTATAGATTATGATATGGCAGTACCTTGTTATACTATGCCAAAAGCAAAACCATTATTTGACTGGTTCATTGAAAAAAAATCTTCAACATTAGATATTATTAAAATGTTTTTAGATTTAGCAAAAACATTAAAAGCTGCAGCTGATTTACATTGTTACCATAGGGATATTAAACCTGATAATTTATTTGTATTTAAAGATAGAATCTTTATAGGTGATTTTGGCTTGGGGAAAGATTTAGATCGTAGTGAACTTGATATAACACAAGATGGGCATGCACTAGGGCCATATTTTTTTATTGCACCTGAAATGCGACGAACTCCTAGTACTGCTGATGCTGCAAAAGCAGACATATATTCTTTAGCAAAAACATTATGGGCTGTACTTACTAAAAATAAGAAATCTTTCGATGGACAATATGATTTTTGGGATAATTCTATTGGGTTAAATTTTTTTAGTGATTTGAAAGATGAGTATCTTGTTAATATCGAATTATTATTATATTTATCAACATCAAATAATCCAAGGAAGAGACCTAATTTAGAAGAATTTATCAATTGTATTGAGATTTATTGTGAAGAATATACTGATGTATGGAAGCAACAAAATCGAGTATGGAACTTTATAGAGTATGAGCTTTTTAAAGATTTGAAACTAACCACTATTAAGTGGACTGATAAAGAAGAAATTGTCCGGGTACTTAATGTTATAAATTCTAGAAATGCATATAATCATATGTTTTTACCAATATGTGGTGGTATGGATTTTGTTCGTGCAGAACTTGCGAATGAAACAGGGTGTATAGCCTTGATTGATGAGGCTAGGGTTTATCATATAGTTAAACCTAAATATTTATTATTTGAAAAAGTTGATAATAGTACAACATTATATGATTATTTTATTCTAGTTTGTGAAAATCTGGAGAGAGTGTCAGATGAGTATTTCACAGATACATATGAAGAATTGCTTGATATAGGGGAAAGTAATTATATTAGTTCTAAAGATGAGGTTTATGGCGTAGTTGACTATGAAACTGGTGAGTTATTGCCAGTTGATTATAAATTTATACTGCGTTACTTTAAGGGAAACATTTTAATTGTACCTAAGCAAGGTGTATATAATAAAATATTTGATGCTTATGATGCTAGACATAGTTATGCGACTACAGATGAATTTAATCAGTATATGTTAAATATACGAGATGCTGTAAGTGCTGGTAAAGAAGCATCCTCTGTTAATGCAAATTTTATTCCAGATTATAGTAATTTATTTCCTTATGATAAAAAAGACAAAGGTGAAAAAATAAAGGCTTTTATTAAAGAAAAATGGGAATACTGGGATGTAGGTAGCCTAGATTTGCAACATAATACCTCCTCTATAGCTTATTTTATAGGTATAAAAGCCTATATTAACCCTCTTAAACCATTAAAAATTTATTTATTATGTACTGGAAGATTTGAAAGTATTCAAGAAAAATTACATGAAGAGATTCTACCAACAGATCTAGCTTTAATGAATATAGATGATGTAGTGAAAGTAAAGAGTCAACTAATTAAATATCTTTGTGAATATTCTAGTGATATACATATGGATGAATGGGAAAAGACAATTTGTATTGAATCTAAGATTATTTCAAAAATTCCATTAAAAACTAATAGAAAAGAATTTTATGAACTGCTATTTAATGCAGACGATAGATTTAGACAATACTTGGTTTTGGATATAGATGGGAAAATAAAACTTATTAAAGATTATGCTACTTTGTGGAGATATCCAATAGAATTTCTTTGTTTTTCAGGTAGAACAAATGAAATTGGAAAATATAGTAATAAGGAAATGTACTATTTGTACTGGGCTAGAGTTTTATCAAAATATAGAAGTTATTTTGATTCAACATATAAGTATGACTATATAAATTTAGAGTATAAATCCGATAAGGTAATAGCAGATTGTGAATCTTGGTTAAAAGAATTTATAGCTGAATCATGATATTATTATGTTTATATTAAAGGAGGTTGCAATATATTTTGATACATTAGATTCAGAAGCAAAAATATCCTATTTGATTAAGCCTATTCTATTAGTTTTCAGAGGCTGGTGGTCGGTTAGATTGTTCTGAAATACGTGAGCGTATTTGTGATATGGATGAACATATTGCTGAGTTTAAACAGAGAACTTATACTTCTAAGAAAAAAGAAAATCAATAAAGTTTGAACAATTCTCCAGAGCTTTATTAACTTAAATAGGGGTTAAATTTACCGAGAAAAGTATTAAAATCTTAAATGATGGTGGTATAAATGGCTATGGATATCATTGTGACGAAGATGATTTTAGGACTACACGGGTATTTATACAATGTAAACGTTACAATGCATGTAGAGTAGGTGAGCCTGAAATTAATCAATTCCAGGGTGTAATGAGTAAGTTTCAAGCTGATTATGGTGTTTTTATTACAAATAGTCTTTTTACTGATCACGCTCGTAGGGCGGCTTTGGAAGGGAAACCTATTACTCTTATTGATGGTATTGAGTTAATGAAGTTAGTAATAAAGTATGAGCTATATATTACACCAATTAAAACATACTTATTAGATGACTTTTATTTGGATGTATAACATTTTTGTAAGCTTATATAGGTAAAAAGACCTGATGTATATCAGGTCTTTTTTGTGTCATAATAGTATATATCATAATTTATAAAATTTACGATATTGATACCAATATCTTCTTTTTCAAGAGTATAGAAAATATTTACTTACTTTAATTTTTAGAGGTTATTATGAATAATATATTTTCTTTTGCTACCGGTGAGTTATCTCAAGATGCTTTTATTTGCTGGTGTCTTAATTGGATTAATGAACCAGATAATGTAACTACACATAGATATCGTCAACTTGGTTTAGATTTACTAGCTAAATTAATAGAGAATCAATCCAATAGTGATGTGATTTCAAAGGTAGATATCAATTCATTAGATAAAGTGATTTTGGTGCAGCAGGTTTTAAATATTGATGTACTAGCTATAATTCCTCAATATAAGTTAGCTATTATCATAGAAGATAAAACAAATACTAGTGAACATGATAATCAAATTAGTTTTTATAGAGGCTCACTTAAGACGGTTTTTGAGAATAAGAAACCTTGGAATGCTTATAATAAATTAGAAAAAGCTTTTAAGTTAGTAGACCTTGATATAGACCATGCTGATATAGCAAACTATCATATTCATACGGTCTATTTTAAGACAGGATATTACTTTGATTATGATTGGCAAGTAGCTCATAGCGATTCGGTGGATAACTATTTAACGGGACCTATGTTTTGGGATATCTTAAAAAATTATGACGACTGTGAAAGCGATATCCTAAAAGGCTATTGTGAGCATATAAAAAATCAACTAGATTGGTATCAAATCGTATCTAAAATTAATGGGCAATATGATGATGAATGTTATTATATTAAATGGGAACGTATCACGCAGCATGGTTTATTGCAAATTATATTTGATAACGAAAATATAGATGGTTCCTGGCTATGGAAGGATATGAGTATATATCCTAATCAATATAGTACCGGTACAAATCAGGGAGGCAGTCCGTGGACTAACCGACGTTTTTGGAGTCGAACAGAATCAGATGCTATCTGGTCTAATCCTCCAACTAGCTTTAAGCCTTGGCTGTTTTGGCGTGTAGATCATGACTCAAAAGGGTTATATTTATCATTGCGATATTATAATAATGATTCTAGTGAAGCTGGGAAGGTATTACGTAAAAAGGTATATGCTCAGCTTAATACTATGATTGATAAAACCATTTTGAATGAATTGGAGACATTAAATAGTGCTTATAATCAATGTGTCACAAGACCTTGTCATGGTAATTATTATGAAAATACTTTGATTCATATTGGGATTGAACCTGTGTTAGCCTCTTGGGATGAAAATAAAGGACAGCCGTTTATAAAGTTGTTACGAGATATTGATAGTAAGCTAAGAGATGTTATTATATCGTTTGATTGGAAAAGTTTTTAAGTTATAACAATAAAACAGGGAAGGAAGGTATAAGATTTCTTTCCTTGTTTAGATATGATATAATTTATACCCAAGTGAGGCATAACTGGTTTGGTCGCCAGACTTCGCTTCTAGAATTTAATGTTGAAGAAACGGTCTGACATCATGGCAGGCCGTTTCTTCATGCTTAAATGGAGTTATTAGTTTTGTAACTCTCGTTTGCCGTATATTTTTAAGATTATAGCAATAATTGTATTTAATACGAATAGAAGAGCAAAGCATACTAAGGCTGTAGTATATCCATATCCTGCTTCGTGAAAGCATGATACGAGCATAGGGCCCACGATGCCAGCCAATCCCCAAGCAGTTAGAATACGGCCATGAATGGTAGAAAGTTGGCGTATACCGTAGAGATCCGCAAGATATGCTGGCATACAGGCGAATCCGCCGCCATAGCAAGTGATAATGAGAAGAATTAAAATTTGGAATGTTAGCGCACTATTGGTTTGGGCGAGTAGATAGAATGCGACGATTTCTATAATAAAGAATAGTATGTAAGTTTGTGCTCGACCAAGGTAATCAGAGATAGTAGACCATGCAATGCGCCCACCGCCATTGAAGATACCGATGATACCAACCAGTGATGCAGCTGCTGTAGGTGTCATACCAATGGCTTCTTGCGCCATAGGGGAGGCTAAGGATAGGAGGCCTATACCACAGGTAATATTAATAAAGAATACCCACCAAAGGGCACCGAATTGCCAAGTTTTCATGGCATCATTGGCTAGCATGCCATGGTTATGAACGTACATGGTAGATTTATCTTTCGTAGGTCGAGTTGGATGTTTTTGTTGGGGTGCTTTCAAATAAAGAGAAGAGGCGCCCATAACTACAAGATAGATTACACCGAGGATAATGAATGTATCTACCAATCCAACCTGAGCTACGAGGTATTGCATAAGAGGCCCTGCAATGAGTGAAGCAAACCCAAAACCCATAATAGCTAAACCAGTAGCAAATCCAGGGCGATTTGGAAAGTATTTCACGAGCGTAGAAACTGGTGTTATATAACCAATGCCTAGTCCAATGCCACCGATGATGCCGT
>OGGH01001196.1_pt1 | contig 18272 bp, 18 predicted proteins | sample 1571161 | NCBI WGS metagenome assembly OGGH01 (sample SAMEA2582053, study PRJEB24529) | metagenome | biome: Human gut stool | place: China | collected 2011 | reverse complement strand
TATAATAATGGCTGTTCTTGGCGCGCCAGTTTTCCATCGCGGAAATCTGGCGTTTTTTGTTTCCAATTTTTAGAAAATACGCGGACAATATGTCGATGTCGTGCCCCGCCTACTGATCTGAATTCAAAAAAATTCAGATTGGAGGAAAGGACATGGAAGGCAGACAGCCAAAAAGAAGAAAAGATAAATATAACCCATATGAAATCTATAAGAAGGACGGAAAATATTATGTTTCATTTCATAATGGTGAAAAAGAGTACAAGGATTTGGAAATAGGAAAGAATGTATATGAAGCTTTTAATACGTTTGAATTGCAGGATGTGTCGCATATGAATGTCGTGGACAGGCATCTAGAACAGTCAGAAATCTGGGATTCCAGTTTATATGAACGGGTATTTCAGAAAGAGGAAGGTGTAGAGGATACTGTTCTGAATAAACTGGAAACGGAACGGTTACATAGTGCAATCCAGCAGTTGTCGGAAATTCAGAGAAGACGATTGATGAAGTATTATTTTGAAGATAAGAATTATGAGCAGATTGCACAGGAAGAAGGCTGCTCTTTTCAGATGGTAGCAAAGTCTGTAAAAGCAGCAATCAGAAATTTGAAAAAGATTTTGAGATAGTGGGTTGAAAAATAGCGTTTAAGTGAGGAAACAGGTGGAAAGAGAAATATTCTGATCCGCCTGTTTCTTCTTTTGTCACGAAAAGACTGGGGAGCGGGACGAACCTTGACAAATTCATATACATTCATCAGGCACATTCCTGTTGTTATCGTGATGAGCGTAAGCCACATTAACAGATACGCCATAACACGGATTGGGTAAAGACAGCGAAATCCCACCTGTATACTTCCTTTTGGTTTCAGTTTGTATTGCCCAGACTGTTGAGCGAAAAATATCTGGTTATAGCTGTCAGATTGCTTCTGGCAAGGCGATGACAGACAACAGGCATAATGATACTCCTGTCCGGTCATAAAGTCGTGTATACAAAATATTTCTTTGATGCCGCAACAAGTGAGGGCAGCTTCAGGAGATCCCTGGAGAGGAAAAATCCTAATCCCATATATTTATTTTAAATAAAATCCTGTGGAGCTGATTAGCAGTCAGCCGTCTGATGATTTCCCAATTACAAGTCGGGGCGTCGGGGACAAATAGGCTTGTATTTTACATATTTAGGGATAACAACAGTTAGAAAGACGAGAGGAGATAAAGCAAAGATGGAAGATAGAAACGTTAGGCGTGGGGATATTTATCACGCCGACCTTGATCCTGTATTTGGAAGTGAACAGGGCGGTTATCGTCCGGTGCTGGTGATTCAGAATAATATAGGAAATCAATACAGTCCGACAGTGATTGTGGCAGCAATTACTAGTAAAGAAAAAATGAAACTGCCAACACACATTGCAGTCCCGGAAATGGAAGGGTTAGAAAAAGATTCTGTAGTGCTGTTGGAGCAGCTTAGAACTTTAGATAAAAGACGGTTGGAAAATTATATGTGTACCTTAGACCGCACTGAAATGGAGAAAATCAATAAAGCAATTAGGAGAAGTACCGGGATACCGAAGATAATTGAAAAACCGTTAGTCGTGAGCCTGTGCAGAGTATGTGCAGGCAATTTTTATGATGTGCCGGGACATTATATCCGGCGAGTGAATCTAGAACAGCGATATAAGGAATTATGTAAGTTCTGCAATGTCCGGAATGGGTACGACTATTATATAGGAAGAAAGAACAAGTAACACGTAAAAGTCAAGTGTGCGATTTGAAAATTCGCACATTGGACGATGTAGACGAAAATGGATATCTTAGTGGTGTACCGTTTTTAGATGTTACACAGCTAAAAACTACCGGTAGTAAAGCGCAAAGATTAGGACGAGGAGGATAACGTCATGGCAATGATAGAGAATGAAATGGAAAAGAAAGTATATAAAGTAGAAGATGTTCAAAATTTGCTTGGGCTGGGACGCTCCAAGGCATATGAATTTATAGAAAATGTTTGTTATGACAGAAAACCATTCCGGGTGTTGAAGATTGGCAGATCTTATCGTATCCCATGCAATTCTTTTGATAAGTGGCTGAATGGAGACGAGGAGAGAGAAAGAGTGAGAGCAGAATGAAACAGAAAGAAACGCAGCAGGAGACAATGTCAAAGGAAAAGAGAGTTGTCTTTTTTGAAGGAAAATCATGGTATCACAGAACCAAAGAGCTGCAGGACGATCTGACGACAAAATATGGGAAAAAAGGTGGCTTTGAAACGCCGGAAGAAGCAGAGAAAAGTTACTGGGAATATGAAAAAAGATACCAGAAGAAGCAGAGAGATCTCCAGATTGCAAAAATGCAAAAGACAGATGTGATGCTTGGGGATTATCTGGAATACTGGTTTGAAAATATTTTCAGTCCGAGAATTGAGACAACCACGAGAATGGTTGGAGCATATACCTTATATAATCTGATTCTTCCGAGTATGGAAGCGGATATCAAATTAAAATACATTTCAGTAGAGTATTTAGATGCTCTACTGGAACGTGTCGCGAAAATCTGTCCTTCAGCGGGAAATAAAGGGCGGGAGCTTTTGGGCATTGCCATGAAAGATGCAGCAAGAGATAAGTTCATAAGCTATAATCCAATGCCTGAGACAAAGCCATATCCGAGAGCAAAACCAAAGGTAAGGGTATTAGGCAAAGAAAAATTGAAGGTTTTTCTTGAAGCTGCGAGCAAGAATCCTTGGTATCTGGAAATTTTACTGGGACTGTTTTGTGGATTACGAAAAGGAGAAATTCTTGGATTGAAATTTCAGGATTTTGATTTTGAAAAACAGACCGTCAGAATTAGCAGACAGCTTGTTGGAAACCTGAAACTGAAAGAAAAAGAATTTACGGTTACGGAATATTCTGTTATTGAAAGGAATCCAAAGACTGAGAATAGCTACCGGATATTGAGAGTGCCAAAAGTGGTGATGCAGGAAGTAAAACGCAGACAGCAGTTGATTGAATTGCGAAAAACTGATCCGGGCATAGAATACAAGAATTTTGATTATGTATGTTGTCAGGAAAATGGCGAACCCCGATCATTAACGGCAATGAATCAGGCACTTACGAAAATCTGTAACAGAAATGGATTGCCAAATATCACCGTACATGGACTCAGACATATGTTTGCGACCATTTTAATTGAGCTTGGAGTTCCCTTGTTTAAAATATCTGGTCTGTTAGGTCATAGTTCCGTTCATACGACTTACGAATATTATTGTGAGATTATGGACGAGCAGGATAAGATTATTGCGTTTGTAAATAATACATTTGTACCACAACGAACTGGAACGGAGGGATAGCCATGCATAAGACTTTTGACTTTAAGAAATATGTAGAATATAAGGTCTATTCGGTGACAACAATCAAAAATGGATATGGATTTCGTGTGTTGCTGACGTTTGCAGACGAAAGTACAAAGACACAGCAACATGCGGGATTCACAACCAAAAGAGAAGCTAATGCATTTCGTGATGAAGTAATCGGACAGCTACATACCGGAACCTATATTGTGTATGGAAAAATCCGGGTAGAGGAGTTTATGATCTTCTGGTTGGAAGATATTATGCGTCCCCGAATAACAGACGACACTTATACAACTTACAAAAGTGCCATTAAGAATTACATTGTTCCACAGATTGGAAAGATGTATATGTCTACAATAAATCAGGGGTATATCAGAAAATTATATAATGCAGTTGCAGAGAAGTATGAATCAGTTGCGAAAAATGTCAGGACGATCATGAAAACATCATTGGAGTATGCATTTAACAAAAATGTATTGGCAACTAATCCTGCGAAGGGAATCAATTTACCGAAGAAAATAAAAAAGACAGAGTATCGTGTTCTGAAAATCGACGAAAAGAAAACATTGACACTTCCGCAGGTGCTTCGATTGATTGAGGCAAGCAAGGAGACACCGATTCATATGCAAATTCTGTTTGCGGTATTGATGGGACTCAGAAGAAGTGAAATCAATGGTCTGAAATACAGTGATGTCGATTACATTCACAGGACGTTGAGAGTCGAGCGTCAGTTGGGAAAGAAGCCAAACAGTAAAGCAGAAGACTGTGCACCTAAGATGCTGACAAAGCAGGAAATTAAAACAAAAACACCTGCTGGTGTGCGTGAACTTCCAATACCGGATTATGTATTTGAAGCAATTCTGGAAGAACGGAAAACTTATGAGAAGAACCGCAGACGCAGACCAAAAGAGTTCCGGGACTGGAATTATATTTGTTGTTCTACATATGGGAATCCAAGGAGTAAAGGTTTTCATCAGAAATACTATAAAGATTTGCTGAAATCCTTGGATTTGCCTGATATTCATTTTCACCAGTTGAGAAATACCTATGCAACTATTTTGCTGAAGAATAGCTTTAATTCAAAAGGTGTTTCGCATTTATTGGGACATGCCAAGGAAATTATATCCGTAGATGTCTATGGAGATACGCAGAAAATCATAGAAGACTGTCTGGATGTATTGGAACCATTTATTGAAGAAATTATTCCAAAAGAGAGGAAAGATCAGTATTATGATTATTCAGAAGTGATTGAAATAGACTTAATCCTGGAGGAATATTTCAACGCAGCATGATAAAAAATAGAATAGTAGTAAGATAGAAAAGTACAAATGAGAATCGAACATTTGTACTTTTTTCTTACTTTCATCTATATACTTTCAAAAAAATGTTTGATATAATAGGGACTGTTACAAGAACAAACAGTAAAAATATGACAGAACCGGAGCCTAGTATCATCAGGCATTTCCGAGTGCTGTTTTATCCGCAAATATGAATTTTGTGACTTTTATTCGTAACGAGACAAAAATGACCTCTATTCGAGACAAAAATGGGCATTTCGTTACGAATCTGATTACGAATTTTTGGCTGATAGTGGTCATAGTAAAAGTCACAAATGGAGGGATTTACCATGAATGAGTTCAAATTGAAAGCCCCATACGAGCCAACCGGAGACCAGCCACAGGCGATTGCAGAGCTTGTGAAAGGGTTCAAGGAAGGCAATCAATGCCAGACTTTACTAGGGGTTACGGGTTCTGGAAAGACTTTTACGATGGCAAATGTGATTCAGCAATTACAGAAGCCGACACTTGTCATCGCTCATAATAAGACGTTAGCGGCTCAGTTATACGGAGAGTTCAAGGAGATGTTCCCCGATAACGCAGTGGAATATTTTGTCTCCTACTACGACTATTATCAGCCGGAAGCATATGTTCCATCTTCAGACACATATATTGCCAAGGATTCGTCCATCAATGACGAGATTGATAAGCTTCGACTCTCCGCAACTATGTCACTGATGGAGCGAAGAGATGTGATCATTGTTGCAAGTGTATCTTGTATCTATGGGCTGGGTAACCCGGTAGATTACCAGAACATGGTAGTTTCTTTGCGTCCTGGTATGATTAAAGATCGTGATGAAGTAATGGCAAAGCTGATTGAGATCCAGTATGATCGTAATGATATGGATTTCCACCGTGGTACATTTCGTGTGCGTGGAGATGTTTTGGAAATTATTCCTGCTTATGAGAGTGACACAGCGATTCGTGTGGAATTCTTTGGAGACGAGATAGACAGGATCTCAGAGATTGATATTTTGACAGGAGAAGTGAAGGACGAACTGAAGCATGTAGCAATCTTTCCGGCATCTCATTATGTTGTTGACCGTGAGAATATCAAGCGTGCGGTGGCAGATATCGAGGAAGAACTGGAAGAACGTGTCAAAGAGTTTAAGAGAAATGACAAACTTCTAGAAGCGCAGCGAATTGCAGAGCGAACGAATTTTGATATTGAGATGCTTAAGGAGACTGGATTTTGTTCCGGAATTGAGAATTATTCCAGACATTTGGCAGGGCTTCGACCGGGACAGGCTCCGTATACATTGATCGATTATTTCCCGGATGATTTTATTATGATGATTGATGAGTCACATAAGACAATCCCGCAGATTGGTGGAATGTATCACGGAGACCAGTCGAGAAAGCAGACATTGGTAGATTATGGGTTCCGTCTCCCATCTGCGAAGGACAACCGACCGCTTAATTTTGATGAGTTTGAAAGTAAGATTAATCAGGTGATGTTTGTATCTGCAACACCGGGAGAGTATGAGAAGGATCATGAGCTTCTTCGTGCAGAACAGGTAATCCGCCCGACAGGACTTCTGGATCCGGAAGTTGAGGTGCGACCGGTAGAAGGACAGATTGATGATCTGATCGGTGAAGTGAACAAAGAGATCAGTAAGAAGAATAAAGTTCTTGTCACAACGCTGACAAAGCGTATGGCAGAAGATTTGACAGATTATATGCGTGAAGTAGGAATCCGTGTAAAATATCTTCACTCGGATATTGATACGCTTGAGCGTACAGAGATTATTCGAGATATGCGTCTGGATGTGTTTGATGTGTTGGTTGGAATCAACCTCTTGAGAGAAGGACTTGATATTCCGGAGATTACTCTTGTTGCAATTCTTGATGCGGATAAAGAAGGATTCCTTCGTTCTGAGACTTCGTTGATTCAGACAATCGGTCGTGCAGCGCGTAATGCAGAAGGACATGTAATCATGTATGCAGATAAGATTACAGATTCTATGCAGTTGGCGATTGATGAGACACAGCGTCGTCGTGAGATTCAGATGAGATACAATGAAGAGCATGGAATTACGCCGAAGACGATTCAGAAGTCAGTGCGTGATCTGATCAGTATCTCTAAAAAGGTTGCGGCAGAAGAGATGCGGCTTGAAAAAGATCCGGAGTCCATGAGCCAGAAAGAACTGGAGAAACTGATCGCGGATCTGACGAAACAGATGAAGAAGGCAGCAGCGGAATTGAACTTTGAGGCAGCGGCAGAGCTTCGTGATAAGCTTGTTGAATTAAAAAAGATGCTCAATGATATGGAATAGGAGATTACAAAATGGGTAAGAAAATGGACGCCAGACAGTACATTAAGATACGAGGCGCGAATGAAAATAACCTGAAGAATATAGATGTAGATATCCCAAGAAATGAACTGGTTGTTTTGACGGGACTTAGCGGTTCTGGAAAATCTTCCCTTGCATTTGATACAATTTATGCAGAAGGACAGAGACGTTATATGGAATCACTGTCTTCCTATGCAAGACAGTTTCTTGGTCAGATGGAGAAACCGGATGTAGAAAGTATCGAAGGGCTTTCACCTGCAATTTCTATCGATCAGAAATCAACGAATCACAATCCACGTTCCACAGTTGGAACTGTTACGGAGATTTATGATTATTTTCGATTATTATATGCGAGAGTTGGAATTCCGCATTGCCCGAAATGTGGTCGTGAGATTGCAAAACAGTCGGTAGATCAGATGGTGGATCAGATCATGGCGCTTCCGGAGAGAACGAAGATACAGCTTTTGGCACCTGTTGTACGTGGAAGAAAAGGAACACATGCAAAGCTTTTCGAACGTGCAAAAAAGAGTGGATATGTTCGTGTTCGTGTGGATGGCAATATGTATGAGCTTTCAGAAGAAATTACATTAGATAAGAATATCAAGCATAATATTGAGATTATTGTAGATCGTCTTGTAGTAAAACCTGGAATTGAAAAACGACTGACAGACTCTGTCGAAAATGTACTTGAGCTCGCAGAAGGTCTGCTTGTTGTTGATGTGATCGATGGAGAACCTCTGAATTTCAGCCAGAGCTTTTCATGTCCTGTCTGCGAAATCAGTATCGATGAGATTGAGCCTCGCAGTTTTTCTTTTAACAATCCATTTGGGGCATGTCCGGAATGTTTTGGACTTGGTTATAAAATGGAATTTTCAGAAGAACTGATGATTCCGGATCCGTCGTTGTCTATTAATCAAGGTGCGATTGCAGTTTTAGGATGGCAGTCCTGTACAGACAAGAGCAGCTTCACACGTGCAATTCTGGATGCACTGTGTAAAGAATATCATTTTGATCTGGATACCCCTTTTGAGGATTATCCGAAAGAAATCCATGATGTTTTGATTTATGGAACAGACGGAAAAGAAGTAAAGGTTTATTATAAAGGTCAGAGAGGCGAAGGGATTTATCCGGTTGCATTTGAAGGACTGATCAAGAATGTGGAACGTCGTTACCGTGAGACTGGTTCTCAGACGATGAAAGCGGAATATGAGACATTTATGAATATTACACCATGTTCAGCCTGTAAAGGACAGCGTTTGAAGCCGGGGGCTTTAGCTGTAACAGTTGGAGATAAGAATATTTCAGAAGTGACAACACTTTCTATAGAACGGCTTCAGAAATTTTTAGATGAACTTCAATTAACGGAGACTCAACAGCTGATTGGAAATCAGATTCTGAAAGAGATTAAAGCAAGAATCAGATTTTTGATGGATGTCGGTCTGGATTATCTGACGCTTGCGCGTGCGACAGGAACACTTTCCGGTGGAGAAGCACAGAGAATTCGTCTTGCAACACAGATTGGATCAGGTCTGGTCGGAGTTGCATATATTCTGGATGAGCCTAGTATCGGACTTCATCAAAGAGATAATGATAAACTTCTTGCGACGCTGAAACATCTGCGTGATCTTGGAAATTCATTGATTGTAGTAGAACATGATGAAGATACGATGCTGGCAGCGGATTATATAGTAGATATCGGTCCGGGGGCAGGAGAACATGGCGGTCAGGTTGTTGCTGTGGGAAATGCACAGGAAATTATGAAAAATCCAAATTCCGTCACAGGAGCGTATTTGAGTGGGAAAATCAGGATTCCGGTTCCGACAGAAAGAAAGAAGCCGACAGGTTACCTGAAAGTAGTCGGTGCACAAGAGAATAATCTCAAGAACATTGATGTAAAATTCCCTTTGGGAGTTATGACTTGTGTAACGGGAGTGTCTGGATCGGGGAAAAGTTCTCTTGTGAATCAGATTTTATATAAAAGACTTGCAAGAGACTTGAACCGGGCAAGAACAATCCCCGGAAAACATAAGAGAATAGAAGGGCTGGAGCAGGTTGACAAAGTGATTAATATCGACCAGTCACCAATCGGAAGGACGCCACGGTCAAATCCTGCCACTTATACAGGCGTGTTTGATTTGATCCGAGATTTGTTTGCAGGAACGCCGGATGCAAAAGCACGTGGATACAAGAAAGGACGGTTTAGCTTTAATGTTAAAGGGGGACGTTGCGAAGCATGTGCAGGAGACGGAATCCTGAAAATCGAGATGCATTTTCTTCCGGATGTTTATGTTCCATGTGAGGTCTGTGGTGGAAAGCGTTACAATCGTGAGACTCTGGAAGTACGCTATAAAGGGAAAAATATTTATGATGTATTGAATATGACAGTGGAAGAAGCGGTAGATTTCTTCGAAAACGTGCCAAGCATTCGAAGAAAGATGGAGACCCTGTATGATGTTGGACTTTCCTACATCAAACTGGGACAGCCTTCTACAACATTATCCGGAGGAGAAGCGCAGAGGATCAAACTGGCGACAGAACTGAGCCGGAGAAGTACCGGAAATACCATTTATATTCTGGATGAGCAGACAACCGGTCTGCATTTGTCGGATGTCCTCAAGCTGGTAGAAATCCTGCAGCGTCTGACCGATAACGGAAATACCGTTGTTGTAATTGAGCATAACCTGGATGTCATCAAAACTGCTGACTACCTGATCGACATCGGACCGGAAGGCGGCGAGGGCGGCGGAACCGTGATTGCGAAAGGAACACCGGAAGAGGTGGCAGCGACGCCGGGATCGTATACGGGGAAGTATGTGAAGAAATATTTAAATGTTTAGGACAATAAGCGGGAATCCTCGGCAATTCAATTACCGAGATGAAAGCGCAGGAGTGTGCATATCTGCACAATGCAAATAGTATAATAATTCTCATCCTTTGATAGTAATGCCGTAACCGGCATACAATAAAAACGAAAATATGTTCGAATAATAATTGCGTATTACACTTCAATATGATATACTATATGTATGAAAGGAAATCTGATACATTATAGAACTTGCGTGTGTAATATTAACTACCATATGGTTTGGTCGGTGAAATACAGACGGAAGATATTAACCCCAGAAGTTGAGAAATACCTACAGGAACTCGTGCAGCAGATAGCTGACGATAAAGGTTTTACCGTTCATTTATTTGAATGTAGTGAAGGTGATCATGTTCACTGTTTTGTATCAGCTCCACCAAAGCTGTCAATAACAGCCATTATCAAGTATCTGAAGGGGATCACAGGCAGGAAATTATTCGAACGTTTTCCGGAAATAAGAAACCAGTTGTGGAAGGGAGAACTGTGGAACCATTCCTATTATGTGGAAACGATCGGATCCGTATCTGAGGAAAATATTCGCCGTTATATTGAACATCAGAGCAAGTCGTATTAATTCAATGTGAATTGTAAATATTCATATGCATGGCTGTCTGAAGGGGGAGGAGAATGCTGTTGTCGCACAGAACATCGGTCAATATCCGGCCGGAATATTCTAATATTATAGGGCATATGTGTTACGCTGCTTCCAAGCTCTGGAATGTCTGCAACTATGAACGTCGTCGATATAAAGAATTGGGGCTGGAGAAGTATCCTGACTGGTATTATCAGAAGAAAGCGCATAAAGGAGATCTGTGGTATAGACAGCTTCCGTCCCAGACAGCGCAGGAGACCTGCAAGCAGCTGGATAAAGCCTGGAAATCATTTTATGCCCTTAAAAAGACCGGTGGGATCAAAGATCCAAATCCGCCGCGATTTAAACAGGACAATATACCAATCACTTACATGCAGATGGGAATCCGGCACGAGAAAGGTTCCGACCAATTACGGCTGTCTCTGTCAAAGGATCTGAAAAGCTATATGGAAGAAACTTACGGGATTCATGAAAAATTTCTATATCTTGAAAATAAGATTTTCAGGAACATGGATCACATAAAACAGCTGCGGATCTATCCACCGGAAGATGGAAAATGTGACCTTATCGTTATTTATGAGATCAAAGAGCCAGAACCGCTTTCCCTGAATGGTCATTATTTATCAATTGATCTTGGAATTCATAATCTGATGACCTGTTATGATTCAGGAAATGGAAGGAGTTTTATTCTAGGAAGAAAATATCTTTCGCTGGAAAGATACTTTCACAAAGAAATCAGCAGGGTTCAATCAATATGGTATGCACAGCAGGTGGAAAACGGCATAAAATATCCCCGATCATCGAAACATATCAAGAGGCTTTATCGGAAAAAACAGAACGCAGTAAAGGATTACCTTCATAAGGTGACCAGATGGCTTGCAGAATACTGTAAAAAAGAAAGGATAAGCTGTGTAATCATAGGAGATATTCGAAATATCCGTAAAGGAAAAGATATAGGGCACAAGACAAACCAGAAGTTTCACGGACTGCCGTATAATAAACTTTATATCATGTTGGAATATAAACTAAAACTGTATGGAATATCACTGACAAAACAGGAAGAAAGCTATACCAGCCAGTGCAGCCCGTTTTCACCAGAAATATCAAAAAGATATGCAGAAGCATCAAACAGAAAAGAGCGGGGCATGTATATAACGGATGGAGTAAGATATAATGCGGATGCAGTAGGAGCATTTAATATCCTGCGTAAACATCTTTCCGTATCCGGAAAACAGAAAGAACTGTCCGTAACCGGACTAAAGAATCCAGAAATAATAAAAGTAGCTGTATAGCCGAAAGGTAAGCGGTAGTGGTGTCATGGACGCACCCTGAAAAAAGGCGGTATCCCGCCAGATTTCAGATGCTCTGGTAACTTAGTTACCGAGTAGTTCACTGTTATTCGAATTGATTGTGATTATTATACTGCAAAGCACAGGCCGCTGTCAGTGAATCCAATCGTGTAAAATGAATGTTTCAGTACATATAATAGGAAACGTCACATGAAATATGATAAGATAGTGAAAGCAATTTTCATAGAACGTCCCAATCGTTTTATTGCGCGGGTAAAGATTGATGGCTCGGAAGAGGTAGAATCGGTTCATGTAAAGAATACGGGACGTTGTCGTGAATTACTGCTGCGGGGGGCGGAAGTGATTTTGGAAGATTGCATAGAAAAGAATCCAAATCGAAAGACTCGCTATGATTTGATTGCAGTTAAGAAGAATATGATATGGGTTAACATTGATTCTCAGGCACCGAATAAAGTGGTAAAAGAATGGCTGATGACACAGGGGTATGATTGTATTAAACCAGAGTATACCTTTGGAAATAGCCGGATGGATTTCTATATGGAAAAAGGAAAGCAAAAATATCTAATGGAAGTCAAAGGCTGCACCCTTGAGATAGACGGAGTTGGATATTTTCCAGATGCCCCGACGGAAAGAGGAGTTAAGCATTTAAGGGAACTTGCAGCTGCGTGCGGACAAGGATATAAATGTTTGATAGCATTTGTGATTCAAATGGAAGGCATCAGTGAAGTCAGGCCGAATACGGAAACGCATCCCGAATTTGGCGCTGCACTTCACGAGGCAAAGGCAGCAGGTGTTGAGGTGCTTTTCCTGAAATGTCATGTTGGGATGGATAGGTTGGAAATCATAGGAGAAGATGAGTCTTGAGGGCAAGGTTCTAAAGGAGAGAGAAATCTATGATACGTGAAATTGAGAATAGAAGAAGTATAAGAAAATATAAGCCAGATGAGATCGAAAGGAAGTTAATTGACGAGATCATATACAGTGCTTCCCTTGCACCATCTGCTAAAAACAGGCAGCCTTGGAAATTTATTGTATATCAGGGGAAAGAAAAAGATAAACTGGTTGATGTCATGCGTCATGGTATAAATTCAGAAAAAATGACCCATGAACTTATGCCGGAATGGGCATTTGCCATACCGGATGCTGAGAATACCGTTAGAATCATGCAGGAGGCCCCATGCCTTATAGCAGTGCTTAATACCAACCAGCATACTCCATTTGCAAGCATTGAAAATGAAAAGCGAATTGTTGAAATATGTGATTCACTGTCCATAGGTGCGGCGATTGAAAATATGATTCTGACAGCAACGGGATATGGATTGGGCACCTTATGGATTGCCAATACTTGTTTTGCCTATAATGAGCTGATGGATTTTATCGGAACAGACAGCCAATTGACAGGAATTGTTGCGATTGGATTTGCCAATGAAGCTCCGGCTAAAAGACCAAGGAAACCTTTCGAAGAAATTGTTGAGTACAGATAGGTAAATCGTAATGAGTTAATCGTGTTATAATCAGGTTGGATGGAGAATAATCGTTATGATTAGAAAGTTGCAGAAGGTAGATATAAATAGAGTCGCTGATATATGGTTGAAAACTAATCTGAAAGCACATTTTTTTATTCCTGAACAATACTGGATAAGTAATTATGAATTCGTGAAGGAAATGCTGCCACAGGCGGAAGTTTATGTGTATGAAGATGATAAAATGATTCAAGGCTTTATAGGAATAAATGATGAATACATAGAAGGTATTTTTGTTTCTGACGAAATGCAGTCACGTGGCATCGGTAAAATGTTGTTGGATTACATCAAGGATAAAAAAGACAGATTACAGTTAAAGGTATATCAGAAGAATGTCAGGGCAATGTCTTTTTATCAACGAGAAGGATTTACTATTCAGAGTGAAGAGATGGACGAATTCACAGGAGAAAAAGAATATGTGATGAATTGGGAATCGTCTGGAATTTGAATACCCATGGCAGGAGGGGATGAACCGCCTGTTTGTTTACAAGATGGAAGATGATTCCCATCGGATGTAGTATTTTGCAGCAAGAATGCCGATGAGATTCTTTACCAGAATAAAAATATCTGAAGGGAGGCTTTTGGTATGAAAAATAGAAAATACAGTCCTGTTTTTATGATGTTTCTATGCATGATAATGGTAGTTTTATTGTTTCCGATGACAGTCAATGCCGATATGGGACCAAAGGCCTCTGTTCGGATTCAGTTTGAGCATATGGGGGATGAGCTCTGTTATGGAACTTTGCTGTCGAAGGAGAAATCTACTGGTCCGGCAAGTGCCTGGGATGGAAGAACGGAGAGTGCCCAGAAAGAGTACATGGATCCTGGTATCTGGAAGATCTTTGTGAATTACAAGGATCCGGATGGATACTATTTTCTGCAGCGGAGCTGGAAGGTAAGTGAAAGCAAAGAGCTTGCATGGACCTATTATCCGCCGGGTGATTTTAAGATTCTTCTGTATTATCCGGAAACGGAAACCTTTGTATCCAGTGGAATTTATGCTCGTTATGCATTTGATACGTATTATACAGTGGATATGGATGGTGTGGATATCGGTTCGGTGGAATACAATGATGATTTGAGTACCAATGAGCGGATTGAGGCCTACCGTTCGTATAATTACCGGCAGGAGATGCTGGCTCTTGGGGCAAGGATCGTCCTTACTATTTTAATCGAAATGCTGGTGGCGCTGCTGTTTGGTTTCAGACAGAAAAAACAGCTGTTGATTCTGGCTGTTGTCAACATTATTACGCAAATTATCTTAAATGTGCTGCTCAATGTGATTAATTATAATTCCGGCCCTCTTGCATTTACATTTTTCTATGTACTTTTTGAGCTGATTGTATTTGCTCTGGAGGCAGTGTTGTATTGCACAATTCTTAAGAGGCTATCAGAAAAGAAAAAGGAGGATGCATATTATATCCTGTATTCCTTTGTGGCCAATCTGATCTCATTTGGTGCTGGATTATTCCTGGCGGCGAAACTGCCGGGCATGTTTTGATATAGAGATAAGTTAAGGTAACTTCTCAACGTGTTCAAATAGAAATGGCTCAGAAGAAAGTTCATCCAAAGTGATAACATCTTTTTGAGCATAGAGGAATGGATATATATGAAAAAACTTCTAACTTTTATGATTGTGTGGACTTGTTTGCTTACCCTGGCTGGCTGTGGCAAGAAGGACATGGATTATACGATGCAAAATGAGTCAAGTGTTGCAGAAAGTGTCCGGGAGACCGGTGAGGAGTCCGTATTGATTCAAAATGAGGATGCAGGGGAAGGGGAAAATGCGGCTCCTGAAACTAAGTATATCACCATTGACTTATCCGGAGTTGGGGAGATTCATCCGAAGGGAGATGCAGTTTCACCGTTAACGTTAAAAATTGTGTCGGAAGAGGAAAATGGAATCGATTTTGCGAACGAATGGTATGAAAGCAAACAGTTATCCCTTCCTATGGTCGGAAAGGAATGGAATAATTTCTATGATGACGAATATCAGTATATCTGGTCCGGGGATGCGCTGTATATTTATGAAAATATTTCCGGAAATTGTCTGTATGTGCTGGAGTATCCAACGGATAAATGGTATATCAACGGCAATAATGCCTGCCTCCTGGATGATATCTTTTATGGCATCAGTGTGACAAATGGTTACGCACAGCCGGATAGCTGCTTTATGTTTGCCTATGATCTGGAAAATAACAAGCTTCTTTGGCGAAGTGGGGATCAGACCTGTAACACCATGAATTTTATTGTAAAAAAGGACGTTATTATCTGCGGGTATGGTTTTACCTCGGAAAAGGATTATCTTTATCAGCTCAACCTTCACACCGGCGAGGTTATTGCAAGCCTGGAGCTGAAAAAACAGCCGGATCTTCTGGTGCCTCAGGACAATATGCTTTATGTTCACACATACAGCTATAATTATACGATAGAAATGCAATAGGAAAGGAACAAGAACTGAATGGATTCATCTGCTTCAAAAAACTTTGAACTTACTGCAGCTGTCCTGCACATTATCGCCATGACGCTTATGCTGATGGATCACCTTTGGGCGACGCTTCTTCCTGCTAGGGAGTGGCTTACCTGTGCCGGAAGAGTGGCATTTCCTATCTTCGCTTTTATGGCGGTGGAGGGGTACTTCCACACCAGAAGCTTTAAAAAGTACATCCTTCGGATGCTGCTGTTTGCAGTGCTTTCAGAAATTCCCTTTGATTTGATGTACGGCGGTACCTGGTTTTATCCAGTTCACCAGAATGTCCTCTGGACATTCCTGTTGGGTCTTTTAGGTGTCTGGCTTATGGAACAGGTACGGAAAAAAGGAAAAACCTGGATGTATCTGCTGGTGTGCGTTTTGGTTGTGCTGGCAGGTCTGGTACTGGGAACTCTTTGCATGGTGGATTACTACGGGGTCGGTGTTCTGACGGTATTTGTGTTCTATTTCCTCCATGGGCGGAAATGGTGGTGCTTCTTGGGACAGCTGGCTGCCCTATACTGGCTGAATGTGGAACTGCTGGGCGGTCTGATGTATCCGGTTCAGCTCTTTGGCATGGAATTTGAACTGTGCCAGCAGGGGCTTGCGCTTCTGGCATTGATCCCCATCTGGCTGTACCGCGGCAGACAGGGCTACCACAGTAAACCATTCCAGTATCTCTGTTATGCATTTTATCCAGTTCATATGCTGCTGCTTGTGGTGGTACTGAATTTCATCAACCGATGATAAAATTTTACAATTCCCACCATTCATGGTATCATAACAGGTAGTAAAATTGCCTGTGAATACCTTGAATGGCGGGGATTTCCGTCAGTCGGTTTACCGGGCTATCCGTCATGGCCTGATGCAGGCACATTCGATGCTTTTGGAGCCATTTTATGCATTTCATCTGACGATACCGGACAAGATGGTAGGACGTGCAATGACGGATCTGGAACGCCGGTTTGCGGTTTTTGAAGGACCGATTCTGGAGGATGGACAGGCGATACTTACCGACCGTGCACCGGTTTCATCCCTGGATGGATATGGACCCTGCCATAATGAGGAAGAGGTCATCGAAGCAGCCGGTTATGATCTGGATGCGGATTTGGCAAACCCAAGCGGCTCGGTCTTCTGTTCCCACGGAGCCGGTGTCTACGGTGAGACTGCCGCACGCCGGAAGGAGTCAGCTGCCGGTGCCGCACAAAAAGGCGGAAGCAGCCGGGGAGAAGCGGCAAAAGGAACGGGGGAAAGCAGTCCGGCGGACAGACAGAGTACTTTCTGGTAGATGGATACAATATCATATTTGCCTGGGATGAATTAAAAGAATTGTCGGAGGTAAATATCGACAGTGCCAGAGATAAGCTTTTGGATATTCTCTGTGATTATCAGGGAAGCCGTGGAATCGAAGTGATTGCAGTATTTGATGCATACCGGGTACAGGGACACTGGACAGAGGCCATTGATTACCACAATATTCATGTGGTATTTACAAAGGAAGCAGAGACGGCGGATCAGTATATCGAGAAGTTTGCCCATGAAAATGGAAGAAAATATAAGGTCATGGTGGCAACCTCTGACCGTCTGGAGCAGATTATCATCCGGGGTCAGGGATGCGGACTCTATTCGGCCAGAGATCTGCAGGAGGAAGTAAAGCGTGTTAAGAATCAGATCCGGGAACGCACAGACAGACCAGGAAGCGGACATAAGAATTATCTGCTGGATGGAGTATCGGAAGAACTGCTGAAGCAGGTAAAAAAAGAAGAATAGAGACATGCATGTGTGAATTATGCGGTAACAGAGTCCAAACTTAAGATTGAAAAGGAGCGTTCAGTTATTGCCCTGAATCTTCAGGTAGATGAAAAGATATGTTCCATGTATGATTATTTTGAGTTTTTCCTGGGAAGAATGATGCTTTGCCGGAAGTCGGCGGAGATACTGGGAACGACCTTTAAGTTGACTGTAAATGGACGGAAGGTGCTGTAAAAAGTACCTCCCGTCCTTCTTTTCTGTTATCTTACTGATACGTCTCCGTCTTAATAAAGGAATCCATATATTTGATATACTCCTCTTTGGTAAAGATGGGCTGATAATTCGCTACAATCTCTTTTGCTTTCACAGCCCCGTCCCGAAGCAGGCGGTAAGCGGAGAGGGCGAAGATTTTTGCAGTGACCACATAGGCAAGCTCATCGTCTACGATATCGAAATCAACGGAGTGGAGACCGCTTACCTTACCGCCGGTGTTGAAGGTAAGGACCGGCTGCAGATGCTGTACATCCCCCACATCGGTGGAGCCGCCGCTGTAGGCGTGGGTATCTTCCTGGACGATCTGGTAATCTTTTTCACTGGTTTGTGCGGCAATCTCAGCGGCTGCCAGGACTGATTCATCGGCTTTTTCACTCAGAGCCGGAAGGTATCCGGGCATAGTGGTGATTTCGCAGGAAGCACCGACGGCGATGGCACCTGCCTTGAAGGCACGGTCTGTTTTGGCAGCAGCATCGGCGATGGCATCCTTGTCGGCAAAGGTCGAGGCGTAGATGTTGATGGTCT
>OGGH01001182.1_pt1 | contig 18479 bp, 19 predicted proteins | sample 1571161 | NCBI WGS metagenome assembly OGGH01 (sample SAMEA2582053, study PRJEB24529) | metagenome | biome: Human gut stool | place: China | collected 2011 | reverse complement strand
CTATGTGCAGATTTAATTCTTTAAAAAGCTGCAAGGAAACTTTTTCAGTGCCCTCTGAAAAGGCAGCCTTCTTTTTTTGTTATGCAGCCCGTTTATTATCCATTTTTATATTTAAAATATCTTTGGTCTTCTCAATTATTACTTTTCGAGAAGTCATCCTACAGAAATAAGTAAAAAACAAAAGGGGCTATCCATTGTCTTTATAGGCTGGAATAATGCCAGTAATTGATTTTCTTCTTTTTTACCCGGTAGCCTATACCGATTGTAAACAGAAGGGAGTTGTTATAAAAAGTCTTGTCTGAAGAATCGGCTTGCATCATACTTTCCACGCCTGAAAAGCCCTTTAAATAAGCAACAGTGAAATAAAGACTTATCCTATTGCTTAGAAAATAAGACAGACCTATTTCCGGCCTGGCTCCAAAAACCAATTTGTTACTCTGTCCTCCTTTGATAACCCGATAATCCACGCTTGGCCCTACTCCTGCGGACATCATAAGGTTTTCAAATGAATATTTCACCTTAAACAAAGTATTTAGGTGCAAATGATCCATGTTTAATTTGCTGCCGGTAATCGCATTCTTTCCGCTTCTTTTTATATATCCGATCTCGCTGGACAAATAAAACCAGTCGTAATAATCACGATCCAACAGGTAATCATATCCCAGTGAGCCGGTATAAGTTAGGCACGGTGCATCAAAAGGCTTTTCGTTCATCCAAGTACGGTTTATTCCTCCTGATAATTTTAATATTAGGGAACTTAAATTATTGTAGTTAAAAAATAACGGTATAAAAACACACAATATAATTCGTAACATTATATTTTATTTGTTATTTTATAACTTATATCCTATGCCAAATGACAAAAGAAATGTATTAGCTTTTACACCATCAAATTTGCTTAGTTTTGTTATATTTTTCATATAGGAAGTTTCTAAACTTAATCGTATCTTATTTATATCATAAAACATACCTATTGATGGTTTGATTCCTAAAAATACACGATGCTCCGGATACATTTCCCATTCATCTTTCCATGACAATGATTCAGAGGAATATTTGTTTTTCAGAGCAAAATCAAGTGTTGGTGCAACCCCCCAGATACAAATTGAACCCACCGACATTGTACTTCACATTAAAAGAGGTATTTAACGTTATGCAATCTAATGTATTCTTTTCAGAAAAGCCTATTTCATCGTTACTATGCCCCTTGCCGCCTTTTCTTACATATCCTATTTCACTGGATAAAAAGAACCAATCTTTTTCTAAGTAATCACATCCTATATTTACGGTATAGAATGGAAGAGGATTGTGAAAGTTAAGAGAAGAGGTTGCATTCATTTTGGAAAACGATACCCCATTCTCAATTTTAATTACTTGTGAAAAAGTTATTTCACTACAAAATAGGCAAATTAAACCAATTAAACAAACTAATTTTTTCATCTTGTATTATTTTTATTTATACATAGGAAACGAGATGTATTTATTATTATTGTATGTTCATATATTTTTCTTTTATCTTGTTGTAATTCGAATAATAACTTATATATTTGTTCTGAAGTTTAATCTAAAACCAAAACTGTTATGAAAAAGTATTTTAAATTTTTCTTTATGGCTGCCGCCATGTTTGTAAGTATGATGTTTGCGTCTTGTTCTAAAGACGAGGGAATTTCACCAGTGGAAAATCAACCACCTTCCGTAGAAAAACGCTCTGATGTTCAAAGTAGAAGTTTTAGTTTTGTAAAAACAAGATTTGCAAATGCAACAGCCAAATTTAGCGGTTCCACTCAAACACGATTTTATAACATTCCGTTTGCACCTCCCACCAGCCCTTTTAAAGAAGGAAGGTTGTATGCAACCAGGAGTGTATTATATCAGTGCAACTGTCACAATCCCGGAAGGATACACGGTTGAATGGAGTCAAAGAGTTCCACCCAGTACATCCATCATGCCCGGCAAAGATTGTATTGTGAAGGGATTTGAAAAATCGACTGTTGTTTATATGAACAAACCATACATGAATATTACAATTAATGGAAATCAAGCCAAATTTGAAACATTTGCTTATTATTTACGAAGGGATATGGAAACTGGTACAGACTTTAATGACAGTTATTTGATCGATAATAATTTTGCATGGATTATGTCTGGTCAGCCAGCCAAAATCGCTTATGATTTGTACAAATACAAATAACTTAATTCATAAACAATATGATAAAAGGAGTACATTTATCGTGTACTCCTTTTATTTTATAAACGATAGCCAATTCCTAATGACAATGTCGCTATTTTATTACGGAAAGAATCTCCGTCATAATGTCCAATAGTACTACCTTTAAAACTATTTAATCGACTAAGATTCAATATCGCATTCCATTTGTTATTGATATGATAATTAATTCCCAATTCATATTTTAATCCATATAGGACATTGTTGTGATGAATCGAGGTTTCGGTTGTTGTAATTTGATCTGAGTTTATAGGCTGTTTTTGGTATTCACTTCTGTCTTTCAGTAAAATATCTATTGTCGGCCCAACACCCATAAATAATGTAAAGCGTTTAAAATCATGCTTAAACCTAAATGTGGTATTGATTTGAAAGAAGTCAAGTTTAGCTATTCTTCTGTAATTATATTCATACTGCCCCTGATCAGGATCATATCCTTCCGTATAACTAAAAAGGCTCCTTCCACCTCTTTGTATATATCCTATCTCACTGGATAGCATAAACCAATCTTTTTCTAAATAATCGCAGCCCAACATAAAAGAATAAGCTCCTCTTTTCTTCGTATAACAACCGCCATCCATCCATGTAAGATTTGCTCCGTTTTCCATCTTTATAACCTGTGAATAGATGTCACAAATGCCTATAGATAAAAAGGCAATCACAATCAAAAAGATTTTCTTCATAACTTTATTTTTATTTTAGTTTACGCCTTAAAAACGGCTCTGAAATATTTTTATTGTGCCCATTAATAAGAAATATATTTCGTACAACAATTGATTTATTTTTTTGCAGCAACGTACAATATCAAGAGACATTATACGTTTATTTCATCTTTCTCCGATCCTTACAAGCAACCTATTCTGCCTATACCCTCCTATTCTTCATTAAAACAATCATACAATGGCAGAAATACAAAACTATCAGATAAACTACACCATTGATGTAAAAACCAATGGTATTCAGGATGTTACAAAATTCTCCGAAGCTATCAATAAGCTGAAAATAAGCGAAAAGGGAGCAGAGGCAGCTATTACACAGGTTAAAAAAATGGTGAACAAAATGGACGCTATATTTAAACCAAAGGGAAGAAAAAGAGATGTAAACTATAATGTCAATGTTAAAACCGATCTGGCTGAAGAAAAGCTGGACAAGGTTTTAAGGCTTATCAAAGATATACAAGCAGAAGCAGCCAAAATCAATCTTGTCGTCAACGCCGGACAAAAACTGGACTCCCAGGCTATCAGAGCACAAGCCAAAGCCGTATTGAAAAATCAGGAATTGGCTGCGCAAGAAGAGGCTAAGAAATCATCAAAGAAAACAGCTTCGCAAGCTATGGAGGCTATGAGAGAGCCGATTAAAGCAATTGATAAAACTATCGGAAAGGTCAATGCGGCTCTTGTCAGTTTAGAAACCGGAAGAGAAATCAATATTAAGACCAATGTTGCCAAAAAGAAACTGGAAGAAATTCTTAGCTTGCTTGGTCAGATAAAAGGAGCTACCAATATGACGTTGGGAACAAATATGGTCAGTCCTCCTGCCGGTTCCGGTTCTATAGCCATAACTCCTGTTGTTTCCAATACTGTCGATTCAGATAAAGCCAGTCCACGTTCCAGTATTCAGAGAAAAGTCTCGGCAAATGAAAACAAGACAATAAAAGAAGCCGAGAGAGAGTTGAAAAGGCTTGCCAGAGAAAGCGAGAAAGAGTTCAAGAGACAGGATAGGGAGTATACTAATCTCTGGAACAAAATTGAAAAAGAGCAAGAAAGAGAATATCGGGATAACATAAAGAAAAAACTTGATAATTTCCGTAAGCTAACCAAAGATATGGAAGAACAACAGAAGCGTTACGAGAAGTATCAAGAATATGTTATGGCCAATAAGCTGAAAATGGAAGGATGTAAATTAAACTGTGTCAGCAAAGAATAAAATATCGGAATTATCTACTTTAGGCTTGTATAATTAAAAATCTCTTTATAAATTTGCAGTGTAAAAATAAGAAAATTATGACATATTTCGAGTTTACAAAGAGATTTCCTACCGAAAACAGTGCAATAGATTTTATTGTAGCTGCAAAATACAAAGATGGTTATGTTTGTCCTAAATGTGGTTGTGTTCATAAAGGTATATACCATCAAAACTATGATAGAAGAAAGTTATATTGCAACAATTGCAAATCTGAATTTTCCGCATTAAAAGGAACAATATTTGAAAACACACATCTTGATATTCGCATGTGGTTATATGCGATGAATCTTGTTATCATATCCCGGAAAGGAATATCAGCATCACAACTAAAAAGAGAATTAGGAATGGGTTCTTATCAGTCTGCATGGCGTATGCTCCATCAAATCCGTAAGGCAATGGAGAAAGAAGAATACAAAGAAACATTTGAAGCCATAGTTGAGATTGATGAAACGTATGTAGGTGGCAAACCTCGTAAAGACAATGATCATTCAGGCGATGATAACAAACCTAAAAGAGGTCGTGGTACTTCTAAAACTCCTGTAATCGGTGTAAAAGAACGTAATACAGGTAGGGTTCATGCTGTTGTTGCTAATTATAATGAAGAAGGGAAACAGTTAAGCGGTAAGCAACTTTTCAATGTACTTAAAAAGGTATGTAAGAAAAATACAACTGTCATGACCGATCAATTTGCAGGGTACAATATCCTCGACAAGGAAAATGATTGTAACTTTGTACGGTTGAAAGTGGATCACACTGTTGCATTTTCACTTGGTGATGGAATCCATACCAACGGTATAGAGAGCTTTTGGGCGATACTCAAACGTGGTGTGTATGGTGTGTTTCACAATGTATCGGTTAAGTATATGCAGAAGTATGTGAACGAGTTCTGTTATCGTCTTAACCACAGAGATAATAATGAAGCGTTTGCTTCACTTGTTGAACTTGCAGTAATATAAATTCGTAAATATATGAATAACAATAAGTTACAAACTGGAGGAGGGGGGGTAGAAAAGAAGTTCAAAAATCATCGAAGAATGATTTCCCCTCTCCCTCCATAAGTAGAAATTTATTTACAGAATTGGAAAAACTACTTCGTATGGATAGCGCGTATTGTACGGAAGATGGTGTCCTTATTAAAAATAAAATAGTAGAAGCTGCCCTTGAACTTCGTTCTGATTTAATTGCAAAATTACTTACACATGATGGATTAAAGCACAATTTCTTTACTGAAATAAGTGACGTTATGGTTTTTGATAAGGTAAAGTTTCAAAAGTTTGTAATGAATAAACGCTTCTTGCCTGACAGCTATACTTCTTTCAAAAACAAAGTAGGTTTGACAAATGAAGATGGGGACTTTCTGTCTGAAAGCCGTGAAGTGGTACTGTCTTGGCCGTATAAGGATTGTGTTCTTGAAGGAGGGCAGACAAAAGAGGATGCCAAGCGTAATGAAGTGTTCTGGAATGAAATACTTGCACCTGACGAAATTAATCGTTTGACAGAGCCTAAAGTGCTCACAAATTTTAAACGTTACGATGCTGATGGTGAGCATGAAGTGGAAAATATTTCAATGGATGACAATATTATTATTAAAGGTAATAATTTGCTTGCCTTACATTCTTTGAAGAAGAAGTATGCTGGTAAAGTAAAACTAATCTATATTGACCCTCCTTACAATACGGGAAATGACAGTTTCGGGTATAATGACAATTTTAACCAATCAACTTGGTTGACTTTTATGAAGAACCGTTTAGATGTCGCAAAGAAGTTACTAAGTGATGATGGGGTAATATGCGTACAATGTGATGACAATGAACAGGCATATTTAAAAGTACTACTGGATTCTATGGAAGGGATTCGTTTTATAAATTGTGTGGCTGTTAAAATGAGCGAAGCAAGTGGGGTCAAAATGAATCATGCAAAGCAAAGGTTTCCAAAACTTAAAGAGTATATCCTTATATATGTAAAAGACGGGTATCAAGGATTTTATACTATAGATAAATATAAAATTAGTCAATGGGATAAAGAAAACAATCTTTTTCTTGATGGGCTGACATTAGAAAACAGAAATATACTAAAAGAGCTTGAATATAAAGATTTTAACTCACAAGAAGATATTGATTTAGCAAATAAAATTCTTAAAGATGTTTCAATAGTATCTTTATCCGAGAAACTTAGTAGTTTGAACTTGGAAGGTAAAGAATTTGATTCATGGCTATTTGAAAATGCTTATAGAATTATTAAGACAGCAGGATCATCAAGTTTAGCTGATTTAGTTAAGTCTTTAAAAAATATTCCCGAACAGAACATTGCCTCTGCAATTTCTAAGGAGGGAGTAATGTTCTTCTATATCTGTAATTTTAATAGAGAAACTCGACAACCAAGGTTGCAAGTAATTTTTGCAGATTCAAATATCTACAAAAATCCATGTGATTTCTGGCAAGACATCAAAACAACTGGGGCTATAGCGAATGAAGGTGGCGTAAATATGAAGAATGGTAAAAAGCCTGAGAAAATACTTCATAGATTAATCTCTATGATTACACAAAAACAAGACATTGTGTTAGATTTTTTTGGAGGGAGTGGAACAACCGCGGCTGTTGCTCACAAAATGAATCGACGGTACATATCAGTTGAGCAAATGGATTCACAAATATCTCTCATTACAACAAGATTGAACAACGTTATAAGTGGAGATACAACTGGTATTTCTAAAGTAGTGAGTTGGCAAGGTGGTGGCTCTTTTGTTTATTGCGAACTCGCAAGAGCTAACTATAAATTTGCTGACGAAATAGAACGAGCATCTACAACTAACGAATTATTGTCTATATGGCAACAAACGCAAGAAACGGGTTTTTTAAGTTGGAAAGTTAATCTTAAAGAAATTGATGTAAATACAGAAGAATTTTCCGCTCTTGACATTGAAGACCAAAAACGATTTCTAATTGAATGCTTGGATAAAAACTTGCTTTATGTGCCATATTCGGAGATTGATAATGCGGAGTTTGCAATAAGTGAAAACGATAAGAAGATAAATAATAAGTTCTACCAAACAAAGTAGCATTATGAAAATACTTCAAGACACACTTCGTGAAGAATTTGGCAAGCAAAATATCGTAAGGACAAAATTACCAACATATTTTGCTTCATCGCTCAATCCCATGATGAAGTTGCGACCTTATCAGGAAGAGTGCTTTAGATACTTTATTACCTATTGGCAAAAATCTTTTGATGCAAAGGAACTGAAACCGCATCTGTTGTTCCACATGGCAACAGGTAGCGGCAAGACTCTTATAATGGCAGGTTTGATGTTATATCTATATGAGCAGGGATATAGAAATTTTCTTTTCTTTGTAGACTCAACAAATATCATTGAAAAAACAAAGGATAACTTTATTAATACAGTGTCGTTAAAATATCTTTTCAGCCAAACAATCAATATTAGCAATAAACAGGTAGAAATAAGACTTGTAGATAATTTCCAATCAGTAGACGATAATTGTATCAATTTTTGTTTGAATACTATTCAGGGATTACATACATCTTTGAACGCTCCTAAAGAGAACTCTCTTACTATTGATGATTTTACCGATAAAAGAATTGTACTGATTTCTGACGAAGCACACCATACGAATACTGCTACAAAGAAAGGTAAGAAGACTATATGCGCTAAACAGAGTTCTATTGATTTTGAAAATACAGAGGACTGGGAATCTACCGTTATGAAGATTTTTCATAGCAATGAAGAAAATGTACTGTTAGAATTTACAGCAACAGAAGATTTTCAAGATGCCAACATTGCCGATAAATATGAGAATAAGGTAATATTTGATTATCCTCTAAAGAAATTCCGTGAGGACGGGTATTCTAAGGATATATCTGTTGTTCAAAGTGATTTATCTCCAATAGATCGTGTCATACAATGCGTACTTTTAAGTCAGTATAAAAGAAAACTATTTTCAAGCATACATCAGGACATTAAACCTGTTATGATGCTTAAATCAAAGACCATAGCCGATAACAAGAAATTTTATGACGAGTTTATAAATACCATCAAGAGGTTAAGTATTGATGATATAAAACGTATTGCTTCAAATGCAAGTGGTGATGTAAAAGATGTATTCTCCTACATCGCTGAAAAAGACATCGAATTGGATAATTTGCTCCTTGAAATAAAAGAGGATTTTAAGGAGGACAATCTATTACTTGTAGATGGCAACAATATATCGTCAGATAAACAATTAAAGTTAAACTCATTAGAGGTGAAAGACAATGAGTTTCGTGTAATTTTTGCTGTTGATATGCTCAATGAAGGCTGGGACGTTCTGAATCTATTTGACATCGTGCGTCTTTATGAAACACGGGATGGAGGAAAGGGTAAGATTGGTAAGACCACAATACAAGAAGCTCAATTGATAGGTCGTGGTGCTCGATATATGACTTTTGTTGACCCAACAGGAAAATTGCCGTCTAATAAACGTAAATATGATGATGATACAACAAATAGATTACGCATGTTGGAAACACTGCATTATCATAGTGTAAACAATCCCAAATATATAACAGAATTAAAACAAGCTATGATACAAACAGGTATTATAGCTGAAAAAGTGAAGACAGTTGAATTAAAATTAAAAGAATCCTTTAAGAAAACATCCTTGTATCAAAACGGGTATGTCTTTATAAACGAAGTGGAATCATTTCTACTTAATGAAAATGCTACTTCACTTGGTGACAATATCTTGAATAAAATTTATAAAGTGCATATTAATAGTGGTAAAACGAGTACAGAGTTGATCTTCAGTAGCAAAGACAATCAAGTTATAGCTATCCCATATCAAAATTTCAAGTTTAAGGAGTTAGGTATTCATATAATACGTGCTGCAATAAACCGTTTTGATACATTTAAGTATTCAGAATTGAAGTCCAAATATCCAAATTTATCTTCCATTAAAAAGTTTATAGAAAGTGATCACTATTTATCTGGAATAAACATTCAGATATATGCTATGCAAAAAGGATTGGACAATTTGACACAAAAAGAAAAATTGTATTGTGCAATAGAAGTTCTACGACAAATTGAACCTCTATTGCCAAAAGATAGTGTTGGACATAGAGGAACGAAGTTGTTCAACCCTAAACCTATTAAAGACGTATTTCGTGAGAAAACACAAAAATTTGTTTTGGATAGTTATTCAGATAAAGAATATGGAAAATCAATGAAAGAGACAACAAATCCCGATCTTCAATTAGACTTATCACATGTGAATTGGCATGCCTATGAAGATTGTTTTGGTACATCTGAAGAAAAATATCTTATTCGATATATTGAATCTATATATCCTAAACTTACTGAAAAATATGAAGATATATACTTACTTAGAAACGAAAAAGACTTCAAAATATACAGTTTTACGTCTGGTGAAGCATACCAACCAGATTATGTACTATTTCTAAAAAAGGAGAATAATACAGAAAAAGCAGACTATATTCAAATTTTTATCGAACCCAAAGGCGAGTATTTGCGAACAACCGACAAATGGAAAGAAGATGCAATGAAAGAAATAAGGTCAAATGCCGATATTCAATTTTCAACTCAGGGAACAAATTTCAATATTTGGGGCATGCCATTTTTTACAGAAAGCAAGCATCAAATATTTGATAAAGCAATGAGAGAATCATTAGATATTTAGAGTAAAGTCTCTCAACAAATAAAAATAGCAGGGTGTTTTTAACCCCTGCTATCCAATAAAATGTATTCATGCGATACAAATGAGTGACAAGCCTAAAGTAGATAATTCCGATTTTTATTATAAACACTCGACAAAAATAACAATAAAAAAAAGAACCACAAAGCAAATGCGGTTCTTTTTGGCGGCTTATCGGGAATTTTTCAAGATTTCCTTAATATCCCTTCTCATCTCTTTTAAATCGTCCTGCATGGACGTAAACTGTTGCATGGTAGCTTCAAATACGGTCTTATCCACCTTGATTGCGTCAATCTTCTGATATTGGTCTTCCAGTCTTAACTCAATACGATCACACCTGTCTGCCAGTGCATCTATTCTGGTCGTGTTATTGAGGTGTTGGATGTACATCGAAATCAGGAAAGAAGCGACAATCGTAAGGGATTTGATATTGTCGCTTATGAAGGCTCTTATTTGTGGCATGGGTCATTCAAGCGTTAGAAGGATTGACAATGCTTTGGAAACGGATTCTATCAGCCTGACCGCCTCTTCCGAATCCCTCAGTCCGTATAATGCCAGAATGATTATGATGGCCATGTAAACATTTCTTTCCGTCCGTTTAGCTTTCGTGCCTTTCTTCTTCTCCATTGTTTTCTTTCTGAGGAACTATAACATTAAAGATGATACCATTGTCGCCACCCCCTTCGATCTTCAGTTTTGCTTCCTGGGCGTGTTTGATCGGGTACAGATCCATCAGTGCTTTTGCCGCATTGACCGCCACGGCCCGAAGTGGAGCCGGGGACAAGTCCATTCCCCATTTGTCCTTGTATTTGGCGGTGGAAGTTTCTTCCATCACCGCTTTGAGAGTTTCGGTAACTTGTAACTTTACAGCGATAGCCTCCGTATCGGTTTGCTGTTGTTCACTTAATTTCTTGATACGTTCCGAGATATGGGGTTTGCCAAGCAGCCGCCTGCTTTTTAGACTGACACCAGAACCGGAATCCTGAAATGCTTCCCTATAGCATTTACAGTGCTGTCCTGCAAATTCCCTCCCACCGTTTATATACAGGTCGCAGAACAGGCTTTCCGCTTTCGTCAGTCCCAGTTCGTTCTTTAGCATCTCGGACGCAGATACCTTATTTTCCTTTTTCATAGAATTGATATTATTAAAGCCCAACATAGAACAGGTAGTGTCATGTCGGGCTTTTATTAAGAATAGGGTGTTTGTTATGTATCGGTTTGTTCTTTTTCACTGGTCACAGCCGCCACCTGTTCTTTTGCTATATCGGGTTTCAGGGAGATAAGTTGCTCCATCAGTGCTTGGTAAAAGACATCGGCCAAAGCATCGGCACAGGCTTCCGCATCTGCCAGCGAGTTGATAAGACGCATATTGAAAGACACATCCAGATCGTATCCGGTAATAGCCGCCATCATCTCGTTTCCGTCATATCCGAGAACCCCGTATCTCATCCTTTCGTCTTTTCTGAACGATACGGTTTCATTTTCTTCCGTCATACATTTAGATTTTAAAGTGTGTTCTTGATTTTTCCTTTTTCTGAAGTCCTGCACCCGTAGATGATCCGTCTGAATTTCTCAGTCGGTTGGAACAGACGATTGCCACGTTAAGAGTAGCGGTAACATCCGCATCCGCATCATGGGCATCGTCCAATTCGATACCGAGCCGTTCTGCCAGCAGTTCCAGTTTGTACGATGTCACTTCCGGATCACCGGCAAATGTGAGCTTGCCCAAGTCTATCGTGTCTACATAATGAGGCTGGAAGTTCCCCCAAAAGTCAGTGATTCCGGCAAAAACCTTGGCAAATTCCTTCAGTTTGCCTCCATAGGCCATAAGTTGCTGAAGGAAACCGCAGTCAAAAACAATGTTCTGCCCGATAAGAAACGGCTTTGCGGTCTTTGATTTGGAAAGGGTGTTTCTTGTGGCGAAATCAATCACGTCACTTGCCACCTGTTCGACATCAACTCCTTTTTCATACAACATATCCATTGAAATATCCGAGTAGGTAAGAGCTGCTTCCTCATATTTCATCAGTTGCCCTTCCTCTTCCTCAATTTCCCTTTTGTTTTTCAGAACCTTCTTTCGTGTCTTGCCCAAAATATCGCTCTTGTGTTTATAGGGGTAGATATAATTCATGTAAGTGTCTATAACCTCCCATGTATCGAGCCGTACCGCTTTCATTGCGATCTGGGTACAAGCTCCGTTTTGTGGGTCTAAATCCCCGGTTTCAAAATCGAGTACAATCCCGACAAAAACGGTCGGTTCGCTTTTCGGTGCTGCCATAATTAAAGTTTTAGTTTATAATTTATTGATTTCACTTAATATTTTATTCTCAAACTCTTCTATTGTCCCATCATTGATGATGATACAATCATAAAAACTATCGTTTATGTGAATACGTCTTTTGTCCCTCGCTCATCTGTCCGGCTCGATCCCTCTTTTAATGAGCGTTTCTTCCGAGCATTTCACTGCGACAGGGACAATGAGGTATCTGTTCCCGAAATCCTTGACAAGACATTCCAGTCCTGCCTCGTCAATTACATAGGTGCAAATTCCACCTTTAGGAACCTGGCTGTGGAGAGCGAAATACTGTTCACCTCCGAATACCGTGTATGCCAGCATATCGTCCCCTTCCGGCACTTGTTCGCTTCCAATAAAGAAATGTTCCATGCCATCGGTTTCACCGGGTCTTTTGCGTCTGGTCGTGTATGACACGATAGTCGGAATGTTCATTTTCTTTCTAAGGAACTCGGCCATATAGGTTTTACCGTTTCCCGATCTTCCAACGATGGCAATAATTACAGGTTTCATTCAGTTTCTCTTTCTATAAGCATGTTGTTTAATTGTATATGGTTAGTAATTCACTTGATTACAATTCTCAGACATTGAACAGCATGGAAGACTTGTATGTCTGCAAGCAATGACAACCGGAATAGTCGCTGTATTTAATTATAGCTGACACGATAATCATTTTGTTCTTTGACTGAATAACTTTATCACGGTTCGCCTTGTAGAAATCATCCCACATCACCAGTTCGATAATATCGTTATTCTGTTGCAGTTTCAGTTTGCAGAAAGTTTTCTTCTCGCCTGTTTTCTTGTCCTGATATTCCACTTCGTCATGTTCCAGAACGGTTGCGCATACGGCTATCCGTTTACCTTCGCTTTCTTTAAGAAAAGCATCCTTGATTGTCATATAGGAAGCTCTTCCCCTTATATGCTGTTTGGCTTCCGAATTGTCATATATTCTCCTGTAATCAACGGAACCGATACCTGATACCTCGATCTGAAGCATTGACCAGAAATAGTGTTTGTCTGTCATGTCGGATGGGAAATCCTCTTCTTTCAGATCAAACCCCAATTCTTTGGCTGCTACACAAAGAATCCTGTATCTTTCCGGAAGCGACTTGACGTTTTCAATCTTATCGAAGCATCCTGCCAGAATAAGGTGTTTCACGTGCCGGGCGTTTATCGGTACTTTTCTTGCTTCTTCCTCGTTATCTGGATCATCCCAGTATTCGTACTTTTTAAGTTTGTACTTGAATATGCGGTGGATGAAATTCTCGATGGATGTAAATGCCCCGTTCTTCTGACGCTCTTCCACTATGTACTCAACGGTCTTGACACCTACCATCTTGATACGGGTAAGCGACCAGAATATCTCGTCATGCTGGTAGTCGGTAAAGAATTGCACATCGGAAACATTAATATCCGGATGCACGATTTTAGCCTTGCTGCATTGTTCCATTTCTGACATGAGGGATGGGATTTCTTTGTCGTCTGCCCACTGGAGGGCGATGGTATAGAAAGCTGAAGGGTAGTTGGCCTTCAGAAACGCTCCCACATAGGCTGTAATGGCGTATGCAGTGGCGTGGCTGTTACAAGTGACAATTCCTTTTGAGGTGACAAACGTATGATACGGATCGTACATTTCAACATCATACACTTCATCATCTTTTAGATATTCAACTGAAACAACCTTTATTGTTTCTACATCCAATCCTTTTTCACTTTGTTTTACTCGTCCTATCTGATAATGGGCTTTTTTATGACAAGAAGCACACAAAGTCTGTAAGTTAGAGAAATTTTCACCGCAATCTGAGTGATCTTTATTTATATGATGAACTTCCAGTCTGCAATCTCTTTTACCACAAATTTCGCAATAGTCTTTTTTTAAGTTTTCTCTGTAAAATTTGAATTGTGTGTAATTTGTTTTTCGTTTATAAAACCCTATATGTCCTTTCTTGCTGTTCAGCTCGTAGTGTTCCATGTTTTTATCTGAATGATAACGAGGATCGTTTCTCATGCCTTTGTCTGTAAAACGATAACTGGTGTCTGATTTTATATATCCGGCATTCACATACATTTTGTCCACCCCAACCACAAGTTCATCTGTTCTTTTAATTCCTCTTGCTGTCGGGTGTTTATGGTTGGCTGTCACATCTATAGTTGCTCCATTTTCAAGAGTTATCCGATAAATCGGTTTGATCCCCATGTATCGAATGTCTTTGATGTAGTTTTTTATTAACCTGTCATTCTTGTCTAATGACCATCCGGTGCCGTATCCATTTCTTCTGTATTTCTGACATAGGTATTTGTGTCCGTTTTCTTCAGCCCATTTTGAATCGTGCATGGTTTTGTACATTTCAGCTATCGTTAGGGATTTTTTCCTCCATTTGTACGAAGAATGGTTTCGTATCCAGCAATACACTTGTTAAAAAGATAAGAGCCTCCGGATTCAATCATGTCCCATATCGCTACAGCATCGTCTTTGGGGCATCCTTTGGTCAAAGCTCCTTCCATGAATTTGTCTTTCAAGGCTTTGATTTTATCTACTTTTTTTCGAGATCAGTTTTACCAACTTGACTCCTTCACCCAATGAAAATCCCCCTATTTCCCTTGAAATCTGCGCCAAATCCTCCTGAAAAACCATTTGGCCATAAGTTTCTTTCAGTATATTATATGTTCCCCATAGATATACTGGAGCCGCATCACCCAGTTTGCAGGTTACATACTTGTCCGCAGAACCGGAATCCAATGTAGCCGGACGATACATGGCATTGGCCGCAATCAAATCTTCTATTTTGTTCGGCTTCATGCTCATTAAGAACTTGGTCATGCCGACAGAAGAAAATTGAAAAATATTTTGAGTGTGACCTTCTTTTAAAAGCTGATACACCTTTGGGTCATCTAATCCACTTTGTGTGATACCTTGAAATGTCAGATTTGCATTGTATTTGTCATTACAAATATCAATTGTGGCTTTTATTTTTGATAATTCTTTGATACCCAGACAGTCATTTTTTTAAAAGTCCTTGTTCATCTAATGAATACCCATCCACTTCAGAAACAAGCATTCCATCAACTTTCTTAATAGGAGTAAAGTCAAAGCATTCTAAGTCTTCATCATCTTTCCGGTCAGGTGTAACCAAAAGTGCTGAAGCATGAATAGACGAAGATCGGGGCTGTCCCATCAACCCTCTAATGTCTTCAATGACAAGCGGATATTTGATGATGAAATCACGTATTTTTTTATTTGTGGCAGCTAACTTGAACAAGTCAGTCCAAGTCATTTTATCATCATCGAAAATGGCTGTAATGTAGTTCACTATATTTACTGGAACACGATGCACACGAGCCACATCCTTTAAAACTGCTTTTAGCTTTAATGTAGTAAGCGTACCAGCAGAAAATACACGTTGTTTTTCATTGTGATTGTATCTCTTTTCAATGTACTCCTTGATTTCTTGTCTACGGTCGCTTTGGAAGTCGGTATCCACATCCGGCAACGATCCTCCTGCACCTTGCAAATATCCATTGCCTACAAAACAGTCAATAGTTTTAACCACCTGTTCACTTTTGACAGGCTTAACATTAATAATCCTCATAAATCAGTTTTGGTTATATTTTAATCCGGTTAAAAATCAAATCTCATTCAGGGTAAACAATACATCCCTGTTATCAAATAAAACATCATCGTCAGGTTTCAATTCATCTGCGTAAACGATTATAGGTTCTTCTGTCCCATCTCGTTTGACGATTAACTCCGCATCCTTATCTATTTTGTATTTTCTATGATTCTCCAGTTCCACTTCAATGTATTCGGTAGATTCCATGTCATTCCCGATAATTGTAGTGTCAGCTTGATAGAGTCCGGCACGTTCGGGCAGCAGGAATCGCTCAAACAGGAGATTGTACTTGATCGGGTCAATAAGTGTAATTCCAAGAAGATAAAGAACCAAACAACCACCAGCAGAACCACGCCCACAACCGACCAGAATATCGTTTTTCCGTGCATAATTGACCGTATCGTACTGAACCAGCATATAATCCACGTTATTGGTGGATTCAAGCACGTAAATTTCATAATCCAGTTGTTTGCGATATATATCTTCCTTGCCTTTTGGAACGAGTTTCTGAAATCCTTCTTCCAGCAATTCAAGAAACATGGTATGGCGATCTCCGTATTTGGCTTTCTCTTCCGGTGTCATGTCGTATTGCGGCATGAAATTTCGTCCTGTTTCAAATCGTGCCGTAGCTTTTTCCGCTATTTCCACGGTCGGCTGGCACATAAGTTCCAAGAGGGCTTCCGCATCCCATTTCTCAGAATCAAATATAGACTGAAACATTGCCAAATGCTCGTCTATATCCTTGAAATACTGGTCGTCACTCTGGTTGTGAGCCGCCTTTGTTGCAATCTTGTTCAGAATAATCTTGTTCTTCGCATCGTCCTTATCAAGATAGTAGTTGTCACAGATAAGAATCGGCTCCACCTCAAATATTCCCTCGTCCTCCAAGAAAAAGTTATCGAAATAGAACTTGGTGGCATTAAGAATTTCAATATCAATTCTCTCTGCCTTGTATTCGCTTAGATCAACCTGATAGAACATCATATCAAATGTTCTTTCCAGTTCTTTTACGACATTCATGTTCTTTTTCATCCAGTACGAAGAAAGTTTACCGAATACCAATACGTTTCCTTCGCCGTGAGTCAAAAGCTGCGAAAGCGTCAGTACGTTCTCTTCTGAATCCACCATGATTTCCTTTTGAATGCGAAGAAGATTGCGAAGCCCTTTTTGCGATAGGGAATATACCTTCATATCCACTTTCTCATCATAGAACTGTAGAGTGAACGAATAGCCGAATACGTGTTTTATCCCGGCCTTGTCACATTCCTTTTGTAGATTGAAGGTTGCCGCCATCGTATTGCGATCACAGATTCCGATAGCCGTATGACCGAGATATTTGGCTTTCTTGACCCATAAACCCAAATCCCCTGAGCCGTTCAATAATTCATAAGGGGTATGTACTCCCAGGTTGACAAAGGGAATATCGGTCTTTACGGCCTGTCGTTTGCCTATATATTTCAATATGTTGAATTTGAACTCTTCCCTCAAATCATAATAATACCAGTTGTCACCGAACTTGAATGCGACATAATAGATGTCTTCTTCCATCAGAACTGAAGGATCTTCCATGAGATTGAAAGACACTTCATCATCCTTTACCTTAAAGATGGATTTTACACCGCTAAGGTCGGCCAAAAACATTTTGCCGAAGTCCTCGATCTCTATGACTTCGTTGTCTATCATTTTAAATGATATTTTATTGGCATCAAGCCACTCTGTTAATTCTTCCATTGGTTAAAGTGTATTTAATTTAAATTCTTATTTGATTAATGGATTGATTTGAAAGACAAACGCTTATGGAAGTTCTGAAAAGTCTAAGGTAACGATTTGGAGATTGTGCTAATTTCAGTACTTTACAGCCTCATACTCATAAGGCAACTCTCCTTGAAACAAAGGTAAGAATATTTTTTTGATTAAAGAAAAATCCCGAAGAGAAAAATAAAATATAAGGATATGAATATTTTTTGATGAGCAATAATTTCATAGAGAAAAAGTGGAAATAATTATTTATGGTTGAAATACGAGGAAATGAAATATAAACCATAGTCATAATATCAGCTTCTGAAAAATATTTGTTCGTATTCAAAAAATGAATGCGTAACATATGTGGTGGGAAAAGATACCTCGAAAATCCCAATAGTTTTAAAAAGATCATAAAAATCAAACTATTCTATGAAAAATGGAATAAATATCAATATAATCTCCATGAAAAGAATACACAAATACTGCTGGCTAGCCTTTATACCAACAGGTATCGTATGTTTTTGATTGTTCCGTTGGTCGGCTCTAATGTTATGTAACAAGTTTATTCCGTAAGCCAAGCCAACTCTTTATGCTGTCCATCTTCTGTGATTGTTTGTGCATGGGCAGCAAATATTGCACATAGTCCTAATAAAATCTTTAATATTGTCGTTTTCATGATTTCAATATTTAAAAGTAATAAAACAATCCTATTGACAAACCGTGTATCGATTCGAAGTAGTGGTCGAATCGATACCGTTCTTATCCTTCGTTTACACTCCCATCTGATTCTATCCAATGCACATCGCTCTTCACCCTGTATAGGCTGTATTTATATTTCAATTCACACCCTACATGCCGGAACCGATAGGCAATGACGACTTGGGGAGACAAGCCATAAGCATTATACTTTTTCTTCAGAAAAAAATGGTCAGTCCATT
>OGGH01001125.1_pt1 | contig 19369 bp, 21 predicted proteins | sample 1571161 | NCBI WGS metagenome assembly OGGH01 (sample SAMEA2582053, study PRJEB24529) | metagenome | biome: Human gut stool | place: China | collected 2011 | reverse complement strand
GGAGGAGCATATCTGTACACACCTTTTTATAAATTTATTTATATATTATACAATAAATTACTGCTCTTTGCAACAAATTCACAGTTATATTATATATGCCTGAATTTGAAAAAAAGGGGATTTTTAGTAAAAAAGTGATAAGCTAAGTTCACTACTTAAAATGTAACATTGCTATTAAAAACTATGATACTTAGTTAAATTATGTATGATTATAAAAAATGCCCCGAATATTGTTGGTGCTTATGCCAAACAATATCCGGGGATTGTAGTTTTATAGAAAGGGATAGGAGTAATTTAGTTTATTAGGTTTGCTGTTCTATTAATATACACCCTGTGCAATCATAGCGTCTGCAACCTTCTCGAAGCCTGCAATGTTAGCACCCATTACATAATCGCCCTTATGACCATACTTTTCAGCAGCAGCAGCGATATTTGTAAAGATATTAACCATAATGCCCTCGAGCTTAGCGTCAACTTCTTCAAATGTCCAAGAAAGTCTTTGACTATTTTGTGACATTTCGAGTGCAGAAGTAGCAACACCACCTGCATTAGCAGCCTTACCTGGAGCAAAGAGAATACCATTCTCTTGGAACATCTTTGTAGCTTCAAGTGTTGTAGGCATATTAGCACCTTCAGCAACAGCCTTTACGCCGTTTTTGATAAGGTTCTGTGCACCCTCAACATCAAGCTCGTTCTGTGTTGCACATGGAAGAGCAACATCGCAAGGAATTGTCCAAAGGAATTTGCCCTCGTGATATTCTGCATTTGGACGATACTTTGTATACTCAGAAAGTCTTGCACGCTTAACTTCCTTGATTTCCTTAACAGCAGCAACATCAATGCCTTCCTTGTCGTATACCCAGCCTGTTGAATCAGCAAGAGTAACAACATTAGCACCCATCTGCTGTGCCTTCTGTGTAGCATAGATAGCAACATTACCAGCACCAGAGATACAAACTGTCTTACCAGCAATATCCATGTTGTTTTGCTTGAGCATTTCTTTTGTGAGATAGAGAAGACCGTAGCCTGTTGCCTCTGTTCTTGCAAGAGAACCACCATAGTTAAGTCCCTTACCTGTGAGAACACCTTCATAAACATTGCGGATTCTCTTATACTGACCAAAGAGGTAGCCGATTTCACGAGCACCAACACCAATGTCACCAGCAGGAACATCAGTATCAGCACCAATGTGTCTATAAAGCTCAGTCATAAAGCTTTGGCAGAAAGCCATGATTTCACGGTCGCTCTTACCCTTAGGGTCGAAGTCAGAACCACCCTTGCCGCCGCCGATTGGAAGACCTGTGAGGGAGTTCTTGAAGATCTGCTCGAAACCGAGGAACTTAATGATACCAAGGTTTACTGATGGGTGAAGTCTAAGACCGCCCTTGTAAGGACCGATAGCGCTGTTGAATTGGATACGGAAGCCACGGTTTACCTGTGTCTTACCGTTATCGTCAACCCAAGCAACTCTGAACATGAGCTGTCTTTCAGGCTCTGTAATTCTTTCGATAATAGCGTTTTCCTGATACTTAGGATTCTGCTCGAAAACTGGTTCGAGAGAGTTAAGAACCTCAGTTACTGCCTGAATGAATTCAGGTTGAGCAGGGTTCTTTGCCTTAATTTTTTCAAGTTGTTCACTTACATATGACATTGAAGCCACTTCCTTATATTGAAGATTGATTTGCAAGTATTTTCAGAAGAAAAATCACTTAGATATTTGAAATAAAACAAATTTGTATGGATATCTTCCTTAATACCTTGCATATTTTATCATATAATTTTCCATAAATCAAACAAAAATTGTAAAAATATAATAAACTAATAAAATTTTGTCAACTTATACACAAATAGTACTGCATTTTTGGCAAAAATTATAGTAAATCATTCAAAAAGACACCGTAAAAGCATAGACTTTTGATAATATATGAGCAAATATGAAATTTTTTGAAAAAATTATGCAAAATCATAGAAAAAATAAATCGTCTTTCTGGCTCTTGCTTAAATCGTCGAAATGAAGTATAATATATGCGTATGATTTTTTTATTTTGTCAATTTAAGTTTGGAGGACTTTGAATATGGAAAAGAAAGAGCTTATTTACGAAGGCAAGGCAAAAAAGGTTTACGCAATGGACGACCCTGATTACTGTATGGTAGAATATAAGGACGACGCTACTGCTTTTAATGGTCTTAAAAAAGGCACAATCAGAGGTAAGGGCGTAGTTAATAATAAGATGTCTAACTTTATGTTCAAGCTTCTTGCAGAAAAAGGCATCGAAACACATTTCGTAAAGGAAATCAGCGATAGAGAAACTATCGTTAAGAAGGTTTCTATCGTTCCTCTCGAGGTTATTATCCGTAACAAGGCAGCAGGCAGCCTCGCAAAGAAGCTCGGCCTTGAGGAAGGTATGGAGCTTAAATGCCCAATCCTTGAGTTTTCATATAAGAATGACGAGCTTGGCGACCCTATGATTAACAATTCACAGGCTATCGCTTGCGGTATCGCAACTCAGGAAGAAATTGATGTTATCAGCGATATGGCTTATAAAGTAAACGACTATATGAAGGAATTCTTTGCGGGCGTAGGCGTTGAGCTTATCGACTTTAAGCTTGAGTTTGGCAAGTTCCACGATAAGATTATACTTGCTGACGAGATTTCTCCTGATACTTGCCGTTTCTGGGATATTAAGACACACGAGAAACTCGACAAGGACCGTTTCCGCAGAGATATGGGCGGCGTAGAAGAAGCTTATGCTGAGATGATGAAAAGAATTGGCCTTGCATAATCTTTTTATAAACAATTTTATAATGCTAACAGGACGGTGAAACCTTTTGGACAGCAGCAAATTTTCAGACTGTTTCTCCGAGGAGCTGCATGAAGAATGTGGTGTTTTCGGAGTATATAGTGATGGTGCTATAAACCCAGCTTATGCTTCATATAATGGACTTCTTGCTTTACAGCACAGAGGTCAGGAGAGTTGCGGAATTGCCGTTAACGACAGAGGCGTAATCAGCTATCATAAGGATATGGGACTTGTAAGCGAAGTATTTTCTAAGGAAACCTTAGCTTCACTTGAAGGTCAGATGTCCGTTGCTCATGTCAGATATTCAACCGCAGGCGGAAGCGTTCCTGAAAACGCTCAACCGCTTGTAATGAGATATGTTAAGGGTGTTCTTGCTATCGCTCATAACGGCAACCTTACTAATGCTGTTGAGATTCGTAAAGAGCTTGAGCATCGAGGGGCAATTTTTCAGACAACAATCGACTCTGAAGTAATCGCTTATTTGATTGCAAGAGAGCGTGTTCATTCACATTCTGTTGAGGCTGCCGTAAGTGCGGCTATGAAACAGCTTGATGGCTCATATTCACTATTGGTTATGAGTCCAAGAAAGCTAATTGCGGCTCGTGACCCTCATGGTTTCAGACCGCTATGTATGGGTAAGCTTGAAGGCTCTTATGTTTTCGCTTCTGAATCTTGTGCATTAGATGCTGCGGGTGCAGAATTTGTAAGAGATATTGAGCCTGGCGAAATTGTTGTTGTTGATGACAGAGGTATTACCTCTATCAAAGATAACTGCCCTAAGGAAAGCAAAAAATCTCTTTGCGTTTTTGAATATATTTATTTCGCAAGAACCGACTCTATAATTGATGGAATCGGCGTTTATGAATCTCGTAAAGAGGCTGGAAGAATCCTTGCAAGAGAATTTCCTGTTGACGCTGATTTGGTTATTGGCGTTCCTGAATCGGGAATAGATGCTGCTATTGGTTATAGTGAAGAATCAGGAATTCCTTATGAAAAGGGAATCGTTAAGAATAACTATATCGGCAGAACATTTATTAAGCCAACACAGCAGGAGCGTGCAAAGAGCGTTCGTCTTAAACTTAATCCACTTCTTACAAGTGTTAAGGGTAAGAGAGTTGTTATGATAGATGATTCTATCGTTCGTGGCACAACCTGCGATAGAATAGTAACTATGCTTAGAAAAGCAGGTGCTAAGGAGGTTCACCTCCGCATAAGTTCACCGCCATTTACTTGGCCTTGCTATTACGGAACAGATATTCCGTCTAAGGGCGAGCTTATTGCCTGCAAACATACTGTTGATGAGATTTGCAAAATCAGTGGAGCGGATTCTCTTGGATATTTGCCAGCGGATAAGCTTTCACAGATGCTTTTGAATAAAGCAAATGGTATTTGTACTGCTTGCTTTACTGGAAAATACCCAACAGAAATACCTCAAAAATTACTTGAAGGTAAGGAAAGAGGCGGAGTTGACTTTGACAAGAAGCTTGTCAAGGATAAGCAATAATTTGCCGATTTCAGTATTTTTAAGATGAAAGGAATTTAAGATTATGGCTAAAGATACCTATGAATCTCCTCTTTCGTCAAGATATGCCGATAAGGAAATGAAATATCTTTTTTCTCCTGATAAGAAATTCAGAACATGGAGAAAGCTTTGGATTGCTCTCGCAGAATCTGAAATGGAGCTTGGACTTCCTATTACACAGGAGCAGATTGACGAGCTTAAAGCACACGCTGATGACATAAACTATGATGTTGCAGAAGAAAGAGAAAAGTTAGTTCGTCACGATGTTATGTCACATGTTTATGCATATGGTGTACAATGCCCGAATGCAAAGGGAATTATTCATCTCGGAGCAACCTCTTGCTATGTTGGTGACAATACAGATGTTATCATTATGACAGAGGCTTTGCGTATAGTTGAGAAAAAGCTTGTCGGAGTTATCCGCACGCTTTCTGACTTTGCAAGAAAATATAAGAACCTTCCTACACTTGCATTCACACATTTTCAGCCAGCACAGCCTACCACAGTAGGTAAGCGTGCTACACTTTGGATTCAGGACCTTCTTATGGACCTCGAAGATGTAAGGTACCAGCTTTCTAAGGCAAAGCTTCTTGGCTGCAAGGGTACAACAGGTACACAGGCAAGCTTCCTTGAGCTTTTTGAGGGCGACCACGAAAAGTGTCGTGAGCTTGACAGAAGAATTGCTGCAAAGCTTGGCTATGATTCTTGCTTTGCTGTTTCAGGACAGACATATTCTAGAAAGCTTGATAGCCAAATCTTGAATGTTCTTGCAGGAATTGCACAGAGTGCTACAAAATTCTCTAATGATATAAGACTTCTTCAGCATCTTAAAGAGATTGAAGAGCCATTCGAGAAAAATCAGATTGGTTCTTCAGCTATGGCATATAAGAGAAATCCTATGCGTTCAGAGCGTATAGCGTCACTTTCAAGATATGTTATGGTTGATGTACTTAATCCATATATTACAGCAGCTACACAGTGGTTCGAGAGAACTCTCGATGACTCAGCTAATAAGAGATTGAGCATACCTGAGGGCTTCCTTGCTATTGATGCAGTTCTTAACTTGTATCTTAATGTAAGTGACGGACTTGTAGTTTATGATAAGGTTATAGAAAAGCGTCTGCGTTCTGAGTTACCATTTATGGCAACTGAGAATATTATGATGGACGCAGTAAAGCGTGGCGGTGACCGTCAGGAACTTCATGAGCGTATTCGTGAACTTTCTGTTGAAACTGGCTACGAAATTAAGGCAGAGGGTAAGGAAAATCATCTCTTTGAGAAGATTGCGAAAGACCCTATCTTTGGTGTAACCTTAGAGGAGCTTGAGGAGCATCTCAAGCCAGAAAACTATGTTGGCAGAGCACCTCAGCAAACAGAAGATTTTCTCAATGATGTTGTAGCACCTGTTTTAGCAGAATATGAGAATATTGCTGTTGAAGAGGTTGAAATTAACGTATAAAAAAATACTTAACAGTGCAAGAGATATGTACTATTTTGTGCATATCTCTAAAACTGTTTTTATAAGCATATGGGTGTCGGCATATGGCTAAGATGCGAATGATGAAATATTAAACGGGCGAGTACAGTTCGCCCCTACAATTTGCTAATAGGTTTTGCAAAGCAAAATCAATTACACAAATTGACAGCGGAGGCACTCCGCTCCTTAACGACAAAAAATGAAAGGTTGGATTTTAATTATGGTAAAAGCTATTGTTGGTGCAAACTGGGGAGATGAAGGCAAGGGCAAGATAACTGATGTGCTTGCAGCAAACTCGGATATGGTTATCCGTTTTCAGGGAGGAAGCAACGCAGGACACACTATCATAAATAACTATGGCCGTTTCGCTCTTCATCAGCTTCCAAGTGGTGTTTTCTATGATAATATCACAAATATTATCGGAAACGGTGTTGCACTTAATGTTGATAATTTTATCAACGAACTTAAGAGCCTTGAGGAACAAGGTGTAAAGAATGTGCATATACTGGTATCTGACAGAGCTCAAATCGTAATGCCTTATCATATTCTTTTCGATTGCTATGAGGAGGAAAGACTTTCAAAAGAAAGCTTTGGCTCTACTAAGTCTGGTATTGCTCCTTTCTATTCTGATAAATTTGCTAAAATTGGTTTTCAGGTAAATGAGCTTTATGATGATACTGACTCATTAAGAAAGAAGCTTGAAAGAATTCTTGAGGTTAAGAATTTAACTATTAAGAACCTCTATCACAAAGAAGAGCTTAGTGTTGACGAGATTTTCAATAAGCTTATGGAATATAAAGAAATGCTTGAGCCTTATGTTGCTTCAACATTTGACATCGTTAATGACGCTGTTAAGGCTGGAAAGAACATTCTTCTTGAAGGACAGCTTGGCACACTTAAGGATACTGATTTTGGTATCTATCCAATGGTTACTTCCTCAAATACAATCGCTGGCTATGGTGCTGTTGGTGCAGGCGGTATTCCTCCATATGAGATTAAAGAAATTGTTACAGTTGTTAAGGCATACTCAAGCTCTGTTGGTGCAGGCGAATTTGTAAGCGAAATTCATGATGAAGAAGAAGCAGAGGAACTTCGTAAGCGTGGCGGAGATAAGGGAGAATATGGTGCAACAACAGGTCGTCCAAGAAGAGTTGGCTGGCTTGACCTCGTTGCAACTCGTTATGGTTGTAAGGTTCAGGGTGCAACACAGGTTGCTTTCACAGTTATTGACGCTCTTGGTTATCTTGATGAGATTCCTGTTGTTGTTGCTTATGAGCTTGACGGCGAAAGAATTGATTACTTCCCATCAACAACAAAGCTTAAGAGATGCAAGCCTATTATTGAGGTTCTTCCTGGCTGGAAGTGCGATATTCGTGGAATTAAGGAATATGATAAGCTTCCTGAAAATTGCAGAAAGTATATCGAATTTGCTGAGAAGGCAGTCGGTGTTCCTTTCAAGATGATTTCTAATGGACCTAAGCGTGAGGACATCATTCTAAGATAAGACCGGAGGGATTATTTTGTGTGGTATAGTTGGATACATAGGCTATGAACAAGCGGCTCCTAACCTTTTAAGTGGACTTGAAAAGCTTGAATATCGTGGTTACGATTCAGCAGGTGTCTGTGTTTATGACGGAGAAAAACTCAATGTTTTTAAGGCAAAGGGCAAGCTGAAAATTCTTAGTGATATGATTGATGGTGGCAAAGCTGTTAAAGGTACAGTTGGTATAGGCCATACAAGATGGGCTACTCACGGCGAACCATCAGATGCAAATTCACACCCTCATCTGAGCGATTCAGGTAAATTTGCTGTTGTTCACAACGGAATAATAGAAAATTATATTAAGCTTAAAGACCATCTTATTCGCAGAGGAGTAAAATTTTACTCTGAAACGGATACAGAGGTTATAGCACAGCTTTTGGATTATTATTATACTGGAGATATTATTGATACTGTTATCAAGGTTCTTTCTAAGGTTAATGGTTCATATGCCCTTGGCATAATTTGTCTTGATAATCCCGATCAGATTATTGCAGTAAGAAAAGAAAGTCCACTCATTATCGGACTTGGCAAGAATGAAAACTACATTGCAAGTGATATTCCTGCAATTCTTGAAAAGACAAGAGATATTTATCGTCTTGATGCAGATGAAATTGCTATTATTACAAGTTCAGATGTCAAGATTATCAACACTGATAAAGACGAAGTTAAAAAAGAAGTTCAGCATATAAACTGGGACATTTCTGCTGCTGAAAAGGGCGGTTATGAAACATTTATGTTTAAAGAAATTATGGAACAGCCGAAGGCTTTCCGTGATACTATAAATCCAAGAATCAAAGATAATAGAATTGTCTTTGATGAAATAAACCTTACACCTGAACAGTTTAAAAGCTTTAAAAAGATTTGTATAGTTGCTTGTGGTTCTGCATATCATGTAGGCGTTGTCGCAAAATATGTATTTGAACAGACATTGAGAATTCCTGTTGAGGTTGATGTTGCTTCGGAATTCCGTTATAGAAATCCGATTGTCGATGATAAAACCCTTGTGATAGTAATAAGTCAGTCTGGTGAAACAGCTGACACTCTCGCAGCACTCAGAGAGGCAAAGAGTCATGGCGCTTATATTCTTTCTATTGTAAATGTTGTTGGAAGCGCTATTGCAAACGAATCTGATGATGTTGTTTATACATGGGCAGGTCCAGAAATTGCTGTTGCCACAACAAAAGCTTATAGCACACAGCTTGCAGTTGTCTATCTCCTTACAATCTATTTTGGAGATATTCTTGGAACAATTTCCGAAACAGACTATAAAAAATATCTTTCTGAGCTTAGACTTATTCCAGATAAAATAGAGCAGATTCTTAAAAATAAAGAAGATATTCAGTATTTTGCATCACAGCAATTTGATAACAGAGATATATTCTTTATTGGCAGAAATCTTGATTATGCTCTTTCTCTCGAGGGCTCGCTCAAGCTAAAGGAAATCTCTTATATTCATTCGGAGGCATATGCAGCTGGTGAACTGAAGCATGGAACTATTTCTCTTATAGAAGATGGTACACTTGTAGTTGCTCTCGCAACACACGAAAATCTTTTTGAGAAAACTATGAGTAATGTCGTTGAGGTTAAATCCAGAGGTGCGGTTGTTCTTGGACTTACCTGTGAAAACCACCCCGAAATTGAAAAAAGCGTTGATTTTGCTTTTTATATACCAAAGACCTGTGATATTATGTTGCCATCCTTGGCAGTAATTCCGTTGCAGCTTTTCGCTTATTATGTCGCTTCTTTAAAGGGCTGTGATATTGATAAGCCGAGAAATCTCGCAAAGTCTGTAACAGTTGAATAAGTTTTTGAGGTGAAAATGATGGAAATTAAAAATGAAGCGGTTCTGATTCTCGACTTCGGAGGTCAGTATAGCCAGCTTATCGCAAGAAGAGTTCGTGAGCTTAATGTTTATTGTGAGATTAAGCCATATAGAATTTCTGCTGAGGAGATTAAGCAGGGCAACTATAAGGGAATTATTTTCTCTGGTGGTCCTAACAGTGTTTATGCTGAAAAAGCTCCTAAGTGTGACCCTGAGCTCTTTGAGCTTGGTATACCTGTTCTTGGTATTTGCTATGGTGCTCAGCTTATGGCTAATATGCTTGGCGGAGAAGTTAGCACTTCACTCGTAAAAGAATATGGCAACACAAATGTTTTATTTGATAATACAAGTACACTTTTCCAAAATGCAAGCGATGAAAACATCTGCTGGATGAGCCATACAGACTATATTTCTAAAACTCCTGAGGGCTTTAAGATTGTTGCTCGTACAGACGATTGCCCTGTTGCTGCTATGGAAGACAGAACAAATAAATTTTATGCTATGCAGTTCCACCCAGAGGTTCAACATACAAAAGAGGGTATGACTTATCTTAAGAACTTCCTCTATAATGCTTGTGCTTGTAAGGGCGATTGGAAGATGAGTTCATTTGTTAATGATACTATTCAGCATCTTAAAGAAACTATTGGTGATAAAAAAGTGCTCTGTGCATTATCAGGCGGAGTTGATTCTTCTGTTGCTGCTGTTCTTGTACACAAGGCTATTGGAAAGAATCTTACTTGTATCTTTGTTGACCACGGACTTCTTCGCAAGGACGAGGGCGACCAAGTTGAAAAGGTATTTAGAGAGCAGTTTGATATGAATCTTATCCGAGTAAACTGCAAGGATAGATTCCTCAAAAAGCTTGAAGGTGTTTCTGACCCTGAACGCAAGAGGAAAATTATTGGTGAAGAGTTTATTCGTGTATTTGAAGAAAAAGCAAACGAGCTTGGAAAGATGGATTATCTTTGCCAAGGAACAATTTATCCTGATGTTGTTGAGAGCGGTGTAGGTGAGGCTGCTGTAATTAAGAGTCACCACAATGTTGGCGGACTTCCTGAAGATGTTAATTTTGAGGGAATTATTGAGCCTTTGCGTTATCTCTTTAAAGATGAGGTTCGTAAAGCTGGTCTTGAGCTCCTTATTCCATCTTTCCTTGTATGGCGTCAGCCATTCCCAGGTCCAGGTCTTGCTATTCGAGTTCTTGGAGAAATTACAGATGAAAAGCTTGATATTCTCAAAGATGCAGATGCAATTATGCGTGAAGAAATAGCAAACGCAGGACTTGATAAGGATATTAATCAATATTTTGCAGTTCTTACGAATATTAAGAGCGTTGGTGTTATGGGCGACGGAAGAACCTATGATAGTACAATCGCACTTCGTGCTGTAACAACAAGCGATTTTATGACTGCTGACTGGGCACACATTCCTTATGATGTTCTTGGAAAAATTTCCAGTAGAATTATCAATGAGGTTAAGCATGTAAACAGAGTTGTTTACGATATTACTAGTAAGCCTCCAGCAACTATTGAGTGGGAGTAATACCTGTTGTTTTTGGGCAACACCAATTTTTAACCATCGGTAAAATTTGATATTCTCGAATGACCTTGAAGGAGCAATCCTTTGAGGTCATTTTTTACGCCCAGAATCGAAGAAAACCTTGAAAAATCAAGAGATTTTGTCAATAAAATTCAGATTTTATTGTAATTGAATGAGTGTAACTGGGAAAGTGATTTTTGCCCCTTTGGTTAAAATGAGCTTTGCCTCGGGACATCAAGAATGGCGTAAACCCGCATAAACACTGGGTTTTCAGCTCTCAAATTCCCGATTTGATAGCAAAATGATAGCAAACCGTAAAACGCCATTATTTTAAGTGTTCTATCGGTTTGCTGGTACAATTATCTTAATACTATAAAAGGCATTACTGACTTTTGCAGTCGGTAATGCCTTTTTTGCGTTTTCTATTATATTCTGTTTTACTTACGAGAATTAAAAGCTACGCTTTCGGGGTAGTTATATCTCCAATTATCATATTCTTCTTTTGTGATTTCTCCGTTCTTAAGCTTTTCGGCTTGTTCCTGCCAAGCGGAAAACATATCAAACATTTTAAGATAGTTTGTTCCCATACCCTTATCAAGGCGTATGCAAAGTTCGTCATCAAGTTTATCAATACGGAAACCGTATAAATCCTCAAGAGTAAACAGAGTGTGCATTAATCCGTTGTAGCTGTCAATGTCGGGCACAGTTAAGGCGCTTGTCGATATGCCAAACACATTTGCAAGATTGTTTGTTAAATCAGCCTTAGGCGTTCTACTTCCGGATTCATACTGTGCCATACGAATGTCAGCGGTTTTCTCCGGAAAGCCCACCTGCATACCGAGATACTTTTGAGTCATACCTTTTAAATTTCTAAAAAATCTTATTCTCTCGCCGATAGCCATACTATAGCTCCTCTCACTTTACTATTAAATATCATAGCATAACAAGTTAAGCGATGTCAAGCAACATAAAACAAAAAAGTTTAACATTTTCGTGAAAACCACTTGACATAACGGAATATGTTTAGTATAATCATTAAACAAATAGCGATAAGTCTATTTGTGAAAACTGAATATCCGTCATACATCACGGTAATGGTGTATCCGCTCGGGCAAATCGGAATGCGGTCAGAAAGTATCCGACACTAAATAACCAAAACAATTATAAAGGAGGTGTTTTTTATGACAGAAAAGTCTTTTATCAGAGCTGATGCGGTTGCAGAGGAATTGGATGTATCGAAATCTTATGCGTATAAGGTTATAAAACAGCTCAATGATGAGTTGAGTGCAAAAGGATATATCACAGTTGCAGGACGCATCAGCCGACAGTATTTTAATGAAAGAGTTTACGGAGCAGAAAGGAGAGAGGTATAATGCCGGCTTACAAAAACAAAGATAACGGAACTTGGTATGTGATGACTCAATACACAAACTGGAAAGGCGAACGCAAGCCAAAGTGTAAGCGGGGATTTGATACAAAACGAGAGGCGCAGGAGTGGGAGCATACTTTCCGACAACAAAATTCAGGAGATTTAGATATGCCCTTTTCCGCCTTTCTTGAAATCTATTGCCAAGAGCAAAAGCCACGATTAAAGGAAAGCACTTGGCAAACAAAAGAAAATATTATTCAGCAGAAAATTCTGCCGTATTTTGGAAATTATAAAATTAATGAGATTACAACCAAAGATGTAAGAGCTTGGCAAAATGAAATGCTTGCATATCGTAATGAGGATAATAAGCCCTATTCATCATCCTACCTGAAAACGCTGCACAATCAACTTTCCGCCATATTTAATTATGCGGTATGATTTTATGATTTGCGTAGCAATCCCGCCGCAAAAGCCGGAAATATGGGTAGTGAAGTACGCAAGGAAATGCTATTTTGGACGAAGGAAGAATATCAAAAGTTCTCCGAAGTAATGATGGATAAACCGATTTCTTACTATGCTTTTCAAATGCTTTATTGGACAGGTATCCGTGAGGGAGAATTGCTTGCTCTTACCCCTGCTGATTTTGATTTTGAAAAAGGAACGGTAAAAATCAGCAAAACATATCAACGAATAAAAGGTGAAGATATGATTACTTCACCGAAAACAAAGAAAAGTAATCGAACGGTGCAAATGCCGGATTTTCTTTGTACTGAAATGCAGGAGTTTTTTGATATGCAGTACGGGCTGAAAAGGAAAGACCGTATTTTCAACATAACGAAAAGCTATCTTCATCACGAAATGGACAGAGGCTCAAAAGCCGCAGGTGTAAATGGTATTCGTATTCACGATTTAAGGCACAGTCACATCAGCCTTTTAATTGATATGGGATTTTCGGCAGTCGCCATTGCAGACCGAGTGGGACACGAGAGTATAGAAATTACTTATCGCTATGCGCATCTGTTCCCGTCAAAGCAAAAAGAAATGGCAATAAAACTTGATTTTATGAATAAAGGAGTGTGATATTATGTCAGCCAAAAATATTGATAAGTATAATCGTTTTCGCAGTATTACCGTAGCTTTCAGAGTGTCTCCCGAATAACAAAAAGAGTTGAACAGAGCAATTGCTCTTTCGGGATTGCCCAAGCAGGAATATTGCTATCGCAAATGTATGGAGCGTGAGGTGGTAGTTCAACCGAGTCCGAGAGTTTACAAGGCTCTTAAAACTCAAATGGAATTCATCCTTAATGAATTGCAACGAAATGATGTCGGTGGGAGCATTGAGCCGGAGCTTCTTGATACTATCGACCTTATCGCTACCACAATGAATGGATTGAAAGGAGATGACAACAATGGAAAATAAAAAAATGACCACTCCGATTGTATCTGTTGGCGCAGATACGGAGCAGTCACCAAATGTATGTAATGATAGTATAACCGATTTTAATGAGGATGGCAAGAGCTTAGATGATTATCTTGAGGAAATGCAAAAAGAATTTTCAAAGCAAATGAATCCGTCGTATCTCAAAACAGTTTCGATGAGCGAGTTGTATGATATGGTTTTTAATGTTCAAACACCGTTGATAGACGGTTTGCTGCAAAGAGGTACTTATATTTTTGCAGGCTCTCCAAAGGTGGGTAAAAGTTTTATGATGGCACAGCTTGCTTATCACATAAGCACAGGCACACCGTTATGGGGTTACAAAGTGCGAAAGTCAACCGTGCTTTACTTTGCTCATTGTTCACCATACTCGCAAGCAAAAAGCGGAAGATATTTTCGATATGATTTCAGGAACAAACGGATTGATGGGAGCTGCCGATGGAGCGTTTGTTCTCAGCAAAGAAAAACGAACTTCTAATAATGTCACACTTGATGTTGCCAGTAGGGATCAACAAGATATGAAAATTCATCTTGTGAGAGATGCCGAAAAACTAATTTGGAATTTTGAGAAGTCCGAAACAGAATTGTGAAAAGAGCCGCCTGAGCCGTTACTTGAAAAAATTACTACAACTCTTTTGTCGAAAAGTAAAGTGTGGGAAGGCACAGCTTCTGAACTCTGTGAAATTCTCGGAGAAGATGTTAAACCAAATGTTCTTTCGCTGAGGTTAAGTATAAATGCAAACCGCCTGCTTAAAGATTATGGCATTCACTACAAAGCAAGTCGAACGCATAACGGACGAAAACTATCTCTTATGAAATAGGCGTGTCAATGTGTGACGACCGTGACAAACATTTTAGTAGCGTGCGTAGTCATCTTAACATTGATTATTGCAACGAGCCGATAAAGAAAGTCTACCACGAATTGTTTGATGAAGCGCTAAAAAGATACAACGAAAAGCAGACAAGAGCCGACCGCAGAATAGAAAACTACTATGAGAAAATCAGAAATTCCAAGCAAGAAAAACCGTTTCACGAACTGATTTTGCAGATTGGCGATAAGGAAAATATGAGTGCTGAAAGTGAAAACGGACAGCTTGCAAGACAGATTTTAGATGAGTATTATCGTGGATTTCAAGAGCGAAATCCTAACCTAAAAGTGTTCTCTGCTCATCTGCATATGGACGAAGCAACACCCCATTTGCACATTGATTTTGTACCGTTTACCATCAGAAGCAAGCGTTGTCTTGATACAAGAGTCAGACTAAAATAAGCGCTTGCCGCACAAGGTTTCAAAGGCAGAACTCGTGGAGATACCGAGTGGAATCAATGGGTAAGCGCAGAAAAATACGCACTTGCATTCGTTATGGAACGGCACGGAATTGAGTGGAAACATAAAGGCTCGCACGAAAAACATTTGTCTGTTCTTGATTATAAAAAGCAAGAGCGAGCGACGGAACTTGAAAAATTAGGGGTTAAAATCGAAGTAAAACAAGCAGAATTTAATGTGTTATCAGAACGAGTACTAAACTATGACAACGGTTTGGAAAACTTAAAAAATGTGGATGAAATGCTCGATAATGCACCCGAATATCAGCTCTCCGAGCCACAATGCTTTATGACTGCAAAGACGTATAAAACAAAAATTGCCGAGCCTCTCATAAGCAAATTAAAGTCGCTGGTTAAGACAGCATTGGCTCGTTGCTTTGAAGGTTGGGACAATTACCATAGATTAAATATCACGAACGGCAATCTCTATCGTGAGAACGAAATGTTGTCGAAAATAAACAGCAAGCTGAAAAGTGAAAACGAGAATTTGCGTCGGAAGTCAAAGATTACAAACTTTTGCGCAAAGTTTTCGGGCATAAACAGATTGATGAGTTGCTTGAACAGGCAAGAAATATAAAAGGTCAAAAGCGTGAAAAGCCACGCTCAAGATAAATAAATTTTTGGATGTAAAACGAAATGGCAAACACAATTTTTGAACAAACAGGCGGTACTTATACGCAGGCGGGCGACTATATGTTGCCCGATTTATTACCGGCGGAAGAAGAAAAGGAAGCGAATATCGGCGTTTGGGGAATGAGGCATAAACGATATTTGAAGCAAAATCATAAGGTGCGTTACTACAATTTGCTGACAAGGGGTGAACTCAATTCATATCTTGCAGATATTGAACAGCAGGCGCAACAACTTTTTCTCCGGCTGGTAAAAGACTTAGCCGAAAAAGAAAATGTAAAAGAAAAATTCAAAGCCGACAATCAAATGCTTTGGGTACAGAAAATGAACAATATCCGTAATCAAGCAACAGAAATCATAAATGCTGAGTTAATTTATACCGTATAAAAAATACCACAGCGGCAGGGAGAAATCTCTGTCGCTAATTTTCTTTTATCGACAGCTGAATGATTGGCATTATAAATCAAATAGTTTATAGTAAATACGATAAGCCTTGAAAGGAAAATTTATGACTACATCAGAACAAATCCGTGTTTTGTGTGTAAGAACAGGTGTAAGCTTATCTGAACTTGCACGTAGAATTAACTAGACAACACAAAATTTTAATGCAAAACTCAAAAGAAATACGATCACTCAAGATGAGCTTAACCAAATTGCGAAGGCTTTGAATGTTACATACGAACAGTACTTTGTTTTAAGTAATGGAGAACTTGTTAAATAGAAAGGATTTTGTTATGACTGAACATAAATTTATATTTGGCGATAGTCGTTCGCTCAATCAGATTAAAGATAAATCTGTACAGTTAATTATAACATCACCTCCGTACTGGTAATTTAAAAATTATGATACAAAAAGCAAATAAAATTTAACGACAGTTACTAAGAATATATCAACAATTTAAATATAGTATGGAAAGAGTGCAATCGTATACTATGTGACGGATGCAGATTGTGTATTAATATCGGAGACCAATTTGCCCGCTCTGTGTATTATGGAAGATATAAGGTCATTCCTATTAGAACAGAGATAATTCGCTTTTGTGAAACTTTAGGTATGGATTATATGTGAGCTATTATTTGGCAAAAAACCACCATAATGAACACCTCTGGCGGAGGGGCAATTATGGGTAGTTATCCGTATCCTCGTAATGGAATATTAAAGATGGATTATAAATTCATTTTGATTTTCAAGAAGTTGGGTAATGCGCCAAAACCAACAAAACAGCAGAAAGAACAATCTATTATTATCAAAGAAGAGTGGAATCAATATTTTTCTTCGCATTGGAATTTTAACGGCATTAAACAAATGGGACATATAGCTATGTTTCCCGAAGAACTACCTAAACGATTAATTAAATGTTTTCTTTTGCGGGAGAAACTGTATTTGATCCGTTTGCCAGTAGTAGCACGACATCTCTTGCTGCAAAGAATCTTGGAAGAAACTCTATCGGTTATGAAATTAACAAAAATTTTGAACCCATCATTCGCGAGAAATTGGGAGTAGATCAGTTTGATTTAGACGATGACACAAAGGTATTTTTACAGAAGACGAAATTGGAAACATTTCATCTTTTAATTAGCTTCCTTATATTTTCAGTGATTCACATAGAATGGATAAGAAAGTTGATATGAAAAAACTTCAATTTGGTTCAAAGATTGATAAGACAAAAACAAAACGCAATGAACTCTTTAGCGTAAAGCAAGTAATTGCATCTGATAAAATCGAATTTAGCAATGGACTTGTAGTTCGTCTGTTAGGTTTCAAGTCTAACTCACTATATCAAGGAAAAGCCATCAGGTTTTTACAGGAAAAATTTTGTAAATGAAAGATATTCTTGAGGTATGATACTGTAAAATATGATGCAGAAAATAATCTTATGTGCTATATGTATCTTGACAACAAAACCTTCATAAACAACCACTTTGTACGAACAGGATATGTAGATGTTGATACATCTTTTGACTATACATGTCAAAAGAAATTTCTTCACAGTCCTACCACAATTTTTAATTGTGAGTGTCACAAAAACATAAATTTCAATCCACGCTCTCCGTGAGGAGAGCGACAGGCGAGGACCCCTCGTTCTAACAGAGGGGTAGAATTTCAATCCACGCTCTCCGTGAGGAGAGCGACCCTTATGGGTCACCGATAAAAATAGGTATACGGGGTATTAGAGGTATTAGAGATAAAGAAGGTCTTATGTAAAACAGTCGGAATGATTGATTTTGTAGGATATAATCAAGATTAACGGAGGTTTTACAAAATGAAAAACATTATTTCAGAATTGTTCTATGGGAATATTGATCCACAAACTCGCAGTTACCAAAAAGGCAGTTATATTCAAAAATATATGACTATTCTTGCTAACGCAGAGGAAATCTTAACGAAAAACCTGTCAGGAGATGATAAGAAAACTTTTTTGTCATATGCAAATGCTTCAAATATCGTTTTAGGGGAATCGGAATTAGATAGTTTTATTGTTGGCTTTCGTTTGGGGGCTCAGTTTACTTACGATACCTTTGTTAGCAACACAGCTCCCTTTACTGATTTCTTGAAGGAAGAAGCAGAATGAATACAAAGTATCACGTCTATCTAAATTATGAAGAAAGGCGATTAGTGATTAAAAGCCTAAATGATTTGAGGAATAGACTAATATCCGAAGGTAAATACACCGACCTCATTGATGAAGTTTTGGTTAAGGTGGCTAACGCTAAAATCAAGAAAATGAAGGTTGTCAGCAAAAGCTCGTGAACGGTATATTTGCGGATTTTGAGGTTGGTAATGATGATAACTTAACCCATTAAGTTCAATACTCTAAGAATCGCATAAATACTGGCAATTTACATCGAACTTTGTACACACTTTTTCGACTACTATGGAGGAATTAATTATGACAAATAAGATTACATATACACAGCGAGGTGATTACCTTTTACCCGACCTGAAATTGCCCGAACAGCCGAAGGTTGAGATCGGGATTTGGGGCAAGCGGCATTTGAAATATATCAAACATCATCGTCCCATCTTATATACAAACCTGCTGACGAGTTGCAAGCTCACAGCCTACCTCGCCGATATTGACGAACAGGCAGAGGATATGTTCTTTCGGTTAGTAAAGCAGCTTGCCGAAAAGGAAGGTATAACCGACCAACTCAAAGCAGATAATCAAATGCTGTGGGTAAAGAGAATGAATAATATACGCAACCGTGCAGAAGAAATTGTCAATAATGAATTGATACTTGTTTAATCAACGGGAGAAGATGATTAATTTCATCTTCTCCCGTTCCAGTTTGTTTGATAGAATTCGCAAAAATGGATTCCATTTTGTTTTAGTTTGTTATACATATTCAAGTTTTGGTGAATTGTAAGTTTTTCTTTGAATTCATCTTCGGTTATTATGTTTTCAGAAAACAATTCATAATTCAATATCCAAGAAGTCGAGGATGATTTCATTGTTTGCTTTAAATCCTGAGATATGAATCCTTTTCTTAATAGCATTACTTGAGCTAATTCATTTTTGCTTGAACATATCCGAATTATTATATCATCATCTCTTTCGATTCCCTCAATTTCAATTAATAGGTACAATAACCAAATTACTTCTAAATCATTTATTTGCTGCAAACTGCGTAGAAGTATTTTTTTAATTAACGTAATATCTTTATCATTAATACAAAAGTTTTCGGATTTCTTCTCAATTAAAATCTGACAAGCTTTAATTAAAGAGCGTTTATTGTTCTGTAATATAGTTAACAGATATGCCTTGTATAATTCTGAATCTGATATATCAATGGGATTTTTTTCTAAAGATTTTAACAAAAATCTTATTGCTCCCTTTGTTCCCTTGTTTTCTAATGTAAAAAAGCTGTTAAACATATCCATTAGATGTTCATTATCAAAT
>OGGH01001093.1_pt1 | contig 19830 bp, 22 predicted proteins | sample 1571161 | NCBI WGS metagenome assembly OGGH01 (sample SAMEA2582053, study PRJEB24529) | metagenome | biome: Human gut stool | place: China | collected 2011 | reverse complement strand
AACTGCAAGCCTTTAAAAAGGCTTGACCTAAACTTTAATTGTCTTGGGAAAGAAATGTATGGGCAAAATAATTAAACTCTCAAAACTCATACTAAGCAAAAAGCTGACAGTTTTTCGCTGTCAGCTTTTTCTATGGCATTTATTAGATTTTAGTTTGCTGTATAGGTCTTGCCTGATTCAAGAGGTAAGCCTGCTTCGTTTTGGGCTGGATACTGATTTTTTCCGTCTGTGAATATAATCAGCGGATTCTTCCAATTCTTAGTAAAGGTATAGCTATACTTTGAATTGCCCTCGTCCTTGCAAGCTGTTCCAGGCCATGAGGCTACTTGGTCGCCACCGTCATAGACATAAGCATAGACTGTATTGCCCCAGCTTGATGGCTTTGTGAAATAAACTGTTACGCCCTCTGCATTTGTATCTGTATCAGCAGTTCCTGCTGTTCCTGTATCTGTTTTAGTTGATGCGGAATCTATTGTATAGGTCTTTTCAGGCTCTACCAACATACCAGGCTCATTTGCCGCTGGAACTTGGTTTGTACCGTCTGAGAATATAATAAGTGCATTATCCCAAGCCTCAGTAAATGTATAGCTGTATTTAGAATTGCCCTCGTCCTTTAATTCAACGCCAGGCCATGCAGCAGCTTCCTTAACCTTACTTCCGCTCTCGTCATAGATGTAGGCATAAACCTTGTTGCCCCAGTTTGATGGCTTTGTGAAGTAAACCTTTGTGCCATTCTTAACGCTTCTATCCTCTTGAACTGTAAAGTAGTAGGACATAACTGTTGCACCGTTGCCAGCTGATGTATTAGCTTTAAGTGTAACCTTAACGGCTGTACCTGCCTTAGCGTCCTTGCCGATTTCGAGCTTATCACCGTTATTGTAGCTTGTTTCTGTTCCGCCATCAATAGAATATGTTGCTGATGCGGCATTTTCTGATTTAAGTGTTACAGTTTCAGTCGAACCTGCTGTGAAAACGAAATTATCTGCATCGAGTGATACCGATGCAATGCTTGGAACTTCAATATAGCCATCATTATAGAGAACGATTACTGCACCGGCCTTGAGTGTACCTGTAAGAACTCCGCCAGAAACTGTATATTGTGTTGTTCCGTCTGCTCTGTCTATATATGTACCATCTGCAAGAGAGGTTTTGACATTAAGCTTATAATCCTCATCACTGCCGTTTATAACAACTGCACCCTTTGTGCCTCTTTCAATAAGGAGAACCTTCTTTGTATCGTCAGGATTGAGAAGCTTTTCGTCCTGACCGACCATAGCATTTCTAAATCTGTTTACAGCAACAACGGCTGCATCTTTATAGAAAGGATTTCCAGCTGCACCGATTCTATTCATTGTACCCCACATATTGTCTGCTGTCGCACCGTAAGGTCTGTCATAGAAAAGTGGTGTACCGCTCTTTCTTGCACAAATAATTGCCCACGCCCTGATAACTTCGTTATCATCTACTGTCTTATAAGAGCTGTCGCTGCAGTAGTTATCGTGAGATTCTACCCATGTTACAGCAGTAGGATTATCTACATCAATTTGCAAATCTTCCATTTTTGAAGCAAGAAGATTACCAGAATTTATAGATGAACGGATTGTCGCACCATATGCACTTGCTGTTGTAGCACCAATCACCTTTTGGTATTCGTCTATTCTTTCGTTATCTCCTTGAAGAACTTCGCCATAGTTAAAGATTTTATCTGCGTTAGTAATCTCTGAGATAACACGGGGCCAAAAATTATTTTCTGTTGCCTTGCTGTCCTTAGGGTCATCAGGAAGTCCGATATGCTTTGCTGTATCATATCTGAAACCGTCTGCACCGCAAGCAATGCAATCATTAAGATACTTTATAAAGTAATCCTGAAAATTCTTGTTTTCAGTATTTACATCAGGAAGTCCACCCATCTGACCTGTTGTACACTCAAAGCGGTCGCCCCACTTTGTAATTTCCTTAAAGCCATTTGCGTGATAAAGATTTTCCTTGCCACCAACAGCATCAAGAAGATTTTTATTTACTTGGTCGACTTGAGTTGTTGTGTGGTTAGGCACTACATCGACGATAACCTTAATGCCATACTTATGAGCCTCATCACACATAGCCTTAAATTCATCTTTTGTGCCAAGCTGATAGTTACCGATTGTCCAGTCTGTTGGCTGATAATGATAATACCATTTGCCATCACCGCTTATCTGCATACCACCATCTGCACCTACAAAACACTCATTAATTGGTGAGGTTTGAATTGTAGAATAGCCTGCATAAGCTATATCCTGCATATTCTCCTTTACAGTATTAAATGACCAGCACCAAGCGTGGAGAATAGCACCATCTTTTATGCTATCTGTCAAGCCATAATTAACGCTTACTTTTTCTGTACTACTTTCTGTTACTGATTGTGTTGTGCCTGTGTTAGACTCATTATTATCAGTATTACCTTTACAGCCAACCGCTGAGCCTACAAGCATTGCCACAAGAATTAACGCAATACTCGATTTTAAAAAGCTTTTCTTTTTCATATTAACCTCCTATAAACTTTGGAAATAGTTTTATAGTAATTATGGCATATTTTTAAGTGAAATTCAATACCATACAACTTTGCAGTTTAAAAAATATAGCAGAATTAACAGTAAAAATATATAAATAAGGAGTAGTCATATTTCTGACTACTCCTATTAAGCTTATTTTTCTACAAAATCAGAGATAGTTGCTTCACTATTTTCAATATCCTTCTCAATCAAACCAAGAATATACTGCTTAATAGTAATATCTTCCATTACAGTTTTAATCTTAATCTTTTTATACAGCTCACTATCAATTTTAAAATTTATAGCTTTCTCCATAATCAACCATCCTTTAATAAGTATATTTAAAATAATATATAACCAATAATCTAATAAGTTACATATGTAATTTTCTACAATTCAATGTAACTACATTTCTCAAAATGAGTTTTAAACATAGTTAAAAAGTGTTTGTTTTACTACAAATTGTAATACATTTTTACGATTTTGTCAACTGTATTTTTTACATTTTTAATGCTTTAAGTATACTAAGCTTTTTGTAACATATATTATTTAATCTAAAAATCTTACAATTTGTATTGGAGGTGATAGTAATGGCAGAAAGCAAGCTGACAATTAAAAAACGCAATCCATTAAAGGGTGAGGACGGAAGCAAGGTTATTTCAGTTCGCATAAAAGATGAAACCATACATCGTCTTGACGAGCTTGCAAAAGAAACAAATCGCTCCAGAAATGAAATCATTGGAATTTTGCTTGAGTTTGGGCTTGATAATGTCGAGGTTGAATAATATAACCATATATTATAAAAAAGGAACGGTTCTAATCCGTTCCTTTTTGTTTGAAGTTTATGTGTCTATAAATCAATATAGCTAAAGAACATATAATCAAAATTATGCTTATCCATTGAGATGTAGATATTCCAAAGAGAAAACCTCTTATTTCATCGCCTCGGAAAAATTCCGTCGTCATTCTTAATGCTCCATACATAAGAAGATATAGCAGAAAAAGAGTTCCCTTTCTAAGGTTTTTATATGAAAGAAATAGCAATATCGCAAATATTATTAAATCTCCTGCACTTTCAACAAGCTGTATAGGCAATCTTGTTACACCGTTAGCCTCTGGGATATTCGGATTATTATAAACAACGCCCCAGCTGCTCTCTATTCCATAGCAACAGCCACCCAAAAAGCAGCCCACTCTGCCAAATGCGTGAAATAGTGGTATCGCAGGGGCATATATATCTGCATAAAACATTGTATCGAGCTTTTGCTTTTTGCAATAAATAGTGCCAAGAATAATTCCGCCTATAAGTCCGCCATAAAATACCATTCCGCCCCAAATATCGGTAGTATAAAACCAAAAATTTTCCCATGAGCTGAAAACTTTGTCAAGGTGCATTATACACCACCACAGCTTGTCTAAATGCGTTATTCCATAGAGAATATGAGCTCCTATAAACGCACCTATAAAAGCTACTGCTGGTATATTTATAAGCTGTGTGCGGTCTATATCTTTTCTCCGTCTTACCCTAAGCCATATATATATAACAGCTAAGGCTATTCCAAAAATAGCTGATATGCCATAGCTTGGAATATTCATTCCAAAAATGTTTATTGTAGGAAGCATAACTTAAAAACCTCTTAAAAAAGAAGCGAAGCGTTCATGAATAAGAACGCTTCACTTTGATTTTAATTTAGATTAATATAAATCCTTGTGTCATTTACAAACGAATATCCGCTTATCCTTACCATTTATAGTTATAAGAAACATAAGGAGCAGAATTTACTGCACTAAAAGCTGATATTGTGCATATAAGGCAACCAGCACCGCAAACAACTGCGATAATAGAGCATACAAGACCTGTTATTGCAAGGCCATTTTGCTTTAGGCCTACTTGTTTACTCTTATTGCCTGACATAATGGCAAGAACTATACCTACAATACCAAGAACCGCACCAACGCCCCAGCACCAGCCTGTGCAAAGTCCTATAATGCCGAGAACCATAGAAGCTATGCCCATACCCTTACCTGGGTCTTCTGGAGCTGGATATTGTGGCTGTGGCTGATACTGTGGCTGTTGATATGGTGGCTGCTGATAAGACTGCTGTGGATACTGTTGGTACTGTGGTTGCTGATATTGCTGAGGGTTTTGCTGATTTTGTGGGTCTTGTGGATAATTATTCATAATAATAACTCCTCAATATTATATTTATATATATAACAATAGCACAATTTATCTATTTTTGTCAACTCTATTTTTAAATTTATTCTTTTTTATATGATACATAAAAAGAACGGCTTCAAGCCGTCCCTTTGATTGATTATTTATCTTTTTCAAGCTCTAATAGCAAACGATTTATTCTATCCATATCAACACCATCTGTTGTTGGTGTATATGAAGACTTACTTGGCTCTGGAATGGTTTCACTTGTTATATCAGGATTGCTGTCTGTTAATGTAATATCATCTGCTATATGATTTCCTGTAACAATAGGCTCAGGCTCTGGTTGTATCTCCTCAACCTCTTGCTGTGGTTCTGCCTCTGCCGGAGTTTGTTTTTCTTCCTGTTCAAAATTACTTTGAAGTATGCTGTGAAGTGCATCTGCGTGAGATGCAACCTCTGGTTCTTCTTGCTTAGGCTCTATACTTGCAGCAGGCTCAGAAAGAATTGTTTCTCTGCGAATATGTGGTGCAGACTTTCCGAAAGAAGCTATATCCTCAAAGGAGCTATAAGCTGGCTCTTCCTGGGCATCAGATTTTTCATCAAGCTCTGCCTTTTCTGCTTCTTCAAGCTCCTCAGCTTGCTTATGAAGGTACTGATTACCAGCCTTGCTTGTAATCTCTGCAAGAAGTGAAATTGTATAAAAGCAAAGCAGTATGTCTGAAATCTCCATAATCAGCTTATCATTTATCTTAAACTCACCCGAAAGAACAGCAGAAACTATAATGTCAGCTCCATATGCAAGGCAAGCACAAATCATTGGTACACCAAAGAAAAACAGAGATTTTATACAGCTTTTCTTCAAGCCTGCAAACATAACTGCGTGATAATATATAAATAATGCTGCAAGAGCAACTGCAACTATATCAAACATCTCTGAGCTTTGAACAGAAACCTTTGTATAATCAAAGAAAAGATTTATAAGTCTTAGTGCAAACATTACTGGAACTATAACTGTAAGTAATGGTTTGGTCTTTAAGAAATTTTTGCCAACAAGTGATGAAACTGATTCCATAAGGAACACTCCACCAGCCAAAATCTCAAAAAGATTTGTTATGATATAGAAAAGTGCATTAGTATCTTCTGGAATATTTGAGATTGACATAAATCCAAGTATGCCATTAGTAATAAAGCAAATTGAAATCAGCAAGCCAAAAAAACCCGCAAAGAAATTCTTGCCAATATCATAATTTTGCGGAGTTTCTCTATCGAGAAGGGTAAGAATTGCTCCTATGATAAAGCCTGAAGCTATCAAGCCAAAAATAACTATCGAATACATAGACTTATCAAGAAAAAACTCTCCACCAGTATTAATAACAACAGAACGCCATACACCTAAACCAAGAGATGCGACCGCCGTTATTATAAGGACAATCCAATTATATTTAATTTTCATTCAATTAGCACTCCTTTTTAAATTTGTACGGTAAATGCACCAGTGATATTCTTATATTTTATACCAAACCGCCGATAATTGCAATGTTACACACAACAAAAAAAGGATTTTTTACTAATTGTTTAAATTTAATATCATAATATTAGTCTGCTGTACGCTCACCAAGAGGAACATAGCCTGTAGGTTTAACCATAGAACGATATGCCGGACGAATAATTCTTCCACCATATGTAATCTCCTCAATTCTATGAGCGCACCAGCCCGCAATCCTCGAAACAGCAAAGAGTGGAGTAAAGAGGTCGCTTTCAATCCCCAGCATATCATATACAAAGCCGGAATAGAAATCGACATTTGCACAGATAACCTTCTTACTGCCCTTTACATTTTCAAAAACACTTGGAACAAGCTTTTCTACTCGCTTATAGAACTCATAAATATCAGTCATACCCTTTTCTGCAGAAAGCTTTTTAGCATTTTTCTTGAGGATTTTTGCTCTTGGGTCAGAAAGTGTATAAATTGCGTGACCAAAACCATAGATAAGACCCGAACCGTCACCAGCGTCCTTAGTAATAATCTTTCCGAGATAATCTGCAATTTCTTCCTCGTCTGTCAAATCCTTGATGTTAGCAAGAAGTTCGTCCATCATATGCTTAACCTTGATGTTAGCTCCACCATGACGAGGACCTTTAAGCGAACCGATAGCCGCTGAAATAGCAGAATATGTATCTGTGCCTGAAGATGAAAGAACTCTTGTGGTAAAGGTAGAGTTATTGCCACCGCCATGCTCTGCGTGAAGTATCATACATAGGTCAAGGAGCTTTGCCTCAGAGTCTGTAAAATGACAATCAGGGCGCAAGGCGTGAAGAATAGACTCGCTTGTAGAAAGGCTCTTATCAATCGGGTGGAAATACATACTCTTATTCTCAAAATGTCTGCGTTTAACCTGATAAGCATAGGTCATAATTGTAGGCAGACAAGCTATGAGAGAAATAGATTGACGAACTATATTTTCAAGGGAGTTATCATCTGGGTTATCATCAAATGAATACATAGCAAGCACAGAGCGGGCAAGCTTATTCATAATATCCCTTGATGGTGCTTTAAGAATCATATCTTCAGCAAAATTTTCTGGCAAATCTCTTGCCTCCGCAAGGAAGTATTTGAGCATTTCAAGCTGTTCCCTTGTTGGCAATTTACCAAACATTAAAAGCCAGGCTGTTTCCTCATAGCCAAATCTGTTTTCTGCTATGCAGGCATCTATAATATCATTAACATCTATCCCACGATATGTGAGCTTTCCCTCATCAGGAATCTTAACACCATCATCGACAAGAAAGCCATGAACATTACAAATTCTCGTAAGACCTGCCATAACGCCTGTGCCATCGGGATTTCTAAGACCTCTCTTAACATTATAGGTAGTATAATCTTCCTGAGTAAACCCGTTATTCTGACGATATTCTTCGCATAACTGTGATAATCTATTAGTGAAGTCAGTGCTTGCAAGTGTCATAAGACAACGCCTCCGATTTATATTCTTAAAAAGTACTGTAAATACTTTGTCGGCAATATGCCATAAATTATATTTTATTCTAATTACTTTATGCTGTCAAGAAAGTAAGAGCATACGAAAAAATATTCATTACTTTACATAATTAGCCATAGCGGAATTTATAATTTATTGTCAGTTTTTTGCAAGAAATCGTTAATTAAAATTCAAAATAAAATCTTTATAAACGATTTATTCGGAATATACCCTATTGTTATTGAAACTATTATAATAAATTCTTTCATTTATATACCAAAAGGGAGGAAATTATGAAAATTAAGCGTGAATTTTTAATCTGCACAGCTATTTTTGTTTTAATGGCAAGCTTGCCACTTTTTGCGATTGGTGCTTCATACGGATTAGAAGAACCTGTAAACACTGATGCATCTGGTGTTTTATCAAAGGTTGAAAACTCCAAGTCTGAATGTAAAACAGAAAAAGTCCCTTCTAAAACCGAAAACAAGGCTGCATCATCAGAAACCAAAGCTTCCGAAAGCCCGCAAGAAAGCCTTGTTGAAGTAAGCAACAGCGATAAAATATCCGCTGACGGAAGGTTTAAAATTCTCGATACCTCTACAAATGAAGTTCTCACCCTTACAGACGAGGAATTTTTAATCGGGGCAGTCGCCGCAGAAATGCCTCCAAGCTATGAAACAGAGGCTTTAAAAGCTCAATGCGTTGCTGCATACACTTGTTATGCTAAAAAAAGAGCTGATGAGAGAGCCAATCCTCACCAAGAATTGAACGGTGCGGATTTTTCGGCGGATTTATCAAAAAAACAAATTTATCTCACGCCAGACCGAATGAAAGAGGATTGCGGAGAAAGCTATGATGAAATTTATTCAAAATATAAAAGCATTGTTGAAGCTGTAAAGGGTGAGGTTTTAACCTATAAAGGCGAGCTTATCACCTGCACATATTTTGCGATTTCCAGCGGAAAAACTGACAGCTTTAAGGATATTTTCGGCAAGGATTTACCTTATCTCACGGCGGTTTCAAGCCCCTATGATGCCTTTGCTCCAAATTATAAATCCGAAAAAGCTATTTCTGCGGAGGATTTCAAAAAAGCTTTCGAGGAAAATTCAAATACTGTCAATTTTTCAGAAAGTGCTGATAAATGGATTAGCGATATTAAGTTAACCGATTCAGGAAGTGTTAAGAGCATTAAAATCGGGGGTGTTGAATTTAGCGGCAGCAAAGTGAGGGAAATTTTGGGATTAAGGAGTGCTTGCTTTAGCATTAAATACGACAAAGAATTTCGGTTTGAAGTCAAAGGCTATGGGCATAATGTGGGAATGAGCCAATATGGAGCAAATGAGATGGCTAAAGAGGGCATCGGATATAAAGGCATATTAGAGCATTATTATAATGTAAAAATATAATCTTAAAGTTCTTTCTTTCGCTTTACAATATTTAATTACTATCCTACAAAAAATTTCAATTTTCCTCTTGTATTTTTTGCATAAATAATTTATAATATGTTATAAATTATTATGCAACAATCTTTGTGAAATCTCTTAGATTTTTGCCCACCTACGAAAGGAGAATTAAACTCGTATGAAACAATATAATGCAAAAAATATCCTTAACATCGCTATTGCTGGTCATAGCGGTTCTGGTAAAACCTCTCTCGCTGAAGCTATTATCTATACCTGTGGTGGTTCGGAACGCCTCGGCAAGGTATCTGAGGGTAATACCATACTTGACTGCGACCCTGAAGAAATTAAGAGAAAAAGCTCTGTTGTAGCGGCTACTGCTCCAGTAGAGTGGAAAAATCATAAAATAAATCTTATAGATACCCCAGGATTATTCGACTTTGAGGGAGGTCTTTATGAGGGCGTTCGTGCCGCTGATTCAGTTCTTATTACTGTTTCTGGCAAAAGCGGTGTTTGTGTCGGCACTGAAAAGGCTGTTGCCGCCGCTGATAAGCGTGGTTTGACAAAGATTTTCTTTGTAAACGGTCTTTGCGATGAGAGTGCAAGATTCTATCGTGTATTTGAAAATCTTAAAGCCTCATTCGGTCCGTCCGTCTGCCCTGTTGTCGTTCCTTATATAGTTGACGGTCAGGCAGATTGCTATGTCAATCTTCTTGAGTATAAAGCATATAAATATGAGAATGGAAAAATCACAACTGTTCCACTTCCTGATATGGGAAATCGTCTTGAAGGTCTTAGAACCGCTATTTGTGAGGCTGTCGCTGAAACAAGTGACGAAATGTTCGAAAAATATTTTTCAGGCGAGGACTTCACCCCTGAAGAAATCATTGTCGGCGTAAGTAAGGGCGTTAAAGAGGGAAAAATCAGTCCTGTATTCTGCGGTGACGCACTTCTTACATACGGTATTGAACAGCTCTTGAACGGTCTTATCTGGCTTGCTCCATCTGCTGAGGATAAATCAGAAGAGCTTGCACTTGATACCGAGGGCAATCCTGTTGAGCTTTCTGTAAATGAAAATGCTCTGCCCGCTGCAATCGTTTTCAAAACTGTTGCAGACCCATTTGTCGGCAAGCTGTCTTACTTTAAGGTTATTTCAGGCAAAATCTCCCCTGAAACTCCAATTATGAATATGCGTACAGGTACGATTGAGCGTTTGACCAAGGTTATGACTATCTGTGGCAAAAAGCTCATAGATACTCCATATATTACCGCTGGCGATATAGGTGCGGCGGCAAAATTACAATCTACCAATACAGGCGATACTCTTTGTGCTCCTGCGAGAAAGGTTATCCTTGAGGGCATAGAATATCCTGAACCTTCCTATTCTAAGGCAGTTTATCCCAAGAATAAGGGTGATGAGGAAAAGGTCGCTCAGGGCTTATTAAGACTTTCTGAGGAAGACCCGACAATTCGCTTTAAAACAAATAACGAAACTCACGAAATGATTCTTACTGCTCTCGGCGAACAGCATATTGATGTTATCGTATCCAAGCTAAAGAGTAAATTTGGTGTTGAGGTAACACTCAGCACACCTAAGGTAGCTTATCGTGAAACTATCCGCAAAAAGGTTAAGGCACAGGGCAAGCACAAGAAACAAACTGGCGGTCACGGACAATTTGGAGATGTCTGGATAGAATTTGAGCCATTTGACGGCGATTTTGAGTTTGATGAAAGAGTTGTCGGCGGTGCCGTACCTAAGGGCTTTTTCCCTGCTGTTGAAAAAGGCTTGCGTGAGTGTATGCAGAAAGGTCCTATTGCTGGCTATCCTGTTGTTGGTGTTAAGGCTACTCTTTACGACGGCTCTTATCACCCTGTTGATTCCTCCGAAATGTCCTTTAAAATGGCTGCGGCTATTGCATTCAAGACGGCTATGGAAAGTGCAGACCCAATTCTCCTTGAACCAATCGGCACATTAAAGGCTACTGTGCCTGATTCCGCAATGGGCGATGTTATGGGCGAAATCAATAAACGCCGAGGTCGTGTTTACGGTATGAATCCTGCTGGAAATGGCTATCAGACAATCGAAGCAGAAATTCCTATGGCAGAAACAAGCGACTTCTCAACCTTTATTCGACAGGCAACTCAAGGCAGAGGTCATCATACAATAGAATTTCTCCGCTATGACCCAGCAGTTAATCAAAAATAATTTATAGAGTGTAAGAATATATTTATATTCCTCCTATACAAAAACCGCACGAGGTATTTAACTTTCGTGCGGTTTTGTTTTTGAAAAATCAAATTTTTATAGATTGACATATATTTTTTTATGTTATATAATATAAATAAGATATATAATATATAGCATGTAAATAAGGAAGTGTTGTACTATGGTAAAGAAAGAACCACCGCAGGAGTATATAGAAGTATTGGAAGTATTGAATGTGCTTTATGATGAAGTGGACGGGTGTTCTTTTTATGATTATATTTTCCCCGATAATCAGAAGCAGGGGGAACAGTGTGGTCACTATGAAAAGCCTAATGCAGTTTATCTTTATACCGATGAAAAAGACAATGGGACAAAGAGAAGATTAAGGCGTCGCATAATGCTTTCAGATACATGGAAAGATGATTATGTAAATTATGTGGAGCAGAACCTGTCTACTTTGTGTAGTGGGATTGCGTATCGAGGTAGAGCAAATAATTTAGAGAACGCCCAGCGTATGTATGCGCTTGCGATTGACCTTGACGGGGTTGGATTGTACGAATTAAAGAATCTGTTGTTGAGATTTGGACAGCCAGCGGAAAATATTCGTACACTTCCTGTTCCAACTTTTCTTGTAATGAGTGGCACAGGACTTCATGTGTATTACGTTTTTGAAGAACCGATAGACCTTTTTCCGAATATCAAGTTGCAAATGAAGTCTTTGAAATATGACCTTACTTTTAGAATGTGGGACTATAAATCGACTTCCAAGAAAGATAAAGTGCAGTATCAGTCAATCGTTCAAGGTTTTCGTATGGTGGGGAGCATTAACCCGAAGTATGGTGTTGAAGTGAAAGCGTTTCAGATTGGTGGCAGGGTGACGTTGGAGTATCTTAATTCCTATGTGAAGCCGCAGAGCAGGGTTGATGTGAATAAGCGTTTTGCTCCGTCTAAGATGTCAAGGGAGCAGGCAAAGGAAAGTTATCCCGAATGGTATCAGCGTGTAGTTGTAGAGAAGAATAAGCGGCAAAAGAAATGGGATATAAAAGGCAAGCAGGGCTTTGCTCTGTATAATTGGTGGCTGAACCGAGCAGGGGAGATTACGGGCGGTCACAGATACTATTATCTGATGTGTCTTGTCATTTATGCTTGTAAGTGTGATGTGCCGAAAGAGAAGCTGAAAGCGGATATGTATGAAGTGTTTGATAAGCTGAAACTGATAGAGCATGACAATCCATTGACGGAAGAAGATGTGGAGAGCGCATTAGAGGTATATAGCAAGGAGTATTACAATTTTAAGATTTCAGATATTGAGTATCTAACAGATTTGCATATTGAGAGAAATAAAAGAAATGGACGAAAACAATCAGAGCATATAAAAAGAATTACGTTGTTGCGTGATAGTGATTACCCGAATGGTGAGTGGAGAAACAAAAATGGTAGACCGAGTGCAGAAAGTGTGGTTGAAGCATTTTTGAGGGAAAATCCCGAAGCAAGAAAGTGTGATGTTATAAGGGGCACGGGACTTGATAAAAAGACAGTTTACAAATATTATGAAGCGGCAAAAGGAAAAGCACAGTTGAATCCAGCGGAGCCGATAGTAGCGGCAGGATTGGACACGGAAGAATTACGGGCGGTATTTTCTCGCTGTGAGAATTTGCAGAGAATAGGGCGAGTTGACAGAGTTAATCACCGTGATTAAAATTAAATAAATAATATACATAATAGCAATAACTTAAATATATGAAATAAGTTATTGCTATTATGCTGAATGAATACATGAAATGTGGAAATACTATAAATAGTAAAGAAAAGTTAAAGAAAATTTCTTGACTTTTTCTTTACTATTGCATATACTATAAGAAAGAAAGGAGTGTTGTATATGTCGCAGGCAGTTAATGTTAATTTTAAGCTGGACGCAGATGTAAAAAAGAGCATGGAACAGGCGTGTTCTGAATTAGGTCTTTCCATGAGTGCGGCGTTCACTGTGTTTGCTAAAAAAGTAGGCAGAGAAAAGCGTATTCCTTTTGAGGTGTCGGTAGACCCGTTTTATTCTGATAGCAATATCCGTTATTTGGAAAATATCGTGCGTGATATTAAGGACGGTAAAGCCCATTTCGCAGAGCATGACTTGATAGAGGTGGACTAATGAGGTTGTTATGGGAAGATAGAGCGTGGAGTGATTACCTGTACTGGCAGACGCAGGATAGGAAAACGCTGAAAAGAATTAACGGACTTATCAAGGATATTCAGAGAAGCACCTTTGAGGGTATCGGGAAGCCCGAACCGCTAAAGGAAAATCTAAGCGGTATGTGGAGCAGGCGTATTGACGATACCAACAGAATTGTTTACTATGAGAAAGACGAGATAATCTATATTGTTTCGTGCAAAGGACATTATGAAGATTGAAAAGGGGACGGGCAACCGCCCTCTTTTCTTTTTCCTTTTGCCGCTTAATTTCCCAACGGTTGGGGATTGACATATATAAGTTATGATGATACAATAACATATATAAATTATATAACATAAATAAGTTATGCAACATGAATAAAGGAGCGTGAGAGAATGAAAGTTATAGCCGTAGCCAATCAGAAAGGTGGCGTAGGCAAGACCACAACTTCACAAGCCTTGACCGCTGGTTTAGCGGCAAAGGGATATAAGGTTATGGGTGTAGACCTTGACCCGCAGGGGAACTTTTCTTCTGCTTGTGGTTCTGTCAATTACAATGTGCCTACCGTCTATGAACTGATGAAGCGGGAAGTGACCGCAGAGGAAGCAATACAGCACATGAAAGGCGGGTATGATATATTACCCTCAAACATTATGCTGGCAGGAGCAGAGCAGGAGTTATCACAGACGGGAAAGGAACACCGTTTGAAAGAAGCTATTGCCCCCGTAGCGGAAAAGTATGATTATATTATTATAGACACGCCGCCCTCTTTGGGCGTGTTGACCGTAAACGCATTTACGGCGGCAAGTGATATTCTGATACCGACCACAGCGGGCATATTTGCCACAACAGGAATTAACCAGCTTAACGAAACAGTAAGGAGCGTACAGCGGTACTGCAATCCGAATGTAAAGATAACAGGTATTCTGTTTACAAGGTTCAATCCGAGAGCGAACATCAGCAAGCAGATAAAGGAACTTACGGAGCAGTTGAGCGAGTACATTTCTGCACCGATATATAAGACCTATATTCGGTCAGCGGTAGCGGTAGAGGAAGCACAGGCAAACAGAACAGACATATTTGAATATGCGGAGAAGTCCACCGTATCAGAGGACTATAAAGCCTTTATAGAGGAATTTTTGAAAGGAGAGGTAGAGTAATGGCAGGAAAGGCTAAATTTGACCAAGAAGCGGCGTTTAAGTCGATTATAGGAGCAGGAGCAAGCGAGGGTTCAGAGAAGCCAGCGGCAAAAGGCAGACCAAAAGCGGAGAGGGAAACAAAGAAGCGTGTAAGCCTTGCGGTATATCCGAGCAGTTACGGAGATTTACAGAAAATAGCATACGTTGACCGAAAGAGCGTGAGTGATATTGTATCGGAACTGATAGCCGATTATGTATCTGCCAATGCTGGGAAGCTGAAAGAATACGATAAAATAAAGTCGGAATAATAGACATAATTTATATAATATCAGTAAGTTATATAAATTATGTAGTAGCAATAACATAGAAAGCGAGGTGCGGCGATGAATACGGTAATAAAAGGCACAAAGACCATAGCGGAATATAAGGAGCTAAAAAGCTTCATGGAACAGAAAGCCCAAGAACATTATGAAGCCCATAAAAAAGCGTGTGAGCATTGGAACGAGGGCGGCATAGCAAAGGTTTGGATAGATAAGGACGGGTATCTTTGTATCGAATATGAAAGCGGCGAATGGTGGCACTACAACGATAAAGGAGAGTGGTGGTAGATGAAAGTAGGAAAGTATCAGATAGGACGTTTCCATGCGATTATTCGTAAGGAATACGAAGACGGAAGTGTTGACTATGAAACCTCATTTACGGATATTGAAGATTTTAACGAAAGTTATTATTGTATTCTGAAATGTATCGGGAAAGAGGTAGGAATTGCAACGGACAATCCCAAAGTGCTAACCTATGCTTGCGTTATTCGTGGGAAAGAAGAAATTGAGAAAGAACTTTTACATGGAAATGGTAAGCAGTTAGAGTATATTTAATCACGGTGATTAAGAAAGGAGGAAACAGTATGAAGAACTATCAAACATTGATTGGGTTTGCATTGGTCGCAATAGCTATTATAATTGCGGCGGTTATCATTTCATCTGCATTAAATGATTGTGCAAGTTTAATTCGGAGTGGGTTATCGTTTCTTGCAGATAATGTAAGAGGATAAAACAAAAAGGCTACTACCTAATTGGTAGTAGCCTTTAATTTTACGGATAAACACCGAAAGATTTATCGGCACTAAAAGCGGTAAAAGATTTCACGGAATTAGTAATATCAGCACTAATTCCTGCTGTTTTTCCGTCGAAACCAAAGCTAACGCTTTCTAATGAAGCAGAATCGTATGTATGAATATAGTATGCGGTTGCTACACCATTGTAGTTACCAAACCAACGGTCATAGGTGCAAAGACCAGACCATTTATGACCTACGTAATATCCAGACTTCCAGTGGTCTTGTATTCTAAAACCAAAGCCTTTACTTCCGTCTCCATCGGAACGGTTGGAAGTAGATGCACGGTAATTGGAATTGACATCTGTCATATAGGCAGAAGCACTCATAACTTTGGAAGAATATTTGTTGCTGGAATTTGTATATCCTACACCAAAACCGTCTGCACCGCCGACATTTCCTACTGAGTCACCGTATTCATTATTTTTCCAATGTCCACCACAGGTGACTGACCAATTTTTACTCCAAGATTCATAGTAGATAGTAGGAGTGTCTAAAGCAACATCACCCGAATCTGTTGCGCAGGTTGAAGCACTTTCAATAACAGGTGCTTCAAATTCATAAACACCATAGGTTTCAAGTTCTGCATTGATAGCGGCTTTTTCTTCGGGAGTTGCGTTAGGAACTTGCAATAATAAAGCGTCAACAATCTCTCTTGTTGGAGTTGGGGAACTTCTCAATAAAGATTGTTTGGCGTATAATTCGTCCATTTCTTTTGCAAAGGTCAATTTGTCTGTTGCGCTTAGGTAGACAGACGGGTTACCCATATCATTTTGGGAAGCTGTTTCTTCCGCAGAGGCTGTCGTAGCCATTCCCATAACCATAACAGCAGTAAGTGCAAGACTTACAAGTTTCTTAAAATGTTTTTTTAGCATAGGCAATTCCTCACTTTCTTTGAAAAATAAATGGTTTACATAAGTCATCATAGCATATTGTCAATATTTTGTCATGTAAAAAATTGAAAATTCTGTAAATTTATAGACGTAATAACGATATATCAGAAAAATGTGGTTGTACTTGCATTGTCAAGAGAATTATTTAATAGGAATATTGACAATAACATATATAAGTTATATAATTTATGTATGGTAAATAAATGAAATAAGTTATTTATTAAAAGCGCAGGGAAAGGGAGTGAAGCCATGGAAATTATATTTTTTATCGTATTTATATTTGCACTTAAATGTGCATTGAAATTTATGCTACATCCAATAAGAACAGTAAAAGCCTTTAAGGACTTGCTTTTTGGAGAAAAAACAGAAAGCGAGTAGCAAATTACTTAATCACCGTGAGGAAGAAAGGAAGTGAAGCTGAACGGGAGATTACTTTTTAATCATTTTTTTAATAGTGGTGCTGGTTCTGCTTCTTCCGTTTATCCTTTGGTGGAAGCACAGGCACAAAGAAACAGATAGAAAGGAGTACATAGGAACTATGAATGAGCAGGAGCAACGGAAAGAGGAAGCCGCAAGGCTTGACCGTCAACAGGCAGAACAACACGCCACAGAGGGGCGGCAGTTGTCGGAACGTGCTTTAGCGGAAGAACGCCAGCGGCAGGAAACACAGCGTATGCAGGAAGAACAGCGCAGACAAGACACCCAGCGGCAGGAAGAACAGCGTAGACAGGACGAGCAACGCAGACAAGAGGAACGGCGCAGACAGGAACAGAGGGCGCAGGAAGAACGCCGCAAGCAGGAGAGTCAGCAGAAAGAGGACAGCCAGTGGCAGGAGCAGGAGCCAGCGAGGGAAGAACGTCTGAAAGAGGAAACACGGCGCAAGGAAGAAAATACCCAGCGTAAGGAAGATAAGACCCCGCAGAGCCAAGAATTAAGAGATTTAGCCAATGCGGAAGATAAATATATAAGGCTTGCAAAATCGGGTTATTATGATGAAAAGAGAGCCGAAGCCAAAGAGAAGCCAGGGCAAGAAAAAGCCCAGGGCAAGGAACAGCCAAGAGAAGCCCCAGCACAGGGCGGCTTTGCCGCAAGGCGGGAAGCCTTGAAGCCAAAAGTGCAGGAAGCATTAAAGAAACAGGAACAGAGCAAAACGCATGATTTAGGGCGTAGCAGATAGGAGTGTGATAAAAATGGGAGCATTTGTAGGATTTGCATGGAAAATATTGCAAGTAGTATTAAAGATAGCCCTTTTTTGTGGGCTTGCATGGTTCTTAATACCATTTGGTGTATGGTTTGCTACCGAGTTGATAACAGGAAAATATTTAGAGCAAGTACCCGTGATGAACACGGTTTGCGATATTTTATGGTATATGTGTTATGGGCTTGCACCTTTAACACTTAGTCAGAACATTATCCGAGTGATTAAGAAAGACCAATCGTTTAGCTGGATAGGTTTTATTATGAACCGCAGGGAGCAGAAAGGCTTTGAAGCGAAGCTGGGCGGCGAAGCCGTTGCACTCAAGACCGCAAAAGACCTTTCGGGTGTTGTGTTTGGTAAGCAGGGCGGCAAGTATGCCGTTATGCCCGAAGATAAAGACGGACACACGGTTGTTATCGGTGGAGCTGGTAGTGGTAAAACGTCAGCACACGCCATTCCAACGCTGATGAGTTGGTTAGGACGTGTTTTTGCAATCGACATTAAAGGCGAATTGTACGAAAAGACCAAGAAAGCAAGGGGAGAAGCGCAGATTAAAGTATTCAATCCGACAGATAGAAACGCATACGGCTATGACCCGTTCTATATGCTGAAAAATACTGATGATGTATCAAGTGCCGCCCGCCAGCTTGCAATGTCAATCATTCCTTTGCCAGCAGACGTAAAAGACCCGTTTTGGATAAAGGGCGCACAGAATATGCTTACGGGCTTTCTGATTTACTTTCAAGGGCTGGGAGAGAGTTTTTCAAGCACCATGAGATATATCAAGAGTGTACCGACAAAGGAATTGATAGAGCAGATTGTAGCAGATACCAATGAAAAGGCAAAAATGGAAGTCATGCAGTTTAGCGGCATGGACGATAAGACGCTTTCGGGCATATATGCGGAGTTATCGAACCATATTACGATTTTTGCGACAAGTGACGATTTACAGCGGGCATTGTCGGGCGAGGGGGCTTGCATTACACCGGCAGACCTTGAAAATGGATATGATATTTACTGCTGTATTCCGGAACATAAGCTGGACGAGTGGAAAGACCTTTTAGGAATGATGTGTAATCAGTTCTTGAAGTCGTTTGAACGCAGAGCAGAGGGCAACACAACGCCTATCCTGTTTCTGATAGACGAGTTCCCACGTTTGGGAAAAATCGAAGCCATTACAAATGGACTTGCCACCTTACGAAGCAAGAAAATACATATTGACTTGATTATTCAGAGTAAGAGCCAGCTTAACGCCATTTACGGAAAAGAAATTGCGGAAGTTATAACAGATAACTGTTCTTACAAAATGATTTTAAGAGCCAGCGAGCCAGCTACGCAGGAGTGGTGTTCCAAGCTGGTGGGAACGTATGATAAGAAGAAAGTTTCCAGCAATTACAACGCCGATATAATGGGCGTGGGAAAAGGACAGGGTACAAGTTCCAGCACCGAAGAAAAACGCATTATCAAGCCAGAAGAATTTGCTTATTTGCAGGACGTTGTATGTGTGTTCCCGAATGGATATAAGCGTTTGGAAAAAGCAAATTATTATGATGATAGTACATTCACAAGCAAAATGTAATCACCGTGATTAAGAAAGGAAAAAAGACTATGAAAAAAAGAATGAAAGAAATGGTAAAAAATCACTTAATGACATTAGGAGTTGTTGTTGGAGTATGCGGCGCACTTATGATTATTATTCCGACTTGCGGCGGCGAAGAAAAAGCGGCAGAGCCGACAGGATATAGTGAGGAATATTTGGACGCATACAGCCTTCACTTATACGCTTATGCAGACGCAGGAATTGAAAAAGATACCGCAGAGGAATGGGCGAAAAAGACTTGTGATTTGCTCATTGGAAAATAAGACGGAGATAACAGAAAAAAGTAAAAGAAGCCTTGCAGAAATGCGGGGCTTCTTTTTTTAATCATTGGCGTATGTATAAAGAAAATAATAGACCTTTTTTAGAATAAAAAGCAGGGCGAAATATGCCAGCATATAAAGCGGATATCTGTCTGAAATAGGAAGCCATGAACCTGGCAGTCAT